>Ga0315906_10007208_pt1 | contig 13584 bp, 12 predicted proteins | sample LakEriMetagenome_4_FD_203526 | JGI IMG/M metagenome (GOLD analysis project Ga0315906, IMG submission 203526) | Freshwater fungal communities from buoy surface, Lake Erie, Ohio, United States - Buoy 2 MA122 | ecosystem: Environmental > Aquatic > Freshwater > Lake > Lake biofilm | place: USA...
AAATACTATGTCTGAAGCAAACATGTTCAGTCTTACCCCCGTATGGTCAAAATCAATTTGCCTTCCTGAAATGGCAGGTATAAGAGCATCGTCGTAGCGAAATCTGCCATCTTGTATTTCTATACTCCCAAGGCTGAAATTACGTAACGTCGACCCGGAGGAGCTATCCTTGGACTCCGGAATCAGAGCCAGCAACATGTCGAAATTCGTTAAGCTGTCGCCCGGATAACGTTGAAGGTTAAAATACGGTCGGATCAGTCTTAAATCTCCCGCCCATAAAAGGCTATCCTCCTTGATCAGTCGTATTCCCCGAGCGCGAATATCTTCACTAAAAAGAAGGGTATCTCCCCGGTAATCTTTAACCACCAAATCTTCAAAGCCGACAGTTCCATTTATTGAGATGGAAACCCGTGATATATGGAGATCAATGCCATATGTAGCTCTTAGGTATTCCGAAACCTGTCCTGCCAACCAGGTTTGAACAGTACTAAATTGTAGGGAAATGAAAATCAATACCGGTAAGAGTACCAGCAACAATATCAGGATACGTATAACTTTCCAGGCCTTTCGGATGAGGATTAAATTTAAGATTGAAATTACATTAGCTTTTCCAACTAAATGCAAGAACCATTCCTGTTTTTACACACATCAGAGCGAATTTCAGTATGGCTTGCCTCAATGGTCTTGCTGAGTGCAAAATTCCGGGTTCATCGGGTAAAAACCAATTTTTCAATGTTATTTCAGTGCTCTTTATTGCGATATCTTTGCCCGATTAACCATGAAATTGGAAGTCGAACTCTTTATTTTGGCTATTGAGTCTTCTTGTGACGACACTTCTGCAGCAGTGCTTAAGGGTAATGTGGTACTGAGTAATGTTGTAAGTAGTCAGGATATTCATCGGCAATATGGTGGCGTTGTTCCTGAGCTGGCGAGCAGGGAACATCAGAAGAATATTTTACCCGTTGTGGATGTCGCGCTTAGGGAAGCGGGCTTGTCATTAAAAGAAATCAATGCCGTAGCATTTACGCAGGGCCCGGGACTTATGGGGTCCTTGTTGGTGGGTTGTAATTTTGCCAAATCCCTTTCTTTGGCTCTTGGCTTGCCTCTTATTGCCGTAAATCACATGGAAGCGCATGTAATGGCTCATTTTATTCAAACAACTGAAGGTAAAGCGCTTCCGGAATTGCCGTTGCTTTGTCTCACTGTTTCAGGGGGCCATACCCAGATTGTGCTCGTAAAAGAGGATTTTTCGATGGATGTAATTGGAACTACCATTGATGATGCGGCCGGAGAGGCATTCGACAAAGCAGCAAAGGTTCTTGGTTTGCCTTATCCCGGCGGACCTCTTATAGATCAAATGGCGGCAGGAGGGAATCCGCATGCATTTACTTTTCCCGTTCCTCAGGTTCCGGAGCTGAATTATAGTTTCAGTGGATTAAAGACATCATTCCTGTACCTGCTAAAAGAGAAAGTAGGGGAGAACCCTAATTTTATTGAAGAACGGAAATATGACCTTTGTGCCTCCATTCAGCATGCAGTGGTGGATATTTTACTCCGAAAATTCCGCAAAGCCATTCTTGTAAGTGGGGTAAAACATATTGCCCTGGCCGGAGGGGTTTCTGCGAATTCCCTATTAAGGAAGGAGATGCTACGCTTGGGTGAAGAAATGAACTGCGAAGTTTATATTCCTCCTATGCAATACTGCACCGATAACGCCGCTATGGTAGGCATAGCAGGTCTAATACGCTGTAAAAATAGAATATACTCGACGATGGATGTCAGGCCGATAACCCGTTACGAAAACTTTCTAGGATTAGATGGGTGATGAAGGCTTAGCTTACAAGCTTCTTCTCAAGAAAATTTTTCAAAGGTTCCCAATACACTTTGTGCCATCCCTCTGTTAACCAGCCGTCGCAGGATTCCGGGACACCTATGTGATTAAAATGCAGTCGAGTACCACCTTCAAATTCCTCCAACATGATATCTACAATACTGTAATGTCCTTCGGGAAAAGCCCTATGCGTCCACGCCTGTACTATGCGTTTATTTTTTTGAAGTACGAGGTTGTACCCATGATTTCTTCCATTGCAGGTGGTAAAGGCACCGCCTTCCGTGGCATCAATTTCAGCTTTCATTTCGGTGAATTTGGCATGCTTACCTGAATTCATCAGCGTGCTATAAATAGATGAAGGAGAAGCGTTTACTTCCACTACCTGAAAAATATTATGCGTTCTGAGTTTCATAATGCCCTGAAATTAGCAATCCGTTTTTATTGATTTCCTAACGTGAAGATACGAAAAAGCGAAGGGTAAATTAGAATTTTTTTTCTTCGGCGTGTCGGGTATTGACTCTGCCGACCTGATGATGTAATGTCCGAATTCTGCTTATATAATTAATTATTAACTGATTGTCAATTTGTTACGAATTAATGGATTGCATTGGTTTTGATGTCAAGACAGCATAAAGGTTCCCCCTCAAGGTTTAAACTCAATTAATTTAAAAAGGACGTCTAACGGATTTGGATCAGCTATGCTATCTGTTAAATGCACTGCAAATCATAGATCAAGGCCAGAATCAATTTGTTGGCGCTAAGAAAGTCCCTCCCGAATGTTTTGCTGCAGTTTACGAGTATATTCTTCCTGTAACCACTTCAAATAGTTATCGGTCGCTTTCGCAATACACATGGCATACTGCCGAATTTGATATTCAATATCTTTTTCCAGATGGCGGAGCAAATCCATAGCTTCAAAAAAGTCTGTCGCATTTTCCAGTATAAGCGCAGCGTGATATGAGAGGCATGTTTCAACGGCATGCCGCGGCTTTTTGCCTTCCTTAAGGGCACTTCGATATGCCTCTTTCATATCAAATCCAATGGTAGAAGCAGGAAAAAATTTCCTCGTTTCCGGGGGCATATCGTAAAAGAATTCCCGCTCTATTTCTTCATCGCTGTATAAGCCCTCTATGTAGCTTTGGGGGGAACGAAAAATATCCTGCCAATTTATGTAGTATTCCCATAGGCCAAAGCGGCGAGAGTTATTTCCCAGATCGATAACACAAAATTCCTTTTTATTCGGCAGCCATCGAGAACCCCTGCCAATCATTTGATGGTACAGCGTTAAACTCTTGGTGGCGCGATTGAGAATTACTGTTTCCACTGTCGGCTCATCGAATCCCGTTGTAAGAATGCTCACGGAAGTTAGAATAGCATCAGGCTTTTCTTTAAACCAAGCGAGAATATCCTGCCGGTCTTTTTCATTATGCGTATTGTCAAGATGGCGAATTTCATAATTTGCCTCTCGAAAAAGTTCGTAAACCTGCTTGCTCGTATTGATGCCATTATTGAAAATGAGGGTTTTTGTTCCCTTTGCTTTTTCTTCATAAGCATACAGCAACTTTTCTTGCATAAAGTAGTTGCCATAGAGTTTTTCAGAACTGCTAACGGTGTAATCTCCGTTAATCCCGACTTTCAGCGAGTGTAGCGCGACGTCGTAACTGTAGGTGCTCGCCTTGGCAAGGAAGCCCCGCTCGACCAGCGCGGAGATAGACTCACCAACAATTAGTTCGTTGTAATTATCCTTTAATGGCAGCTTAATATTGGAGCTAAGAGGAGTGGCGGTAACTCCGAGAATTATTGAATTTTCAAAAAACTTGAAGATTTTACGAAAGGAGTTATAATGGGCTTCGTCAACGATTACCAAGCCAATGTTCTTCATGGCAAAGCGGGCATCGTTGAGACGATTATTGAGGGTCTCAACCATCGCAACGAAGCACTGGAACTCCTCTTCGTCCGGCAAGCTTTTCAGCTTACTATTGATGATTTTATTCTTAACAGCAATCTCATCGAGCATTCTGGAAGTTTGACCCAGCAGCTCAATGCGGTGCGTAAGAATAAGGACTTTCTTTTGCGTTTCAAGAATGTATCTTCGGGATATCTCAGAAAATATTACTGTTTTTCCACCGCCAGTGGGAAGCTGGAATAAGAGATTATAGCGACTGGGAAATTTCCGGATTCGATCGAAAATCTGGTCAATTGCATCAATCTGGTAATCGTATAATTTTTTACCCTCTTTCTTCTCTAACAGGTCTATCGGCTCAAGGGTCATGATTCGTTCATTCAAAAAGACCGACAAAGATAGCCACAATCCCGAGGCCTATCGGCGAGAAATTATATCTTGTTTATAAAAAGCGCCATATCGCTTAATATTGCATAGCCCTCAAAATTCATACCGTGAAAACTCGCAATGCTTCCATTCTTTCTGAAATAGACTTATCTCCAGTATGGAAAGATAAATTAAGGGGTGAATTTGTGCTGCCATACTTTCATAATCTCATGAGCTTTGTGAAGGAGGAATATCGCAGAGAGGTTTGTTTTCCATCTTCCGAATTCATTTTTCATGCATTCGCTAGCTGCGACTGGCATATGCTGCGTGTGGTAATTATCGGCCAAGATCCTTATCACGGGGAGGGTCAGGCTAATGGATTATGTTTCTCGGTAACAGAAGGGTGCAGATTTCCGCCTTCGCTTAAAAATATTTTTAAAGAAAGAGAGACTGACCTTGGTATACCATTGCCGACCAATGGCGACCTCGAGCGCTGGGCGAAGCAGGGTGTTTTGCTCCTCAATGCCACTCTTACCGTACGTCAGGGCTTGCCCGGATCACATCAGGGGAAAGGCTGGGAAACATTTACTGATGCCGTGATTAGAGTAATCAGTGAGCAAAAGGATTTCTGTATTTTTATATTGTGGGGCGCATTCGCTCATAAAAAGGCGGAACTTATCAATAAGTTCAAGCACAGGGTAATAGTATCGGCACATCCAAGCCCTTTTTCCGCCAACCGCGGATTTTTTGGTTCTAGGCCTTTTAGCCGGACTAATGAATTACTTCGAGGCGAAGGACTTCCGGAAATCGACTGGCGTTGAATGATATTGTTTCGAAAAAGTAGGGATTTCGATAGTTCCCTTGTATTTTTGTGAGGTGATTTTTTCCTTCGACACTATAAGGACGGCAGCGGGCTTTATGCTAGGCGTTTGGATAGTATTCCAGGGGGAAATCTTTTTCCATTCATGGGATCATTGTTGCGGCGCTGATGAGCACGCCGCACATCATTCAGACCCGCAAGACCCGCATCAGTCTGAAGATTGTGAGTTTTGTCAGCTCTTCCATTCTCCTTTTGTCGGTTCGAATGCAATTCATGTTGGTATTTGCGCCATTAAAGATCGTATTGCCAATAGCATCGTTCTTTCTTTATTTCCAGTTGTTGGTTATGAAGACATCGTCACAGCCCGGGGTCCTCCGGTTGTTTGAGTAATACAGCCCACCGGTGGCCTAATCCGGTGTTTGATGTTTCACTCAAATTAATCTCATGTTCAATTTTTTAAGGCTGAGCGCTACCGTGATGATGCTCGGTACCTTCTCTGTATTTTCCCAAATTGTTTATTCAGGGGTAGTTCTGGATGCGGAGAGTGAGGCCCCTATCGCCGGCGCACTGGTTGAACTTCACGAGTATGGCAGAAATGCCATTACGAATGAAGAGGGCAGGTTTAGCTTCGATGGGTTGCAGCCGGGCCCTTGTCATGTCCATATTTTTATGCTTGGATACAGTCCTGTGCTTCTAGATGTTTTTCTGGGTGAACCAGCACAAGAAGCGATTTTCATGAAGCCTTCCGTGCTTGAGCTTCGGGAAGCGGTAATTGAAGATTCCTGGTTAAAAAGCGATAATGCCAATCGATCACTCGCGGTAACTGGAATGGGCAGTGCCGAACTATTGCGTTCGGGTTCATCGAATCTTGCTCAAAGCCTCTCAAGGTTACCTGGTGTTCGCATGCAATCGCTTGGCGCCGGAATAGGAAGACCAGTAATTCGAGGCTTTTCAGGAAATCGAATAGTGGTAAATGACCAGGGAACACGGCAGGAAGGGCAGCAATGGGGTAGCGATCATGGTTTAGAAATCGACCCTTTTTCCGCTGAAAGAGTGGAAGTTATCAAAGGTCCGGCCTCGCTAATTCATGGTCCCGACGGAATGGCGGGCGTGGTGAATATTTTACCTCCAGCACTGCCGGCTGCGGGTACTTTACGTTCGTCGGCCTTGTTTCATGCCCAAAGTAATAACACAACTGTAGGCGGAAGTGTCATGACTGAAGGAAATAATGGCAGGTTTTTCTCCAGAATTCGGTTTGGTTATCGGGAATCGGGAGACTTGCAGGTTCCGGCAGATAGCTTTCTATATATTGGAAGAAAACTACCTATTGAGCAGGGATATTTGAGTAATACAGCTGTAGCTGAACATTCTGTATCAGGAATTGCAGGAAGAATTTGGGGTGGTGGGATTGTAAGGCTTTCAGGAAGTTACTTCTCGCAATCGTCTGGTTTATTCCCGGGAATTTTCGGAATTCCAACCGCAGAATCGATTGCAAACGATGGAAATTCTAGAAATATTGGGACTCCTAGATCGTCAGTAGCTCATGCTAAAATGAGTGTGAACATGAATCTGAATCGAAGCAATGGTTGGCTGGAAGGCGACTTTGCTTGGCAGGGAAATATCCGCAAAGAGATTGCCTTTCCTCATTCCCATGGTGGCGAACCACTGCCGGGTAATAAGGAAGCGCTGCGTCTAAACTTACATACTTTTTCTGCCAGCCTTCGAAGGCATTTTAACGCCGCTGGCGGAGCGAAGTGGGTGTTTGGAACCGTTGCTCGACAAATGTCCAGCGTATCTTCCGGATGGGAATTCCTGGTTAGCTCTTACCGCCGTTCAGAGATAGGCCTATTTGCCCATATGGAGAAGAAATTGCTCGAAACATTCGTTTTAAATGCCGGCTTACGATATGATCTTTTAGGTTTCGAGGCCGATTCATTCAGCGAATTGCGATGGAATGATAGTATGCCTATCGGTTTTTTTGAAAGAGTACCGGCAGTGAATGAAGTGTATGGAGGTTTTTCTTCCGCATTCGGAGTTTCATGGCGTGTCGCAGAAAGACACTTGCTGAAGTTAAATTTGGGCAAGTCTTTCCGGGCTCCTGCAGCTCCTGAGCTGGTGAGCAACGGCGTACATCACGGAACTTTCCGCCATGAACAAGGGGATACACAGCTGCGCCCGGAACATGGCTATCAGGTAGATCTCTCTTGGCGATGGCAGGGTAAGTATAATGTTCTTGAGGTGAACCCTTTTGTGGGTTATTATCAGAATTTTATCTACCTAAGGCCTGCGGGTGAGTTCTCTTTTTTACCCGAAGGCGGACAAGTGTACAGATTTACACAACATAACGCTGTATCTGCAGGCTTTGAGGTATTCGCCGACTACCACCCAACGTCCAGAATGCACGTGGAAGTGATAGCGGATGCCGTATGGAATTACAATCTTACCACAGGCTTACCACTGCCATTTTCGCCTCCTCTACGATCTATTCTTAATCTTCGGTACGATATAAAACCGAGTAAAGGAATGGTGCTAAGTCCGGGAATAAATGCAACTATGGTTGCAGACCAGAGCCTAACCGACAGGAATGAGCTGCCTACCTCCGGCTATACGCTTATCGGATTGGAACTGGGTTTGCAGCAAGATGCCCCGGATAAATTATCTGTTCATTTTCGCGTTGAAAATCTGCTCGATGAAGTTTGGTACGATCATCTTAGCAGATATCGACTTATTGGCCTTCCCATGCAGGGAAGGAATTTCATTATTAATGTTAGAATCCCATTAACTCTTAAAAAACCATGAAAAAAATATTTGGAATAATACTTGTGATTGCAGCGCTTGTTTCATGTAAAAAGGACAGCGACACAACACCGCCAACCATATCGACTGTTGCGATAAATGGTATAATCGACTCAGAACATTCCCTTAGTTCTGGCGGTTCCTTCGCGCTTAGCATTGTCGTAAGTGATAATGAAGAGCTTAATCAGCTGAAAATAGATATACACAGCGCCGAGGATGGACATTCGCATGAGCTTACCGGGGGAGGAAACAGAGGAAATGATTGGGAAGTATTCGAAATCGTAAATCTGTCTGGTAAAACCATGGAGATTACACGGAACTTTACAATACCTGCCGACCAACAAGGAGAATGGCACCTTATTTTAAAGGCCATTGACAAGGAAGGTAATGAAGCCCAGGAGATACTTGTGGTTCTTGACATTACTAGTGCCTTTATTCCCCAATTCAGTTTGGGATCCAGCAACCCTGAGATGAATGATGAGGGAGAGATCGAAGTGTCTGTAGGCACCCAGGTAACATTGGGGGGTTCATTAAGCGACAGTGACGGACTTATTGCCCTGAGCGCAAGGTTGGTTCCTGAGGGTGATGAAGATGGGACGCCGCTATGGAGTAGCAATTACGATTTGGCAGGAGCTACGAATTGGGACCTTTCTAATGTGAGTTTCATAGTTCCGGAAACCTCCGGGCATCATTTTGTTCTAATTCTGGAAGCGAGGGATATCTTGGATTACGAAAATCAAGTGGAATTGATTTTACATATTGAATAGTATTCCCCAAAATGACTAACATTAAAAAAGCTGCTTTCGGGCAGCTTTTTTTAATCCTGACGGTATGTCAGCTAAGCTCTTCGTCGTCGTAAACATCAAGAAGCATTAAGGCTTCCGTTAATTCACCAAGAGTTTTAGAGTCATTTTGTTTCTTAGCGACCAAACGCCCTTCTTTGTAAACATCGATGGCTTTTTCACTCTGTCCTTTTTCTTCAAGAAGGTTGCCTAGCTGGTAATATGTAGGGAGGTACTCCGGCGAATCTTTCATCAGGTTGCGCAGATACTTAATTGATTCATTCGTATCGCCCAATTTGCGGTACTCCAGTGCTGCGGCATACCGCAAAAAAGTATCAGAATTATTATTCCCAAGCATCTCTAGAATCATGTGCAATCGTTCCTGGCTCATACTTCGCTCTTCTTAATTTTGGATTGATCCGGATAAATGCCAACCAGCTGTCCCGGAGAGACAGATTCAGGGTGGTCAACTACAAATGTAAAATCTTCGCCGGAAATATAGGACCGAAATTTTCCCTCGTGAAGTACGCTTTTATCAACACGCCCCTTGAATTGGGTATTTTCAGGGTTCACCAGAGAGGATTCCCAAGAGAAAATATAGATAATTTCTCCGCTCGGTAGCCGCTGAAGAATGTTAATTGGGCCAAGTAGAGAGGCAACATAGTGAGTTGCCGGACGTTGCATCAGTTCTGAAGGACTTGCAACCTGAATTAATTTACCGTGGTGCATTACAACGATTTGATCGGCAATATCCATAGCATCTTCCAGGTCATGAGTAACGAAGAGGGCAGGTACTTCTCGTTCCCTCAAAACGTTTTCCACCTGACGTCTTACTTGGGTATGTATACTATGGTCCAGGCTGCTGAAGGGTTCATCCAAGAAAAGTAGTTGTGGTTCTGCACAGATAGCTCGGGCAATAGCAACCCGTTGCTGTTGACCCCCTGAAAGCTCGTGAGGAAATCTGTTTTCCAGGCCACTGATGCCCAGTAGCCTAGTTAATTCGGAAATAGAAGCACCTTTTTGACTTTGGGCGAAACGTATATTATCATTCACCGTTAAATGAGGGAATAGAGCAAGATCCTGAAAAACGAAACCGAAATTGCGTTTTTCGGGGCTTACAATATGGTGGCCATCCGCAAGAAGTTTGTCTCCCCAATAAATAGATCCGGAGCCGGGTTGTTCGAATCCGGCTGCCAGCCTTAGTACCGTAGTTTTGCCGCTTCCACTTTCGCCGAGAATAGCAGTAATACCTTTAGCATTAATGGAAAGATTTAAGCCATCGACGGCTACTACCTTTTTATATCTTTTATAAACGGACTCGAATCGTAGCGTTTCCATCAGCGGGTTCGCATTTTTCGTTCCAGAAAAACAACAGGAACGAGGCTTAATAAAATAATGAATAAAGCCGGAACGGAGGCTTTTGCAAGCATTTCGTCCGAAGCGTAATCGAACGCTTTCGTTGCGAAGGTGTTAAAGTTGAATGGGCGCAGGATATATGTCAACGGCAGTTCTTTCACAATATCGATAAAACACAATATGAATGCACCGCCGAGTATATTTCCCGAAATTGGAAGATTAACCCGGCGTAAGGTTTTCAAGGGGGATTGACCAAGGCTAAACGAAGCCATTTCGGTTCGACGTTGTATGCCTTCCATTCCTGAGTCTATAGTATTGTAACCAATCGCCATGAATCGAACCATATATGCAAAAACGATTGTTCCTGCACTGGCGGCTATGAAATGAATACCAATAAAATTATCGAGCTGATTGGAATAGTACCCTATGGCAACAGCAAGTACGGCCCCGGGAACAGCGTATCCCAGTGCAGAAATCCCTGCAAAAACCTGTAAACTCGGGCTTGTATTAATTCTTTTCGCGAACAATATTCCATATGCTGCTATAACAATTGCCGTTGAACCCGATACCGCAAGAAAAAAAGAGTTTCTAGCCATGTCCAAGAAATCATTTTCTGCAATAAAACTTATGTTCTTTATCGCGTCGGGAATCAATTGAATCATTGGCAGGATAAACCCCAGGCCTGGCATTATTATCAGCAAAGAGATAGTAAATGCGACTGTTTTAGTTTGCGCTGTTTTGCGCGTTGCAGGCCTCATAGGAGAACCAGCAAATGAGGCCCTTCCCCTAACAAGACGCTCACCAAGGAAAATTAATCCCACAAATAGCAGAAGGAATCCAGATAGACGGATGGCTGATGGCAGGTCTTTCAAACTAAACCATGATGTGAATATGCCTGTGCTGAATGTATTTATTCCAAAATATTTTGCGGCCCCATAGTCGTTTAGAATTTCCATTGAGGCAAGAAGTAAGCCCGCAGCAATGGCTGGCCTGCAAAGGGGCAGAGCAATTCGAAAAAATACTTTTGAAGAGGAACTTCCAAGGCTTCTCGAGGCTTCCAGAATACCGGAAAGGTTGCCCCGGAGTGCCAGACGAACCGGTATGTAAATATATGGATATAGAGCCAGTGCATATACGAATGCAAGGCCAGGAAGCGTCATAATGTCCACACTTTTTACGTCGTTAATTCCCAGTATTCCCAGCGCTGATGGAACAATACCTCCATACCCATAGATCTGTGATTGGCAGATGGCCATGAGATATGCTGGAATTGTTAAAGGAAGAACAAATAGAATTTCCATCCACCTTCTCCCGCGAAGGTCATAAAAAGCCATAACCCATGCCGATGATATGCCCATTGCAGCCGCTACTGGTAGTGCGATGCCTAAAACGCCGGTTGTGTTAAGTATATAATCTCCGAGCAGATTTTCGGAAATCATTTTCCATTTCTCTCCGGCAGGTGATACCAAGCGGTATATAAGGAAAAGCAGGGGAGAGGAAATAACTACACTGAGACCGACAGCAAGCCAGAACCATCGCGGATAAACGGGGCGGGCGAAGGCCATGGATTATTCCCAGCCCGCTTCGTTGAATATTTCTATCGCACGACCGTTATAGGCGCCCAATTGGCTTAAGTTTAAACTATCCATAGTAAAAGTTCCCCATGATTGAAGTAATGCGGACGGTTGTGTTCCCATTCGAACAGGATATTCGTAATTGGCATCTGCATACATTCGCTGAACGTCTTCCGAAAGCAGGAATTCTAATAATTTCTCTGCGTTAGCTTTATTGGGTGCATTTTTTAGTATTCCTGCTCCTGAAACGTTAACATGTGATCCGCGGTCGTTCTGATTCGGGAAAATGACATATACACTGTTGCCCGCGGCCTGTTCTTCTGGCTTTTCAGAATTGAGCAGAAGGCCTAAGTAATAGGTGTTGATAAGAGCTACATCTCCTTCCCCTCCCTGAATAGCCATCACCTGATCTCTATCGTTCCCTTTAGGATCTCGAGCCATGTTTTCTCGGACCGATTTCGTCCAGGCTAAAGCGGCTGAATCACCCATTCCTGCTATGAAAGACGCTAGAAGGCTTTGGTTGTAAAGACTTGAGGAGGGACGAGACAACACCTTACCTTTCCATTCGGGTAATGCCAGATCTTCGTAGCGACTAATTTTGCCCTGTGGAACCCGGTCTTTTGAAGCAACGATTATTCGGGCTCGCATGGTTAAACCCGTCCATAATTTATTCTCATCTCGAAGATAATTAGGCACAAGGGAGTCTATGCGCGTTGATGAGTAAGGTTGAAAATAGCCCCCACTAGCGGCCTCCACCAAACGGCCTGCATCCGATGTTATTAGCACGTCGGCCGGACTATTAGCTCCTTCTTGTTGTAATCTAACGAGCAGCTCATCGGCGGAAGCTTTGACTACGTTGACCTTTACTCCGGTTTCCTGTTCAAAGCGATTAAAAATCTCCTGATCTATGTCGTAGTGCCGGTGGCTGTAGAGATTTACTACTTGTGGTTCTGTAGGAGTTTCTTTTGGTTCACTTGAGTTGCAAGACGGCAGCATTAGTCCACAGGCAAAGGCAATAGGGAAAAGGTATTTCATGATTATGGTTTGTAAGCGCTTGCAAATATATGGCGATACCTTCGGGTAAAGAATACCTAATTGAGGGTATTCTTGCTAACCTGAATGCTTACTCAGGTAACGATCTCGATGATAGATTACATTGAGAAGCATAGCACTTATCCACAAATAAGCGCCGATACCAGGAATAACTTTCTCGGTATTCCCCGCCAAATCGGTAGGAACAGAATCGACAAAGAACACCGTCAGGCTTAAAATAAAGGCAAGAAAGGCAAGAAAATACCGAACTCTGCGCCAAGAAGGACTTATAATCATAGTTCCGAAATACCCCGGGTTCGCCAACCACGCTATAAATAACAAGGAATGGCCTTCGATTACACCCATCCATCCCATGCTAAGCGCTTGAACTCCAAGCGGATTGGACCCCCAAAATGCAGGCAAAAAAAACGCAATTAGATAACAAGAAATCGAAAGTACCTTGATTCTCTGCCTTGACTCCGGATTATAGACTCTTGTGCTGATAAATGGAAATTTTTTGCAAAAATAAGTATATTTAAATTAATAAATATAGATATTGACATAAATCATATGGAATGTTGATTTTAATCATGCGATAATGGCTAAAACAATCCGCTTTTTCAGATCTTTAGCTGAATACTGCAATAGTACGATCTCCCATCAGAAGGGATTATTCCGGGCCCCGGATATCCACTAGCTCTGCGGGTAAAATACATACGGTCAAATACATTGCTTACTCCCGTGCTTAGGCATATTCGTCTTGACTGCCATTTTATATTCACATCATGTACCAGCCATTCTGGAATTGCGCCTGCGATAGCATTTGGATCGTAAAAGAGAGGCCTGTTTATTGCGTCGCCAAATTGCATTCCTGTTGCGCTGAGGAGCCAACCTGCTTCCAGCGATTTCCAATTTATCCGGAGGCCACAGCGCAGTGTCCATTCCGGAACAAACTCAACAAAATTGCCTTCGAACGGACTATTCTTAAGGTATTTGGCCATGGTGTAGGACCCATTCAACATCAGCCTGGTTTTGAGCAGTCTTGAATCCTTTAACTTGAATCCTGAGAGACGAAATTCTCCTCGGTATTCAAGGCCCTGCAGAAGCGCATTGCCTGTGTTTGT
>Ga0315906_10007209_pt1 | contig 13582 bp, 14 predicted proteins | sample LakEriMetagenome_4_FD_203526 | JGI IMG/M metagenome (GOLD analysis project Ga0315906, IMG submission 203526) | Freshwater fungal communities from buoy surface, Lake Erie, Ohio, United States - Buoy 2 MA122 | ecosystem: Environmental > Aquatic > Freshwater > Lake > Lake biofilm | place: USA...
GACCCGCTCTCCCTGCGTTCGTGGTGGGAGCAGGGACGCGTCCTCGTCGACGCGTGAAGCAGATGCGCCGTGCGGCGCGTCGAATCGGTGCAGCCGCCTTCACGCTTCTCGCCCTGCTTGCGCTCACTCTCGGCCTCTTTCTCCTCCCTCCAGTCGTGCATCTCCTCCTTGATCTTGCAGATGCAGCGGAGATCCTCAACGTCGCCGCGCCCGTTGCCCACTCGCTCTCGGATGCGCTCGTGCGTGATCTCCTCGTTGGTGGAGCCTTTGATGTGCCCCTGAGTGGCGAACCGCTGCTGAGCGCCTCAGAGCGATCGCACCTCGTAGACGTCGGCGTGCTCTTTCGGATCCTGATGATCGCGGGTGCAGCCTCAATGGCCGTACTCACTACGCTCTTCATTCGCAAGCGTCGCTGGTTTTATCAGGCACTCCATGACGGCGCGCTCCTCCTTGGAACGGGCGCCGCGCTCGTTGGCGGCGCGTTCGCGCTCGCGTTTGATGCGACGTTTACGTTCGCTCACGAGCTGCTCTTCCCTGCGGGGAACTGGACATTCAATCCTGCGACCGATCGGCTGGTACAGCTCTATCCGATGAACTTCTGGCTGCTGGCTGCGATTAGTTTTTGCGTGGTGCTTGTTGGCGCCGCGGCGCTTGGGCTCTCACTTGCACGGGGCCGGCGACGATAGTGGGGGAGATCTACCTCGCCGCAATCGTCGGGTCGATCCTTGGCATCCATGGGATTGCTCGGCGATGGAGCCCCTGGACTCAGCGCAGTGTGGTGCTCCCCGTAGCCGTCGCGATCAGCATCGCGTTTCTTCTGGTGGACACGATTGGCCTTGCGCGAGGATGGTTTGCCACACCCGCCACCGGCACAACAGTTGCGCTCCCAGGTGCAGGGCCGCTCGGACGCGGATTCCCGATTGAAGAGCCGCTGCTGCTTTTCGGAATCTCATCACTTGCAGTGGTTGCTGCTGATCTTGTCGGGCGCGGAACGCTTCGAGCGAGTGCGGCACTTGGATTGCGGGAGGGGGTGGTATTCGCACTCATCGGCGCGCTTGTTGGCGGGACGCTCGGCGCAGTGTTGAGTGGTGCCGAGTACACGGTCGCCGCTGCAGCGCTCGCTGGTGCCGGCGTCGGGCTTGCGTGGCCACTTCTCGTTTCGGACCGCGGCTCACGGGCGTCGTTTGCAGCCTTCATCGTGCTCACCCTGATCTTTGACAATCTGCTCTGTCTCAGCGGACTGCTGACCTATCCATCAGCGCCCCGGAGTGGCCTGCTTTTATGGGCGATGCCCGTTGAAGATCTTCTTTACGCCACTGGTCTGGTGGGTGCTGCGTTAAGGCTGCGAGCGGAGGTGATGTCTGGAAGGGGGAGTGCGTGGCGGATCTTCCTCGCTTCGCGACCGATCTCATGGATCAACACAGGACTTCCGTTCTTGGCCGGTCTCATTGCCGCTGGTGCGGGCGAGCGCCTCGGAGGTTGGCTCCTCGCGCCACTCCTCTGGTGGGGCGCTGGCTACAACCTTTTCTTGTACGGCATCAACGACCTTTACGATCGCGCGAGCGATGCAAAGAATCCGCGTAAGGGCGGGGCCGAGGGTGCGCTCTTGCAACCGAGAGATCTGCCTCCGATCCGCGTAGCCCTCTGGGTGGGCGGCGTGCTGCCGGCGCTCGTAATGGCGCTCGTCCTTCCGGCACCTGCAGGGCTTGCCCCACTCGCCGCTATTGCGCTGGCGGCACTCTATAGCGCGCCTTGGTTCGCGCGCGCTCGTACTATCCCGATCCTTGACTCCTTGGTTTCGTCGTCACACTTCCTCCTTCCGCCGATCGCGGGCCTCCTCTTCGCGAGCTCGTTCAGCACGGAGTGGCTCGCACCACTTGGGGCACTAGGGCTCTGGGGAGTTGCGAGCCATGCACTCGGGGCGGTGCAAGATATTGACGCGGATCGACGCTCTGGGATCCATACGATCGCCACACTCTTGGGACCCACGAGAACCGCATGGCTCATCCTGATCACATACCTCGCAGCGGCCCTTCCACTCGCCCTTTCCTCCGAGCCGCTCGCACGAATTGGCACTCTCATCCCACTTCTCAGTGCCGTGTCGGCGGCGCCACTCGTGCGCTCTGCTGCGTCCTGGAGCGCCGCGCGCGCGGCGTGGCGAAGGTTCCTTTGGCTGAATGCGCCACTCGGCGCGATCGCCTCAATAATTCTTCTTGAGAGTTGGCGCTGATGCGCGAGAGTGGTGATCCGCAAAACCTCGCTGGGGGAGCGGAGCTCCCGTTGGAGCGCATCGATGATCTGCTCTCTCGACTTCTCGGACGCGTTGTGGCGCTCCCGGGAGAGCTGGTCTCCCTCGATCAGTTCGCAGTGGAGGGCTTGCTGGGCAGAGTGCTGGCCGAACCACTGCGCGCCGCAGTACCCCATCCGCCGAGTGATGTTTCGGCGATGGACGGGTGGGCCATTCGGGCGGCAGATCTGAACAGCGCATCAAGCGGCGAGCCAGTAGCGCTCCGATGCGCTGGAGATGTTGCGGCGGGTGGAGCGGCGCCTTCCGCGGAACTTTCTGCTGGCGAGTGCAGAAGGATTGCAACAGGTGCGACGATCCCGCGCGGTGCCGACACTGTGGTCCCTGTGGAGCGGAGCTACCTGAAAGATCCTCGGAGCGGCGCAGCGTCACTTCAACGAAGCCCCTCTGCACTGCCAGAACAGGTCTGGTTTGCCGCTCCGCAATCGGTTGGATCGCATATTCGAAGGCGAGGCGAGGACATGCAGGTCGGAGACACGCTCGCGGAGGTTGGTGTAGTCGCTGATGCGGCGCTCCTGTCGGTGATCTACACGAGCGGGGTGAGTGAGCTCTTCCTCTCGCCCCGACCTCGCGTTGCAATCCTGACGAGCGGTGATGAACTCACTGGTGCGGCGGGCTCTTCGCAGGTCCGCGACAGCAACGGGCCGGCACTCGCAGCACTGGCGCTCAGTGAAGGTGCGTCTGTGGTTGCCATCGAGCAGGTCGGTGATGACGCGAGTGCAACCCGTGCGGCGGTGGCGCGCCTCAGTGCGATCTGCGATCTCCTGGTGACAACGGGCGGCGTGAGTGTCGGCGCTCACGATCATGTAGGTGCCGCACTCGAGTCACACTTCGAACTGCTCGCGTGGCGAGCGGCGATACAGCCCGGGAAGCCGCTCCTCCTTGGAGCACGTCGCGCTGACGTAACTGGAGCTCAGTTTGCTCTCGGCGTCCCTGGAAATCCGGTGAGTGCATTCGTGATCGGCATGGAAGTCCTCTTGCCGCTCATCCGTGCACTTACAGGGAGGCCCGCCTACGGGGTGGAACTCGAGGGAGTCCTTGTGGAGGCGGTGAAGAGTCCGGTCGGCCGCCGCTCCTTCCTTCGTCTCACCGCGTTACGTACTCCGAACGGGGATCTCGATCGCGACGAGGTGGGTCGGATCCGCGTGCGCCTCGCGGGTGGCCAGGGGAGCCATCAGACAGCGCCGCTCGCAGCGTGTGATGCGCTCGGCGTGATCGCGGAGGAGGTTGGCGACCTGCAGGCGGGCGCAGGCATTCGCTTGCATCCACTTTTGCGCGCTACACGACGAGTTGCAACGCCAAACGGTTAGGATCAGCGCATGGAAGAGCAACGTCTCACGCATGTTGGAAGCGACGGCCGTGCCTCCATGGTTGACGTTGGCGGAAAGCCTACGACCGAACGGCGCGCGGTTGCAGAGAGCCGGGTTACGACCTCTCTTGAAGTGCTTCAACTGATTGAACGTGGTGATGCGCCGAAGGGGGCGGTCCTTAGCACGGCGGAGATTGCGGGCGTCCAGGCGGCGAAGCGCACGGCCGAACTGATTCCACTCTGCCATCCGCTCGCACTCTCCCTTGTAGAGGTGTACTGCAGCGTTGACCAGCCCGCTGGCGCGGTGCTGATCCAGGCTGAGGTGCGCTGCACCGGGCAAACAGGCGTAGAGATGGAGGCACTGACCGCTGCATCTGTGGCTGCGCTTACCGTCTACGACATGATTAAGGCACTCGATCGCGCCGCCGTAATCGGCCCGACACAGTTGCGCGAGAAGTCTGGCGGCGCCAGCGGGACGTGGAGGCGAGATGGGTGAGGAGAAGCGGAGTGTATTGATTGTGACAGTGAGCGACTCTGTCTCTGCAGGCACGCGCGAGGATCGCTCTGGCACGCTCGCCGCCGCAGCGATGGAGGCGCACGGCTGGGAAGTTTCACGCGCATCCGTTCCAGATGAGCGCGACCAGATCAGCGCGCTGCTTAGCGAGCGAGCGGGGAGCGTCAACGTCATTCTGACGACGGGCGGAACCGGTCTAACGCCACGGGATGTCACCCCAGACGCAACACGTCCACTCCTGGAGCGAGAGATCCCTGGTATCCCCGAAGCGATTCGGATGTTGGGACGATCGCAGACGCCCGCAGCGATCCTTTCGCGCGGGGTGGCAGGCGTGCTGCGCGGAAGCCTGATCGTCAACATGCCTGGCGGCAGCGGGGCGGTTCGGGACGGATTGGCAATTCTCCTCCCTGTCCTTGAGCATGCCTGCGAGACGATCGCAGGTCCTGTGGACCACGGCTGATCGTTCGTCTCCCTGCGGGACAGCTCCCTCGCTGTGGAGAGGGCTGGGCGCTCCGCAACGCTAGGGCGTGTGTAGACTCGTCCTGCCGCCACTATCTGTGGGGGTGATGAGGAGGTAGGGTGCGCTGTCCGTCCTGCAAGGAGCCCGATACACGGGTGGTGGACTCTCGCGACCTCGATGAGGGGAGCGTCATCCGGCGTCGTCGCGCCTGCCGAATCTGTGGCACCCGCGTCACCACCTACGAGCGCGCAGAACTTGCGCGGCTCCATGTTGTGAAGCGTTCTGGGCTGCGAGAAGAGTACGACCCGTTGAAGCTTCTCGATGGACTTCGCACGGCGCTTGTCCGCCGACCAGTCCCAGTCGACGCTCCCGAGCGCGCGATGGAGGCGATTGAAGCACAGATCCGCGCCACAGGAGTCTCGGAAATATCAACCTCGCGAATCGGCGCCCTTGCGATGGCGGCCCTTCGTGAAATTGATCAGATCGGCTACATCCGATTCGCAAGTGTGTATCAGTCCTTTGAAGACCTCGCCACGCTGAAGCGAGAAGTTGACACGCTCGTAGAGGAGAAGGGTGCTGGCGGTGGAAAGCGCCGTCGTCGAGCGAGCGTGGAGAGCGAAGCGTGAGCGTTCTCTCTGATCGCGATCTTCGTGCCGCACTCACCTCAGGCGAGATTGCGGTCACCCCCTTTGATGATCGCGACGTGCAGCCAGCATCTATTGACCTGCACCTTGATCGCACCTTCCGCGTCTTCCGCAACAATCGGTATGGATACATTGACCCGCGCGCGGAGCAGCCAGAACTCACCGACCTTGAAGTGGTCTCGGAAGGGGAGCGTTTCATGCTGCACCCTGGCGAGTTTGTCTTGGGGCAGACGCTTGAACGCATCAGTGTTGGCAACAGTCTCCTCGGGCGCCTTGATGGGAAGTCATCACTCGGTCGCCTCGGACTTCTGATCCACTCCACTGCTGGGTATGTAGATCCGGGCTGGGTTGGCAATCTCACTCTTGAGCTCGGGAATGTGGCGCGGCTCCCCATTGCGCTCTACCCAGGAATGAAGATCGGACAGATCTCCTTCCACCGCATGTCGAGCGAAGTTGAGCAGCCGTACGGCAGCAAGGAGCTTCGCAGCCGATATCAAGGACAGACAGAGCCAACTGCGTCGGCGATCCACGTGGATTTTGACGCGACACGCCGCGAGACCGAACGACCGTAGTGATGCTGAACCCGGAGGGGACCGGCGTTCGACCAGTTCGAACGATTGATCTCGGTTCCGTCAGCGTTGACCTTTTGCAGATCGGGGCGTTCCGCAGCGATGCGGGTGCCATCTTCGGGCCCGTCCCGCGCACAACATGGGAGCCGCTCGTGCGCGATGAGATTGACGCAGAGTCGCGGCTCCTTCAATCGCTGAACCTGCTCCACGTGCGTACGCCATCGGGTGCCCTCCTCCTTGAGACGGGAGCAATACCCGAAGGGGAGCGTCGCGAAAGCGATGAGATCTGGTCGGTCAGTGCACGTGATGCGCTGATCGCGTCAGGCGCGGATCCAGATCGCCTGCGCTACGTGGTGCCGAGCCACCTGCACCGCGACCACGCGGGTGGACTCACAGGGAGTGGCGGGGCGGCGGCCTTCCCACGTGCAACGATTGTTGCGCCGCAGGCAGAGATTGATGCCGTGGCGAGCGCTTCTGCGCGCGCACGTGCAGCATACGATCAGCCGCTTCTGACGAGTCTCTTTGCTGACTCGCCCCCAGACGCGTTTCTGGATCGGCGCCAACTCCTCCCAGAGGTTGAGCTGCGCCTTCTCGGTGGGCACACCCCCGGATCTCAAGCAACCATCATCCGCGGGCGAGAGCGGACGCTCCTCTTTATGGGTGATCTATTCATGCGCCCCTGGCAGGCGAATCCACGATGGGTGACCGCGTTTGATGATGCGGCGTGGATCTCTGTTGATGCAAAGAGTGCAATCTTTGCTAAGGCGGCTGCGAACGAGTGGCTCGTTGTTCAGAGTCACGAACTACATGCGCCGCTCGGGCGTCTCGAAGTGGATCGAGACCGATTCTGCTTTATCGCCGAATAGGGCTACGGAGCGCGTAGGAGCGGAGCGATCAGACCTGGTCCGTCTTCTGGCGTAAACGGGCGAGGGAGAACCTGGAGGACGCGACCCTTCGCATCAAGCAGAATCTTCGTTGGGAGCCCACCCGCCAGAGCGGCGCGGAAGAGCGCTCCGTCAACGTCGAGAAGGATTGGATACTCAATCTCGTAGCGTTCCGCGTACCCGCGAACTGTTTCGCGTAACTCCTGCACGGAGATTCCGATGATGAGGAGGCCCTCTTCGCGATAGGCACGATCGAGTGATCGCAGCGTCGGAGTCTCTTGTTGGCACGGCGGACACCAGGTGGCAAAGAGGTCAATGACGATCAGTCGCGGCTCTGCCAGACCTGCCGCGCGCCGTGATGCGACCAGGTCGCCATATGTTTCTCCGTCCGCCGCAGGCTGGCTCAAAGGAATGAGAAACTGACTGCCAAGCAGCGGGCCGTTCGTATCGGGGTCGATCACGTATTGGCCCATACCGTTGAGCCCCGTACCTGACGAACCGGCGGTTGGGATGCTGGTGCCAGCGAGCCCAAGCAGGACCGCAATCACGAGCGCGAGGAGGACGATGCGAGCGAGTGCGCGACGCGGGAATGGGCCGATCATCGCCACGATCAGAGTCCGGGAAGTCCAGGGAGATAGCGCGCGAGCAGCGGAAGGAGCCCCGCAGCGATCGCAACTCCGATAAGTGCGACGAGAATCCCGCCGAGCCGACCGGCGGTGCGTGTGCCGCGACGGAGTGAGGAGAGGATTCGGGAAGTGCGGTCGTCACCACGTGCGGCGACAACGGCAATCAGAATAAATGGGAGCCCGAGGCCCGCGCTATAACTTAGCAGGAGAGCTGTTGCGCCGAGTGGATCACTTGAGGTCGCAGCGAGCGCAAGGATTGAGCCAAGGACGATGCCAATGCACGGCGTCCATGCTGCGGCGAAGGCGAGGCCAAGGAGAAAACTCCCTGAGCGACCGGCGGCGCGCACGGCGCGCGGAGCCGCGCCGCGGTCTAAGAGCGGAATGCGCACGAAGCCGGCAAGGTGGAGCCCGCCCACGATCACTGCAACTCCGAGCGGCAGTTGAACTGCGGGGAGGAGTCCTGCGAGTGCGCCGCCAGCGTACGCGGCACCGAGGCCGAGAAGTGTGAAGAGCGAGGCGAATCCACCAACAAAGAGGGCCGCATGCAGTACGGGAGGCTCTCCGCCCTTGAGCGCTGAGATACGACCCAGATACGCGGGTACGAGCGGGAGTACGCACGGCGAGAGGAAGCTGAGCGCGCCAGCGAGGACAGCTGTGAGTAGGCTGACTTCAGACACTGATCACACGCGCCGTTCTAGATCTGCGAGAAACGACTGGATGCGCAACCGACTTGTGGCGTGTGCAAGAAGCTCGCCGCGGTACTCAATTGCTGGAATATCCGTGAGTAGTCGTTGATGCAGCACCGGATCCTGCTCGATGTCCACCTCTCGAATGGAGGGGGGGAGGGGGGAGTCGGCGAATACGGCGCGCAGGGCGCCTCGCGCCTCCTCGCAGAGTTCGCACTCGGGACGCACGTACAGGGTGATCGGCTGAGCCTCCATGGTCGTATTCTCCCATGCGGGGCTGGGCTACCATCTTCTTTGAGCCCCCGTAGCTCAGTGGATAGAGCGCCGCCGTCCTAAGGCGGGCGTCGTCGGTTCGATTCCGGCCGGGGGCACCATTGGAGCAACGGGGTAAAGAGAGGAGCAGGGGTGAGCGAACCACAGATCACGAAGGAGATCCCCGACTTTCAGCAGCCTCCAGACGTTGGGGTGCTTCGCAACGGCGCCTTCCTGCGCCTCTGGATCGCCCAGCTCCTCACCCAGATCGGCGGCAACGTCGTCCTCTACGGGCTCACGGTGCTCGTAGCCGAACGTAGCGGCTCAACGTCGGCGCTGAGCCTCCTCTTTTTGAGCTTCCTCGTCCCTGCAGTAGCGCTCTCCCCAATTTCGGGCGTCTGGGTTGACCGCCTTGATAAGCGCCTGGTGCTGATCGTGGCGAATTTCACCCGTGCCGTTGCCTTCTTTCTGATGCTCGGCAGCGTGGACACCCTCGGTATCGTCCTGCTGTTGAACATCTTCGCGAGCTTCATGACCACCATCTTCGCCCCCGCTGAGCTTGCAATGATCCCTATGCTTGTCCGACGCGATCAACTCACGTCAGCGAACGGCCTCTTCACCTTCACGTTGAACGCTGCATTCGCGCTAGGATTCGCGCTCATTGGACCCGCCGTCGTACGAATCGCAGGACCTGAGGCCTCAATCACCCTTGTGGCCGTCCTCTTCCTCTTCGCCGGAGTCCTCTGCATCGGCCTCCCCGCTGCGCCGCCTGCTTCCCATGCCGACGGACTCATTGGTTCCACTCGCAGCAGCACGCGAACAACAACGTCAGAACTCGTTGAGGGTTTGCGATACATCCGCGCGCACGGTTCGGTCGGTTGGTCGCTGCTCTACCTTGCGATCGCGGCGAGTGTCGTTGGCCTCATGGGAGTCCTCGGACCCGATTACGTTGCCGATGCGCTCGGGCTTGAGGCGCGTGACTTCTGGCTGATCGTCCTTCCGATTGGACTTGGGGTGGTCACTGGCATCTTGGCGCTCAACAGCTGGGGGAAGGCCGTCTCCCGAAGGAGACTCATTGAAGGGGGCCTCCTCGGGGTTGGGGCGGGCCTTGCGCTCCTTGCACTCGCTGAACCGATCAGTGCGGCGATCTCTGATGGTGCGAGTTCTCTCGGCGGACTTCCGATCGGCCCCGGTGCGTCAGCACTCGCCACCGTGATCTTTGTGGCCTATTTCGCAGGTGCAGCGTATGGACTCGTGGCAATCCCAGCCCAGACAGCCTTGCAAGAAGAGTTGCCCGTTGAAGTTCGCGGACGAGTCTTTGGCGTACTCAACATGCTCGTCAGTCTCGGCAGCTTCGTTCCGATCATTGCCGTGGGTCCGATTGCGGATACGTTCGGCGCCACGAATACGCTCCTTGGAGTTGGAGTGAGCATTGCGGGCGTTGCCCTGCTCTCAATCGTGCGCGGGCCTCGCCGAGTCGGGAACTCTAGCGCGCCGTAACGTCCCCCTGCGCCGCTGCGACCGCGACGGCCGCGGCGAGTGAGGCATTCGACTCAGCCAGTGCAAGGTTGGCGGGGATGGACCGCGAGGCTGTTGCATCCGCAATGGCGGCGAGAATGCGTGGCGTTGCTGCCGGCCCTCGCGCACCCGCTGCCACTGCGGCGGCAAGCCCCTTCTCAATCGCGACCGCGATCTCATCCGCGGGGATCTCGCTCGCTTCAGAAATTGGGTTCGCGATCAGCAGTCCGCCACCCCATCCGATTGCTCGTGCGGCGCGCATCATTGTGGCAAGCTCTGCTGGGCTCTCCGCGCGGTGAGCGATCGGAAGTCCACTGCTGCGACTCCAGAAGGCGGGGAACTCGTTCGTCTGATATCCGACTACGGGCACGCCCAGTGTTTCTAGGACCTCAAGGGTTTTCGCGAGATCAAGGAAGGCTTTTGCGCCCGCGCTGACAACGGCAACCGGGTGCCGCGCCATTGCGCCGAGATCCGACGAAACGTCAAAGCTCTCCTCTGCGCCGCGATGCACCCCGCCAATGCCACCCGTTGCAAAGATCTGAATCCCAGAGAGGTGCGCGATTGCGACCGTTGCGGAGACGGTCGTCACTCCAGCGGAGAGGCGCTGCGCGATCGCGGCGGGGAGATCGCGCTCGGCAAGCTTTACGGAAGCGTTGAGTAACCGCTCCTCCTCGCCCGGCTCAACGCCAGCAACGAGTGCACCATCAAGGAGCCCGGTGAGGGCGGGGACGGCACCGGCCGCACGTATGGCGGCGTTCACGCGGTCGAAGCAAGTTCGGTTGTGGGGTGCGGGGAGCCCAAGGCTTGAGGTGATGGTGGACTCGAGCGCAACCACTGCGCGCCGCGACGCGAGTGCGTCAGCAACCTCTTGCGAGAGCTTTACCTGCACGTCAACCTCCCTCTTGCTGTTGCAGATGTGCGCGCGCCGCGCGGTGTCCTGCGTGTAGGGCATCCTCCCACGAATCCCCCCGCGCACGCGCAACAAGGAAGCCGCCCGCGAATGCATCACCTGCGCCAGTGGAGTCGATTGACCCATCGATCGGTGGGGCGGCGATTGATGCGAGTACCTCGCCACTGGCGGCGCGAACGTCGGCAACGCCAGCGCCACGCTTAACGATCAGCGTCATCCCAGCGATCGGTGCGCGGAGGAGGCCAAGGTACTCCGCCTCTTCTTCATTCGCGAAGAGGTGTGTTGCGCCGCTTGCGGCGAAGCGCCTTCGGCTCTCTTCTGGGCCCCACGCGGCGAGCGCTCCAACTGAAGAGGCATCAAGAGAGGTCGGGATGCCGTCTTGATTCGCTTCGTGAAGAAGGCGCAGCGTGGTGGTAGCGAGTGGCTCACCCATCAGCGAGTAGGCGGGGGCATGGAGCCAGTCAGCCCCGCTGAGCAACGCTGGACCTGGGTACTGCAGATTCGTTGCCACCCCACGATCTGGAAGCATGGTTCGCTCCCCGTCCGGCTCAACGACCACAATGATTGATGGGCTCCGGCCCGCGCGCTGCAGGAGTGGTTCGACACCTGCGGCAAGGAGCGCCGCCTCCAGAGCATCGCCTGTGGCATCACTGCCGATCGCCCCAAGGAAGCGGGCACGTCCAGCCGAGGCAGCCGCCGCTACGGCAACGTTGGCAGCGCTGCCGCCGCGTCGACGAGTGATCTGTGCCGCGGCATCACTGCCGCGACGCCACGGCGCGGCAAGGCGGACGGCAATCTCGTCAATAAGGTCGCCGACGCTAACGATCAACGGCCCGTTGGCCGATCGTCTCACCTGGGGCTCGCCGCGTACGCCACTCATAGGCGGGGAGTGTATCGGCTATCCTCTGAGACCTCGGGCGGTTAGCTCAGTTGGTTAGAGCGCAGCCTTGACATGGCTGAGGTCACAGGTTCGAGTCCTGTACCGCCCACCAGTAGCCCGAGGAGGCAGGGAAGCGACGAATGGCTGACGACGCGGTCCAGGCGGTACAAGAAGAGGAGCTCCTCGCCGCCCCTGTGCGCGGTTCAGCCGACGAACTCCTAGACGCTGGTGCTGCCGACCACTTCGGCCGCATGCGTCACTCGGCCGCACACGTGATGGCCGAGGCGGTGATGCGCCTCTTCCCAGGGGTCAAACTTGGGATCGGCCCCGCGATCACTGATGGCTTCTACTACGACTTCCTTCTTGAACGCGCGCTCACCCCAGAAGACCTTGCTGCAATTGAGGCGGAGATGGCGAAGAGCATCGCCGCGGACCACACCTTCAAACTTCAAGAGCATACGTTTGACGACTTGCGTGCATCACTTCTCAACGCGGATCAGGCACTCAAAGTCGAGATCATGGACGATCTTGCAGCGAACGCAACGGCATCCGGGCATCCAGTACCGAGTGTGACCACGTACACACACGGCGAATTCCAGGATCTCTGTCGCGGGCCACATGTGGAGAGCACCGGAAAGATCGGCCCATACAAGCTCCTCTCAGTTGCTGGCGCGTACTGGCGCGGCAAGAGCGACCGACCAGCGCTGCAGCGCATCTATGGAACCGCGTGGGACACGCAAGAGGAGTTGGAGCAATTCATCTGGCGCCGCGAGGAGATGAAGAAGCGAGATCATCGTCGACTCGGCGTTGCACTCGATCTCTTCTCATTCCATGACGTATCGCCGGGGAGCGCCTTCTGGCACCCGAAGGGGCAACTCCTCTGGCGCACCCTTGAGGGGGCGATGCGCGAACTCCAAGATGCGCGCGGGTATCAGGAGATCTCCACGCCGATCATTGTGAGCAAGCGCCTCTGGGAGAAGTCTGGACACTGGGACCTTTACCGCGAGAACATGTTCATCATTGAGTCAGAGGGTGAAGAGTTCAGCCTGAAGCCGATGAACTGCCCCGAAAGCACCGTTATCTACAAGACAAAGACGCGGAGTTACCGGGATCTTCCACTGCGACTCTCGGAGTACGGCCGTCTCCACCGCAATGAACTATCTGGAACGTTGAGCGGCCTGACTCGCGTGCGGCACTTCATTCAGGACGATGGGCACATCTACGTTCGGCCAGACCAGATCGAGAGCGAAATTGATGCGCTGCTCGGTGAGGTCGCAACGGTCTATGGCTGGTTTGATCTCCCCGTTGAGTTTGTCTTCTCGACGAAGCCCGCCAAAGCACTCGGTGATCCGAAACTTTGGGAGAAGGCAGAGTCGATGATCGAATCGGCGCTGAAGCGCTCGGGTGCAACGTGGCGCCTTAGCGCAGGAGACGGTGCCTTCTACGCGCCGAAAATTGACATCATTGTGCGCGATGCCTTGGGCCGCGAGTGGCAGACGGCAACGATCCAAGTTGATCTCGCCATGCTCCCTGAGCGATTTGATCTTGAGTATGTTGATGAGGCGGGGGAGCGCGTCCGTCCGATCGCGATCCATCGTGCAATCTACGGGTCACTCGAGCGCTTCATTGGAATTCTGGTCGAGCACTTTGCGGGCGCACTCCCTCTCTGGCTATCGCCAGAACAGGTGGTGATCATCCCCATTGCCGATCGCCATCTCGAAGCGGCTGATGCTGGCGCCGCAATCTTGCGCCGTGCCGGGATCCGCGTGAGCATTGATGACTCGTCCAATCGGATGCAGAACAAGATTCGCCTTGCGCAGGAGCAGAAGGTGCCGCTGATGCTTGTCCTTGGAGACAAGGAGATCGAGGCGGGCGGCGCCGCGCCGCGCTGGCGTGATGGGACCCAGGAGCCAGCGACGAGCTGGGAGGCGCTTGCGGCAAGGCTCGCAGCACAGGTGGCGGCACGAAGCGTCTCGTGAACCGAGCCTCCAGCGGCCCCCTCTCGTTGGGTGCTACGATTACGCC
>Ga0315906_10007210_pt1 | contig 13579 bp, 9 predicted proteins | sample LakEriMetagenome_4_FD_203526 | JGI IMG/M metagenome (GOLD analysis project Ga0315906, IMG submission 203526) | Freshwater fungal communities from buoy surface, Lake Erie, Ohio, United States - Buoy 2 MA122 | ecosystem: Environmental > Aquatic > Freshwater > Lake > Lake biofilm | place: USA: Lake...
CCCATTAAAATAATAGGGTCCTGTAATTGGTTGATTTTGTGGTTCTGGTTGAGACACATTTGGATGTGATAATGTTGGGTAAGAAGAAGGTAGATTAATTGGTGCAATAAAAGAATTATCAGTAATTGCTGTTGTTGGTATTCCTTCTGGTAAATCACCTCCATCTACTTGTGATTGGGCGTCAGATATTCCTTGATTAACACTAGATTCGGAAATATTATTTGCTTCTGAAAAATCAGCATTTCCACAGTCACAATCACAAGCAGTACAGTCTGGATATGATAACATAGGTAATCCAATTCTTGGAAAATTTTCAATACTAATTAAATATTTTAGTGTAAAAGCGGTAAATGCAATACCTGAAGCGACCATAAATAAAACTTTTATACCTTGTTTTATAATTTGTAAAATTGTCGCAACAGAAATTACCGGACCACCTGCGTTTGCATCACCTATTGAGGCAATGTAATAATACAAATCAATACCTGAATCAACACCCAAATAAGTTATATATACACCTAAAAACACTAGTGCGTATTTTAATACTGGCCATATAAAAGCAATTAAGTGTGCAATAAAAAGTAACGGAATAAAAACAAGAGGTGTTAATATTGAAATAAAAAGGTTAAAAACAAAAAATAAAAAATCAAAATTTCTTACAACGTCATTTACTGGGAATGTATTAGTTTCTGACTTACAAGTTCTATTATCGATTTCTTTAATTCCTAAATGTTTTCCTCGACCAACACCATTTTTATAACGATCAAGAAACATTGCTGTTGTGTATACTTTATTATAATGAAATTCATAAAAAGTATCTTCACAATTTATCGCAGCTTGTGAATCTACATAATCATCCCAATCTAAACTAAATGAATATGATTTTAATAAATCAAAGTATTCTTCATTAAAGTACTTATATACAATTGTTGCTTGTTGGTTTGGGTCTTGTGGTACCAAAGTAACATTCACATAATCATTTGGTGTTTGTGTTGAAATTACTTGTGTGTCGCCATAATATGGAGTCCAAGGTCCACCAACGCTTGGTCCAACTTCAACAGAAAAACTAGACACATTTGTCATTTCTTTAAAGACAAGTCCACTATTTCCAAGTGGTCCAAAAATAATACTACCACCTTGACCAGGTTGTACAGTACCTGTTAGTAGTTGTACTTGTCCAGTTTTTAAAGGGTCACTATTATAAGTGGATGCTGTCCAACCATGTTCTTTAATATTTGGTACAAAATAATTTGCTCTTTGGAACTCGTTTTGTAAACCACCTTCGTTTTCCCACTTAAATTTAAACCTATACCTTGCTTTTGTTGGTATTCCTACTTTTGGGTCATTTGAAATTGCTTGTTCACCAAATTCGTTTGTGTAAACATAATCTAAGTTCATTGGTAAATTAACCAAATACGAACCATCACCATCTATTACTTTTCCGTCGTTTGGTAATTTAAATTCTTCAAGTATTGGGAGTCCTAACTGGTCAACATTTATTGTTTGTCTTATTGATAATATTTGTCCTGGTCCTGCAATTAATTCACAAAGATTTCCAGTGTTGTTTTTTGGTTTACAACTTACTCTTAGTGCATCATCATCAGTTGTTGATATTATAGAACCAAGAAACACGGCTTTTGGTTCTATACTTATATTTGCCTCACTTAAATCAAAATCAACTCTTGTGATACCTAATTGACAAACATCTGTGTCACCCCATAGTGGTGAAATATCAATAATTTTATTTAATGTTTTTATCTGTGGAAGTTCATTTAAATTTGTAGAAGACTTAAATGTATTTCCATCAACTTGATTTTCTGTTGCAATTCCATTCTGGATTAAGTCTTGTGGTGTTAGTGAAAAACAACCAATGTCTGACAAATCAACATCCAAAAATACAGTTTGACTTCCTAAAGGGATTCCAAAAATCATATAGTCACCACTCTCATTTGTTTTAGTTGTGAATTTATAATATTTGTCGTATACTTCAATATAAGATTGGTCTAATAAAACTTCTTCTTTTGTTGGAAAAGTTCCAGTTGCGGCATGTCCTTCATATGAAGGTAATTTTGGTAATAGATTATATCTATAACCGTCTTCACTTACATCTGATAAACTTTGATAAGGGTATAATTCTGTTATTACAGGATTATTTTCGTCTTCTGGCTGTAATGGTATAAAAATAGAAACTCTTGCGTTTGGTAATCCAAAACCACCATTAACAAATACACGACCAACAATAACACCATAGTCAGAACATTGTCTACTATAGACTTCACTTTGTAGAATCTTAAGTGAAAGTATGTTAATTTGGTCAAAATCTTGATCCAAATTAACTTTGATTGATTTGTCAACCCCAACCTGGGTTCTTATTCTATATGATTTTGGCATTAAGGTTTCGTTTTTTCATAAATAGTTTATTTCCTATTTTAGAAAAATAATCCTTTTATAAAAAAAATAAATTATCAAGAAAAGTTAACCCCCTTGAAATTAAGAACTCTTACATTAATATCTTTATTTGGGAATCTAATTTGATACATTTGAGTTGGTTCAGCAAAAATTGTGTCGGCAATTAATTCTATTTGTTTTGTTGCTGGGTCAATATATCTTTGTGATGTTTGTGATGACGAGTACTGACCACCAACTTTATTAAAGAATTGTACATCAGATATACTAATAACACCGTCTAAATTTTGAATTCGTTTTCTAATTTCAGAAACATAGACATTTTCACCCATTTGTCTATTAGAAGGTGAAAAATATTGTGTTATTATATCTATAATTTGTGTTACAATTGTTCCTTGATTTTGACTTGCATCTAGAACAACATCAACATTTGTACTTAAATCAATAACATTAGCACTTTCAACAGAAATATAATCGTTAATCATTCTGTAATTTGATAAATAATTAGCAATATTTTGTTTTAGTGTGTTAGATGTTATTTCAGTTAATTTCCCATCACTATCATAAGATAATAATTTAATCTTAATTTTATTATTTTCTTCAGTGATTGTAACTTTTGCTGGCGCACCAAATTGTGAAGGCATTGTTCTAATTATTGATTCATAATCATTAATTGTAACAGCTCTATTTTGTGCTGAAAAGTTAAATGAAACCATTTGTCTAACTTCTTCTGTTGATGGATTGTTTGCACCACCAATTGCTGCTGTAACGTTATTACATCGTAAAGAATTAATAACACTTCTATTAACATTGTCTGATGGACCATTAACAGCAAAATTAACAGTTCCAATTTGATTAATAACATTTATACCTAGATTAGAATTACTACCACCCCCAACTCTGTATTGTATAAACATTGTTGTATTAGGTTTTAATGCACTTCCTAAAGTCAGATTATTTGTGTATTTCGATAAATCAAAAGAAAGTCCATCCCTTGCAAATTCTCTTAGCTGGTCTTCAGCTGAAGTATTCCCACCACCAAAAGTCATTTTAAAGAATCCTTCTGGTGTGTATTCAGTTATAAATTTATCTGTTGTTGTCACATATTTTCCAACTTTAATTCCTGGACTATCAGATGTTTTTGTTGGGTCTTCAATAAAGACTCTATCTTCCATTAAAGCTTTAACTTCGTACCATCTATTATTTTGACTTAAAAATTCTTGAGCTGGAGGTATTGTAACATATTGGGTACCTTCTTTGATTAATACACTTGTAACACCTAATACATTTTTTTCTGGTAAAAATAATTCAAAAAAAGGTCTAACATCGTTTGGTGTAACAACCCTTTTGAATACTTTTGTAACACCGTTTACAACAACTTCACGTTTAATTATTGTATAATTTATTACCTTTCCGTTGGAGTCAAAGTTTGGTATTTTTAATCTATTTGGTGAACCTTCGGCATTTACAGCTGATGAAAAATCAATATCATATACGGTTTCAAATGGTTGTCCGGCACCAAGGACTTGTGCGCCTCTTCTTAATATTCCACAATAACTTAAATTTTCTTTATCACCAAAAGCTGGTACTGTAATAGAAAAATCAACTAAAGTAACAGAAGGTCTTTGTCCTGGTATTTTTAATCCATATGTTCTTGCAATATTAAAAACAGAGGATCTTTGTTGTGCAAACTGTAAAACTGTTTCTTGAATACTTCTATCAATATGGAATTGTAAGTTATCTGTTACTGCAGCATTTAAATCTAAAAATACAGAAAAAATACCAGCGTCGTTAAAGTTTTGTACAAGGTCTGGATAATACTGTCTTGTAAAATTAATAAGTTCGGTTCTTATTCCTTGAAAGTCCCTTGTTGTGTACGATATTTTCTTTTCTGCCATTTTTTTTAAATATTAAGTATTACAAAATCACTTGATTCAAAAGCACTACTTGTAACTTTATAATCAATTCTAACTCTTGCCGTATATTCTTTTTGTGATAACCCAGGAACTCGAAATTCTCTTTGTCCTTCTGAATTAATATATGTTGCTCCTGGGTCTTCTAAATCAGCTGTTGCTTCTTTTATTTCAACATTTGTGACTAGAACACCAGGCATATATCTTCCAACACTTTCTCTAATTTCAGCTTCAACATCAGAAAATGTTGGTCCGTCTAAAGGTTCAAAAATAAATTCATATAATCTTGTTCCAAAATCTGGTAAAAAATATCTAGTACCTTTTCTTGTTAAAAGTAAATGTATTAAATTACTTCTAATTTCATCATCAGCAGTTGGTGTAACACCAAGATACTTACCAAGTGATGATTGTTCAAAAGGAAATGCTAAACCATATGTTGTACCGTATGCCATATAACATAAATATACATTATAGTAATTTTGAATAAATAATTAAAATCTATTTATAATTTTCTAGCAACTTGATCAATCGCACACCAATGTGGTTTGTCACACCCTGTTTTTTTCGTACTTGTTGGATTACTTACAATACCCAATCCTGCCGCCGCATATGAACCAACCCATACATTACTTTCTGGTAAACCTAGTTTTACTGCGGAAGTAACACTTTGTTTTGCTGAAGAATGTGGTTCAATAACATATAAATTATGTAGACTCTTATTAAGAGATTTTAACTTTCTTGCAAACTTTTCAGAATATGCGCAACCAGCACTAAAAAGTAAAACATAACTATTTGGTTCTGATTCTAAAGCTTTTAATGCGTTTTCACTATCTGTATGTGAATATCCTTCAACATCCGCACTAATTTTTAAATTGTCACTAACTCTTTTTGCTTGTTTTTTTACTGGTTCGTCATTACTTCTATTATGTAAGCCAGAAACAAATATTACGTTTTTTATTTTACCATCTTTTTTTTCTTCGGTATCTTTTTCTTTATCTACTGTTACATCAGTTTTAACATCTTCAATCTTTTTTTCAATTTCTTTTTCAGATGGAATATCTTTTTTTTCTACTTCATCTTTATCTTGTAGTTCAATACCAGTAACTTTTTTGAATACGTCTTTAATTTTGTCTTTTACATTATCAAAATTTAACCCAATTTTATCTAAGACATCATCATACCAAGCTTCATTAATCATACCTTCTTCTGTATATTTTTCAATAATTCTTTTTAATTGACTTTCAGTAATTTTAATTTTCATAATTGTTTTATTTTATAAATATGGTAATAAAAAAAAATCACTACTTTTGTAGTGATTCTTTTAAGTTTGTATTACCTTTTTGGTAAAGTGGTTCGTAGGGGCAGTGACGACATTTAGACCCACAACATCTACCTCTTTTAATATGAAATGATTCTGTCATTACTATATTCCCAGATTCATCTTTATAAAAGTCAGGTTCAGGAGATTTTTTTGTTGTCTCCTGAACATATAACTGTTGTATCCAATCTTTTGATGCGTTTACTGTCATAACTTATACTATTTCACAAGCACCTCCGGCACAAGCTGCTTCACCACGTAGGTCAGTATTATCTTGTAATTCAATAACTTTTGTAAGGTCAACATCTTTTAATGTTGCCGACAATCTTTCAAAGTCTTCTTCTGTACAATCTTCAAATGGAGCCTGTGTATAAGTTCCTCCATTGTATGGTAAAACTGACAATCCATTATAAAATTTTCTATTTTTCCACATCCAATCACCAACTAAATCCCATTCATCTTCTTTAATTGAAACAGTTGCTGATACATTGTGTGTATTTTGTCCACCTCTATGTCCAGATTTAACCCATTCTTGTGATACTTTTTTAACTCGTTCCAGCATTTGGAATACTGATTCGTATCTTAGAATTGATCCTTCTGGTGCTTTTTGTGGAATTGTAATCACAGCGGTGTCATGTGGACGGAAGTATTCGTCTTCGACTAACTCTGGGTGGTTAATTGCAAGGTATGAATAAATCGCTTCATTTTTTCCAACTCTAATTCTTCTTAAATAGAAGTCATTATGCCAAGCGTGAATACCAGATGAAGTTCCCAATACAAGTGATGAAGTTCCAGATGGTTTTACAGTTGTTGTACGAGCAGCTTTATTAATACCAATTAAGTTTGCAACTCTTTCATTTTCTTCTTTAACAGCTTGAGCTGCTGCTTTCATATCATATCCTAATACAACACCAGAACCAATACCTGTCATTCCAACACCAATAAGAGCGTCTTTTTCAGTTGTTCTTTTCCAAACATCTCTCAAGTAATGGAAGTCTGTGTATCCAGCTTGTAATGTTCCAATGAATGCGGCACCTTTAACTCTTTTTTCAAAATCTTCTTGCGAATCAATATCTGAAGCGTTTACCTCACACAAGTTACAGAATTGGTATGGACGAAGACCGATTTCACAACAAGGGTTAGTTCCCCAATCTTTATCGTTTGATAAATAGATTCCAGGTTCTCCAGCTCCAGATAGTTCAATTCTTTTCCATAATTCCATAAAATAATCTTGTGTTACTTTATGTCTTAATAAAACAGCCGAATTATTTGCACGACCTCTTTGTGGGTTTGACTCCCACCAATTTCCTGACTTACAAGAAATCATTTCATCATCATCTGCTGAAAATAATGAAATAAGTGCTGCTCTTCTAATTCCACCAGCAAGTACCGCATCAGCAATGTGACATACGATATCGTGAGTTTCAATTGGTGTTAATTTTTCACCGTCATTTTTGTTTTCCATTACCTTTGTGATGTGGTGAATACAATCTTTCAAAGGTTGAGGTCCTGGTGCTTTTCCTCCAGATGTTACAAGTAAAGCCCCTTTTTGACGAATATCTGAAAAATCAAATACTGGTGTAGAAGATTTGGTACCCATATAAGATTCAATAAGGACTTTAATTGCATCAGCCCATCCTTCAATCGAATCACCAATAAGATATCTTCTTGTTCTTGTTGGGTTTGGTTTTTTAATTTCTGGTAACTTATCTACGTGATGTTTTTGTACTGAAAAACCAACACCTGTCCCACCTAATAACAAAAACATTGTTTCTGAAAATGCGTCTGTGTGGTCAATTGGTAGATAAGCACAGTTATATACTCTGTTTGGTGAGATTTCAATTGGTTTTCCACCAAATTGTAATGATCTCATAGACGGAAGAATTTTTTTATCGTATACCATTTTATATACTTCTTCAATCTCGTCTTTAATGTTTGGGTACTTTTTTTGGTGCATTTCTTTATTTCTTGTCACCAATTCTTCCCAAGTTTCCCTTCTATTTAATTCAGGGATAAATTTAGCGTATTTCATATACACCGTAATATCGCTCAATATTTTTTGTGAAATATCCATTTTTTACAAATTTAATTATTTTATTTAAGATTTTTGTTTTTCTTGTTCTTTTTGTTGTCTTTTTTCCAACAATTCTTTAACTCTTTGTCTTTGCCTTTCTTCTTTTTGTTCTTCTAAACCTAAGAATGTAGTTGTGGATTCAGTGTCTATTTCAATCATCGCATTATCAAATTTACAATTTTCAAACACCACACCATCATCTCCAATACGAGACTTGGTAATTGCTATTGTGGCCAATTTCATTTCTTTTTGTTGTAATGTCTTTGCTACTGAAATAATAACATGTCCTACTTGTGCCTTCTTAATTGAACCACCCATTTGGTCTGTTGTTACAACTTCCGAAGAAATTGATGAACGATTACCTTGTGTTGCTGTCCAACCAACAATGTTTAGTTCGTGACACATTGCTTCAAACCCTCTCATTACTGAACCTTCACTCTTCCATTCGTCACCTAGGTTTTTGTCTGGAACAATACAATCAATGTAATCTAAAACAACCATATCTATTTTAATACCATCTGCAATCATCTTTCTTATTTCATTCTTGATTTGCAACATAGTTTTAGTATCTGATGGTAGTTTTTTCAAAATCAACTCGTTTGGCATTGTTTCCTTGATTTCTTTTACCTTAGTCATCACCTCTTCTTTTTTTTCTGACAATTCGTCAGGGTGAATCTTTGTCCAGAGTGTAAAATGTTTTCTCTGTATCACTTTTGGGTTGTCTTCAAAAAACACTTGAAGAACATTAAATCCTAGGTTAAATGCGTGGTTCGAAATCTTTGTTAATACTGTTGACTTACCAACTCCTGTTGGTGCGAGTATAACACCGATTTCACCTTTTGCTAATCCTCCTTTTAACAATCTATCGATTCCTGGTATACCCATTGGTATTGGGTGTCTGTAGTCATCGTCCAAGACTTGGTCTAGGTTTGAAAAGACATCTAACATTGATGTGTCTTTTGAACCAACAAGTAATGCGTCTCTTACTAATTCTTCTAAGGTGTCGTAGTTTTCAAACTCACCACCATCAATAATTTTCTGAGCTTTTTTCATTACTTTCTGTAACTCTTGTTGTTTACAGAATTTTAATGCCTTTTCTTGTACAAAATCCACTCCGTCGATAGGCGCAGACTTGATTTTCTTGATTGTATCAAGAACAACTTTAACAGCAGTTTCTTGTTGTAATTCGGATTTTGCGACTTGTTCCAACGTATCAAATGATGGTGTGTGGTCATACTTTTTATAGTACTCTTTTATCATTTGAATGATGATTTTAAAATACTTGTTTTCAAAATAATTATTCTCTATTACATCAATAATCGAATGTGAAAAGTCTTTGTCTACAATGATTTGATTAAGTAATTGTATTTGAAAATTGTTGCCAAGATATTCAAAGTTTTTGTTTGTCGCCATAATTTTTTCCTCCTATCAGTAATGATAAATATTCCTAGTTTTGAATAAATTGTGGATAAAAATAATTAAATTTTTTGCCTGAAAAAATGTCAGTAAGTTCAGACAATATGCTTTTCAGCTTTGGGCGTAGGTCTACGGTATATCTGACCTTTGGGGGGTATACTTTTGCGTCAAATGTCCTCTGACAAATTGTCATGTTTTCAACCTTAATATAAAGGTTAAAATTTTCTTGTCCTTCGGTAATTGAGGTGTTTAATACATCTGGATTTTCCATAATTTCGTACTGGTTTTCCATCATATAAACAACTGACCTCATTTTCAAATCATATTGTAAACCATTACAAAATGATTTAATGTAGTCGTAGAATTGTTCAGACTTATGTGCGTTTTTGTTAAATCCTTTAACATTAAAGAATCTTTGTACAACGATATTATCATTACACATAAGAAGAAATTCTACTTTTGTTACATCTTGATCTTTCATTTTTTTTACTTTTTTGTTTTGTTTCTAAAATTTGTTTTTTCTTTTCTTGATAGTTTTAAAAATGGCTTTAAAAAATTTACCCAAGCGTCGTCACCCTTTGGGAGAAATTTGAAGAATCCGTCTTCCATCATCATTCTTATTAGGTTTCTGTGTCCTCGTCCATCAGGATCTAATGACTCTGAGTAATACGACCTAACAAGTTCTTTTCCTTCCTGAGAAATGAGTGGATTAGCTAGGTCCACCAATTTTTCATTAATTGTGAAAAACTCTTCTCCAAATATTCCCTCTTTGGTTTTCCCACTAAGGAGATTTTGTAAAGCAACATTTCCCTTCTGTTCTGAAAGTAACATTTCTGCCTTTGTTAAAATATCGGTATATTTTAATTCAGTATCAAGTATTTCAGGAAACAGTTTAAGAAATGTTTTTTCACCCAAATAAAAAATACCATCAATATTATCTGAACTATCACCAGTTAATATTTTATAGGTTTTAACATTATAGTGTGGTATTTCGGATTCATATATTTTAATTCCGTCACCATTCTTATAATATCGCTTTTGTTGGGGTGAATATATAGTTACCTTCTCAGAAATAAGTTGTGTTAAATCTCTATCTGATGAAAATATTGTTTTATCTTCATCTTCTGAAATCTGACAATAGTAAGCGATTAAATCGTCGGCCTCCGATTGTTCAACTTCTAATTGTCTAACAAACATTTCTTCAAGGTATTGTTTTACTCTGTTTTTTTGGGTTGTAAAAGACTGTTCTTTAAAATCTTCGTCGTCTTTTTGTTTTCGATTAAGTTTGTACTTGGGATAGATTAGTCTTCTCTGAGAAGAACCTGTTTGACTATCCCAAAATACCACAACTTTATTATAATTACTTTCCTCTAAAAATCGTCTTAGAGTGTTTAAAAAATGCCAGGTACCACCAACGTGCTCTCCTTTATTAAAAAAGTCTCTAACACCGTGAAAACCAATTTTTAATAGATTGTTTCCATCAACTAAAAGTGTTTTAGTCATTAAATTCTTCGTTAAAAGGGTTTGACGATACTAAATCTTTCTTTGTAATATAATCAGAAAAAAATTCTGTAAATATTGCTTCCATTACTGGGACACATATTGAGTTACCAGCTAATGCTACGTGGGCAGTATTAGATAAAGATGTTGTAAGTAACAAATCGATGTCTTGTTTTCTCACACCCATAAATCTATAACCTTCTCTTGCTGTAATTGTTCTTACTCTACCATCTTCAGTTAAAATTTGTGGTGAGCCACTTGTTGTAAGACAAGGTGAACATCCATCAATAGAGTAAATTCTTCTTGTTTGGTCATAACTAACGTCATCTCTTCTACCAACTAATTTACATATTGTGTGTTTTTTTGGTTCGTGTGGTGTAAATGGACAATTAATAATCAATGACTCATCAAAATTTTGTTCAATGTGTGGTCTCATAGGAACTCTAGTTCTTTTATGATTATCAACGTTCATCATTTTTTCTTGTACTTCTTCAATACTACTATTTAGAACTGACATCATAAAAACTCTTTCTCTATTTTGTGGACAACCAAAGTCAGCACCATTAAGGACCCTCCAATAAGAACTATAACCAAGTCCTCTTAAAAAATAGATATGTTTTTTAAAATTTTCGTAATGATTTTTTGAAACCAAGTTTTTAACGTTTTCCATTAACAAAAATTTTGGTCTATTTGCGGATAATAACCTTTCAACATCAAATAATAACCCACTTCTTGTTCCTTCTTTAATTCCTCTTTGTACTCCAGATATTGAAATATCTTGGCAAGGAAATGAATATGTTAGTAAGTCACAACTTGGAAAGTTATTTTCATCAATTTTTGTAATATCACCTAAATTTCCATAAGTTGTTGTATGTAAAACATCATAACATTCGTTTGCCTGTTTGAAGTTGTCGCAGTTTGCAACATTTTCATAATCAACACCAATATATTTAAGTGCTAACTCTTGTGTTCCGTAACCGGAAAATAACGATAATACTTTTAATTTATTCTTGTTCATAAACTTTTTCTTCTTTTAAATCAAATTCACCATCTACACCAATAATATTTTTCCAATATTCAGCATAATCTTTTTTGTAGTCTTCAATAGACTTTTTTTCTTCCGTAGCATCCTTTCCAGGTAAAAACCCGTGAGGTGTTACAATAATTTTACCGTCCTCAAACCCAAGTCCATTAATATGGTTTTTCATAACCGATACTTTTGTTCTTGATGCAAATTTAACAGTTCTTTTGTCTTTTGTTGCTGTAATCTTTGTTGTTCCGGCTCCTTTTTGATTTCCATATAAAAACACCAAAGATGAGTTTAACCAGATTGCTTCACCACCTTTAGCTTTAATTTTTGGTTGTCCAAATGGATTGTCTGGTAATTCAACCCAAGGTTGATTAACGATAATTAATGTGTTTTCGTATTTTGAATCTGCTTTTCTTGAACCAGAAATTCTTTGGTTAATTCCCATACCAATTTTATCTGCTAGTACTGAAGCATTGTGTTGTTTACCACCTTTACCTTCGTAGGTCATTTTACAAGGGACAGAACCAACAGAATCCCACATAATACATAATGAATAGTCAAGTTCACCCTTTTCTTGAGCATCCAACAAATCATTAATATAATCTGTGATTTGTTCAATATAACTAAAATTGTTATTAAATAAAAAGAAACCATCCCAAGTAAGTTCACCAGTCTCTTCATCCACAACTTCTTCACATTCAAACCCCATAATTTTTGAGTGTTCAAAAGACCATTTTTGTTCTGTAATTATGAAGACAGGTAGAATACCTTTCTTTTGTGCGTCAACAGCCGTCTTAACAAGTGCTGTTGTTTTACCAGTATCAGAGTGACCCAAAAACATATTAATATGTCCCATAGCTGGACCTGGAAGTCCTACAGCATCTAAAAATGCTGGACCTAAATCAAAGTATCTTTGTGGTTTGTATTTTGCATCTGAAGAGAATTTTTTCTTCAAAGCACTAAAGTCATTTTTTTTAATTGCCATATATTCTTTTTTAAAAAGATAAGAAAAAGTGGGTACATTGTATACCAATATACCCACATATTTTTAATAAAATTTAGAACGGTAATTCTTCGTCGATATCGTCATCTTCCTGTGGGTCAACAACCTTTTTTTCTTCTTTTACTTTTTTACCACCCATAGAAACTTCACTTTCTTCGTTGTTAGAATAGATGTATTTTCCAGCATCAGAATCCCATCTTGGTGTTTCACCACGAGCAATTGCTTCAAGGTACTCGGCAGGTTTTTTAGAATAAACATCTTCCCAAGTAAGTTCATCTTCAATCCAAGATGTCATTGTATCTTCATCTTCGTGAACTGAAGATGGATCATCATACATAACTGTTTGGATTACAGTGTAGAACGCACCTTTTGGTGTTTTTGCTTTTGTTAATTCAAGAATAAGATCTCTTCCTTTTTCAGCGTCAGCAACATCACCTTTTGCTTTATAGATAGGAATAATTTTATCAAAAATTCCCTCTTGTTTGTAATTGTGTTTAAATCGCCAGAATTTAGGACCATCTTGTTCATTGTCACGGTCAATAACCTTAACAATATAAAACTTTCGAGGTTTGTATTGTTTTGCAAGTTCTTTATCTGATTCTTTACCAGTTGACATAAGAACATCATAAACTTCACTTAATGGTGAACGCTCATTGTCATTTTTTCCTGGATCATAGAACTTTTGCCATTTACCATCAACCAAGATTTCGTGGAACCAAACTTCCTTAAATGGTGATGAACCGTCCGGTGTAGGTAGGATTCGGATTCTTTTTTGTGCTTGCTTTTCGTTGTCTTTAAGTATTGCAGCAAAATACTTTTTCATTCTTTCTTCTTGAGACATTTTTGAAGTGGAAGAAGAACCACTTTGTTTTGAGCTCTCATACTGAGCCAAAACTGCATCTAAAACATTGTTTGTCGC
>Ga0315906_10007215_pt1 | contig 13573 bp, 10 predicted proteins | sample LakEriMetagenome_4_FD_203526 | JGI IMG/M metagenome (GOLD analysis project Ga0315906, IMG submission 203526) | Freshwater fungal communities from buoy surface, Lake Erie, Ohio, United States - Buoy 2 MA122 | ecosystem: Environmental > Aquatic > Freshwater > Lake > Lake biofilm | place: USA...
ATGACAAAGATCAAGCCATGGCTAGAGCTGTTCAACAATTGGTAGAAGCTCCTAAAAAAGATAATTATGGTAAACCGATTGATGGCCTTCGTGTGAAACCGGATACGATCAAGGGCTCCGTTGCATTTTCCTGGGGTGGTGGTTCAGATGATATTGCAGATATATCTTGGAATGTACCCACTGTCGTATTGCGTTTTCCAGCAAACATACCTGGATTAAAAGGTCACCATTGGGCAGATGCCATTGCCATGGCCACTCCCATCGCCCATAAAGGTTCACTTGCTGGCGCAAAAGCAACAGCGCTCACCTTATTGGATTGTTTCAATGATCCTAGCGTTATTAGTGAAGCAAAAAAATATTATAAGGAGGTGCAAACGAAAGATGTGCAGTACAAACCCTTCATTACCGAAAAAGATCCTCCTGCTATCTATTTAAATAAAGGGATCATGGATCAGTATCGGGAACAATTGAAGAAATACTATTATGATCCTTCTAAGTATGGCACCTATTTAGAACAGTTGGGTATTCAATATCCAATCATCAATAAATAAATTCAACTCGTATGCTTAAAAAAATTGGAATCGTTTTAATTGCTTTGATTGTTGTAGTAGTAGGACTGGCGTACACCGATCATCTTGCACACTTGAAGAATTATATCACTTGGGGCGTTCATACTATTCACGATTACAGAACGCATCCAACTCGCGAAGTAGCTAAGAGTGATCAGCCTCAACCTTGGGCTATCGACTCTGGTTACAATACCAAAGAGATTCCGGCGTCGCTGATGCAAATAATAGATTCAAACGATACCCATGCTTTCTTAGTGATCCAGAATGGTAAGATTCTCTATGAGCGGTATTGGGATGGTTATGATACCGCAAAAATCAGTGGATCATTTTCAGCAGCAAAAAGTATTGTGTCTTTATTGATTGGAATAGCGTTGGACGAAGGAAAAATCAAGTCGCTCGACGATCCTGCTGGTAACTACCTTGATCATTTCAAGACCAACGGACTGGAGAAAGTAACGATCAAACATTTGTTGACCATGAGTTCGGGTACCACCTACAACGAGGCAGATAAAGGATACTTCAGTTTGAATGCATATGGTTATTATGGTGATGATTTGGAGTTCATGGTAAATAAGATGGAGCGCAAAGAAGAGCCAGGAGTGTACTGGCAGTATCGGAGTGGCGATACGCAGGTGTTGGGATTGATAGTAGAGAAGGTTTTTGGAAAAAATCTCTCTACGCTAGTGGCAGAACGGTTCACGGGTCCATTGGGTGCAGAATACGACGCATTGTGGTTGCTGGATGGAGAGCAGAAAAGAGAGAAAGCTTTTTGTTGCTACAATACTACGGCGCGTGATTATGCCCGGTTTGGACAACTGGTGCTGAATAAGGGGAACTGGAATGGAAAACAAATTGTTTCAGAGCAATACATCAATGAGGCAACTGCACCTGCCAATTTCTTGAAAGACCGCGATGAGAATGATGCTCCAGTTGATTTTTATGGGTATCAGTATTGGATCGTGAATCAGAGTGGCGTTAAAGCAATTGCGCAGAATGGATTATTTGGACAATACGTCTACATCATTCCCGAAAAGAATGCTGTGGTGGTACGTTTGGGTGAATCAAAAGTGATTCAGCCGATTCATCATCATCAGCCGGAAAATTACACTTACGTTGATGCAGCGTTGTCGGTTCTAAACTGAATGGAACCATAACCCACTTGCGATAACTGCAATTGATTACTTATCAACGATGGACCAGCCTTCCCGATAGGTTCGTGAAACAAACTGGTTGGCATCGTCGAAGTTGGTGATCTTCATTGCATTTCCATCCCACAGTAATTTTTTCCTTCCGTAGAAATCAAATGCATTTCTTCCGTTGGCTCCTTTTATTTCTTTGCGCAGCATGTAGCTTCTGATTGCCAGGTTGCCCATGAGCACTGTTTCGGTAAGAGGACCAGAATAATCGAAGGAAGAAGTAAGCGCCTTGTGTTCTTTGCTATTGAATCCTGCTTTACACGCTTCAGTCCAATAGATCTGGTGCCCCCATTCAGGAAGTGATTTTGGAGCATTGGGATCTGCCGGAGGCATTTCAATTTTCTCACCGCTATTCAGGTAAATGCGTGGACGATTACCATACATGTCAATCACCATCAATCCTTTGGTACCATGCAAGAACACTCCGTTTGCACCGTTCCCATCTGTGCTCAGTGGATCATTGGCCGGTAGCTGATCGGGATGGAAGGGGCGAAGTCCGCCATCCATCCATACCATTTTCAATGGCGATTTATTTTTCTTAGTAGCAGGGAATTTTATTTCTACCAGCGATGATGGAGGACATCCTTCAGGAATAAATTCAGGTGTCCAGTCTTTAATAAAGACCTGTCCTACGCTGCATTCCACTTCAGTAGGATATCCCAAACCTAAAATTCGGAAAGCCGAATCAATGGTATGGCAACCGATATCACCCAAAGCGCCAGTGCCAAAATTCCACCAGCCTCTCCATTTGAAAGGGTGATAAAGCGGATTGTAATCGACATACTGCGCTGGCCCCAGCCACAAGTTCCAATCGGCAGCCGACATGCTTGCAGGCAGTGCAGGTTTATCGGTTGGCACAGGAATGCCCTGTGGCCAAACAGGTCGGTTGGTCCAGATCTCCACTTTATTCACGGTTCCGATCATTCCTTTATCGAACCAGTCGACTGCCACTTGTTGTGCAGGGTTGGATGAGCCCTGGTTGCCCATTTGCGTCACCACCTTATACTTGCGCGCAGCTTCTGTAAGCATACGTGCTTCTGCAATATTGTGAGTCAGTGGTTTTTGTACATAAACGTGTTTGCCCATTTGCATGCAGGCCATTGCGGCATACGCATGGAAGTGGTCGGGCGTAGATATGGTTACCGCATCAATATCTTTTCCGCTTTCCTGAAGCATAACGCGGAAATCACGGTATTTTTTTGCATTGGGGAACTTATCAATTGAAGCTTTACAACGATCCCAATCAACATCTGCTAGCGCTACAACATTGTTTGCTCCATTGTTCCATGCGTTGAGTAGGTCAGATTGACCTTTACCTCCAGCACCGATAGCAGCAATATTTAGTTTATCACTTGGAGCGGTATATCCTTTTCCGATAACGTGGCGGGGAACAATGAAAAAACCGGCAGCAGCTACGGAGCTGTTGCGAATGAATTGTCGTCTAGGTTGTTTTGACATAGCAGATCGTTTTGTAGTTGAATGATGAATTTACTGAAAAATTGTTCTGAATAATAGGGAGCTCGGTATTTATTTAATTAAATTGTTGGTACACAAACTGCTTGTCATGCGTATCGTACTGTTGCTTTTTTTGACTTGGTTGGTTCAATTTTCCAAAGCCCAAGATCCAGCCCTGGTTCATCCTGATTTGCTGAGAAAAGGTTGGTCCGCCTCTTGGATTAGTCACCCGGGTGCTGTACAACGCGATTATGGAGTGTATCATTTTCGAAAGAAAATCGAGTTAAAGACAAAACCGTCACGCTATATTGTACATGTATCGGCTGATAACCGATATCGGTTATTTGTCAATGGACATCCAGTCTGCAGTGGTCCTGCCAGAGGGGATTTACATAATTGGTATTTTGAGACGGTCGATATATCCAGCCATCTTCAATTGGGTGAAAATGTGATTGCGGCATTGGTATGGAACATGGGAGTGCATGCTCCTGTTGCGCAGATCTCTCATCAGACAGCATTTGTATTGCAAGGCAACACGGATGCAGAGAAGGAAGTGAATACCAATGCTTCATGGAAAGTTTATCGGAACGAAGCGTACAGTCCCACTTCACTTGATAACGGAGCCAAGACCAGGAGTTACATGGTGATCGGTCCTGGCGACCTGGTTGATGCTTCCAAGTATCCTTGGGACTGGGAGCAGTCTGCGTTCAATGATAATCAGTGGATTTCTGCCATTCGTGTTGCTCAACCCATTGCCAGTGGGTATGGTACAGATAATATGTGGACGTTAAAGCCCAGAAACATTCCATTGATGTTCGAGCGTGATCAATCCATCAAAACAATTCGAAGGGCAAAGGGAATGGGTTCCATCCCCACCCAACTTACCAATCCCATTACCATTCCGGCTCATTCTAAAGTTTCCTTGTTGTTGGATCAGGAGTACAATACGGTGGCGTATCCCGAGTTGACTGTAAGCGGTGGGAAGTCGTCTAGCATTCAACTGACCTATGCAGAAGCGCTTTTCACTAAACAATTTGAAAAGGGAAATCGGAATGAAATTGAAGGAAAAGAAATCATTGGTAATCATGACATTTTCATTGCGGACGGAAATAAGCGAACATTTCGACCCTTATGGTTCAGGACCTATCGGTATTTACAGCTGGATATTGAAACAGGCGCTGAACCACTGACGGTACACGCACTTTCTGCCAAAGCGACTGGATATCCGTTTGAGGTGAAAGCAAAATTTGAAAGCAGTGATCCTTCACTGCAATCCATATGGGATGTAGGTTGGCGCACAGCTCAGTTATGTGCGGGAGAAACTTATTTTGATTGCCCCTATTACGAACAGTTGCAGTATGAAGGAGATACCCGCATTCAATCGCTCATCTCATTGTATGTAACAGGGGATGATCGGTTGATGCGTAAAGCCATTCTTGACTTTTTTCAATCACGCGATTCAGAAGGTCTTACTCAAGGTCGCTATCCCAGTAATCGTTTTCAAGTGATTCCTCCTTTTTCATTGTATTGGATTTCCATGATTCATGATTATTGGATGCACCGAAAAGACGATGCATTTATTTCTGAACTGCTTGTAGGTGTGATAGGGGTATTGGATTGGTATGAGCGGAGGATTGATGCAAAGAAAGAAATGTTGGGTCCTATGACGTGGTGGAACTTTGTGGACTGGAATACAAAGTTTAAAAGCGGTACGCCTGAAGGAGCAACCGATGGAAATTCATCCGTAATATCTTTTCAGTATGTATATACATTGCGACAAGCAGCGGATCTCTTTGCCTATTTTGGTAAAACCAATGAAGCGCAGCGGTATCGTGCATTGGCGGATCGTATAGGTGCACAAACATTCCAATGGTGTTACGATTCAAAAAAGGGAGTAGTAGCGAATACACCTGAGAAGATCACGTTCAGTCAACATGCCAGCATCATGGCCGTTTTATCAGAAAGTGTTCCTGTTGCATTGGAACGATCCATCATGGAGCGTGTGTTGATTGATTCTACGCTAAGCCAGGCTACATTTTATTATCGTTTCTATTTGAATAGGGCACTGAAGAAAGTGGGTATGGCCGACCGGTATTACCGAGAGCTCAAACCTTGGAGAGATATGTTGGATATTGGTCTTACTACATTTGCTGAAGAGCCGGAGCCTACGAGATCCGATTGCCATGCGTGGAGTTCAAGTCCCAATTACGACTTCTTTGCAATCATATGTGGAATTACACCAATACGGCCGGCATTTTCTTCGATACGCGTTGCACCTGCATTAGGCGAATTGCAGTCAGCTTCTGGATACATACCTCATCCTAATGGATTAGTTCGTGTTGAATTGCAGCGTCAAGGTGCGGAAGGGATAATCGCACGGGTCACTTTGCCTTCAGGCACCGATGGTGAATTCATTTGGAAGGGTAAAAAAGTAGACTTGAAATCGGGATCACAAGAAATCCGGTTATAGTCGTCGTGCATTTTTTTGCGACTTCAACGCTAATTCCATTGCAAGAAAACAATGTGCTTGTGGCATCGATGTTTCCGTTCGATTTAGCACGTCATTGACAAAATCTCGTCCAAACGGGAGGTCTTCATTGTTGCAGTCGATGTAAACGGTCTCCTTGTTGTTGGCCATGTAGAGGTGATTGCCATTGGGGTAACGTGCGATGTCGATATTTTTTCTGATTTCGATGAACCCCTCTGTTCCAAGTATGGTGAGTCGTCCATCGCCCCATGTTTTCAATCCATCCGGTGTAAACCAGTCCACGCGTATGTATCCTGTTCCTCCATTGCCTTTTAAGACCACATCGCCAAAATCTTCAAACAGTGGGTATTGAGCATGATTGATATTTCCTATCTGCGATGCAACCACTTCCGCTTCCGTGGATCCTGTAAAAAAAAGAAATTGATCGAATTGATGAGATCCAATATCGGTGATGATACCTCCGTATCGCTTTTTATCAAAGAACCATGCTGGACGGGATTTCGGATTGATACGATGCGGACCAAGTCCGATTGTTTGCACGACTTTCCCAATGAGACCTTGTTGCACTAATGAGCCTGCTTTTACGGTAGCCTTGTTTTCAAAACGCTCACTGTACATAATTGAATAAATCCGGTTTGTCTCTTTTTGAACTTTTCTAACCTGTGCAAGCTGATCCAACGTAGTGATTCCCGGTTTGTCTACGAGGTAATCCTTTCCATGTTTCATTACTTCAATGCCCAGAGGCGCCCGTTCATCCGGGATACCCGAACTCATGATGAGTTGAATGCTGCTGTCTTCCAATATAGCGTTAGGATCAGTTTCAACTTTTGCCTGAGGAAATGCTTTTGTAAATGATGCAAGCAAATCAGGCTCTTTTGCATAAACAGCAACCAGTTCTCCTCCGCCTTTAATGACGGCATTGCACATACCATAGATATGATTATGATTGATATTGATTACGGAGAATCGAATTTTTTTTTGTTCTGCTTTCTGCTGATCAGCAAAAGATGAAAATAGAATTGTGCTGCTAGCAAGAGCTGAATTCTTTATGAATGTTCTACGTGGGTTCATGCTATAAGATTGAATTATTTTTATAAATTACCAAACATCTGTATCAAGAGATATTTTTGGATTGATCTTGAATCGATTATATTTAGTGCGATATTTGTAGACATATCTCCAAAGTTGAATATCCAATCCATAGGTGATTGTGAAAAAATGATCTGATTTTTCGTTTCCTCTTGTCGTTCCCCGAATTCCAAAGTCAATATTTTTACTTCTGTTTTGCAATTTTGAAGCCAAAATTGAATTATATGATTCACCTGAAGGTTGAAATGACTCAAATCCAGCATATTTTGAGAACACATCATCAATATACCCTGTATTTGTAAATCGATAATTAAGTTCTAAGAACCAAGTTTTTACACTTTTCTTATTTGACTGTATGCCTATTCCTATCGGGAAAGATATACCTCTTAGCGAATAGGGCTTTTGTTTATTGGGGAGGTATGAAAATTGCCCTTCAGTACCCAGATTTCTCAAATAAACTTTATTTGTTCCATCATATGTAAATGGATTAAATGCAAAAGCTCCAATTCCAAAACTTGCATATAATGAGTAAGTATAATTCTTTCGCTTGAAACTGATCACACTGGTTTGCATTGAAATTGAAAATTCGTGGATAATTGAAGAAAAACTAAGATTTCTTATACGTTGAATTGAATCTCTTGAAGATTTATCCGACGCAGTTAAAAAGCTAAAGTTGTAATTGAGTTTCAATGTAAAATCATATGGGAAAAAAGTCTTTTTAACATATGCATTAAGAGCGGGTCTTAAAAATCGAAGTGTGGGTTTAGGGCTTAAATCACCTAAATAATGTACCGGTCCAATATTTCCCCCAATCGTCATAATATTTTTATAGAATGGACTATTCATGTATCTGTTCTGAGAATACAGATCATTGTTTATCACTATTATTAATGATAAAAATAGATTGATTTGTAGAGCTAATTTTTGCATTGATATTTTAGCTCAATATTTTGAAATAAATAGGGTAAACTCTGAATTCGTTGTCCAAAACATGCTGCACGTAGAACGTAGTTGTCTTTACTAATTTTATAGTTACTAAATACGGTTTTCCATAAACCTAATACAGTACTTCCATCATTATCAAAGTAGACAGATTCCATTTCGGTTACTATTGCTGTAGGCATAGCACCAAAATTAAAAACTAAAAGATGTTCAGAAAGACTAAAAAAGTCAGAATAATAATATATCCATGGTTTTACCTTAATATTCTTTTCATATTTAAAAGCAGATTGAAAAATTAATTTATTCTCAGGTTTGAAATACATTTCGATTTTTTCTAACTGATTATTTGCGTAATTATATCGCGATTCATAATAAGGTATGGTATCTCCATTCACGTACATTAATTTTAACTCAAGTAATGAGTCTTTATAAAAGAATCTGTATTCATATTGATCGAATTCGAGTTCAAGTGGTCTTTTGATTGTAGCTATTCTCTTAACGTATTTTGTTGCCTTATCTAAAAAGATAGAATCTCCATCATAAATTGAGAGAGTATCATTGATGAATACCCTAAATCTATTTCTAGTGCTATTTGTAATGTTATTTATAGTTGTCAGTCTATTTGCATACCCTTTTGTTAGTGTGACATAATTTAAACTAAGTATTTCCTCTGTATTAGTATAATTAGTCGAAGATATACTTGCTAACAAACACGTATCACTTTTTAGAGACACTTGTTCTAAATCGGAAATAGCATAAATATCCGAGTAAGATTTCTTACAAGAAAATAAGCATAATATACCTATATAGAATAAAAATCTCATTGAATAACAACTTGTTGTGTTGTTAGAATTCCGTTCACGCTTATAGTTAAAATCAATTGGCCTTTAATTCCGGCAGGAAGTCTTATTGGAAATTTGACATTTGAAGAATGAAATACAAATTGCTTAAGTTCAAAAACTTTAGCGCCATTTACATCTTGAATTTTAATCTCAATATTTTTAGATACTTTTCTTGGTAGATTTAATATGAGATTAAAATAGCCAGTACTTGGATTTGGGTAAACAATTGAACTATAATTAATTCTTGCTGTATCAGTATCTTGGGCAACATAGATAGATTGTGAAGGTGTCCAGCATCCACCCAAATTGCTAATTTCACTTCTGTATACTCCTCGTAATGGAAATTTTAAAGTATCTATAGTTATTCCCAGTAATATTTTATTATCCTTTACCCATCTGATTTTTGAAACTAAAGAAGTTGTACTTATTATTTTATCAAGTGAAAAATTAATAATAGGCGGAGGTAGAAAATCGTCTACAATAACTACTATTTTATCAATAAATGACTGAACTGTTGAAAAGCTTTCAATGGTATATTCAGTTGTTTGAGCGGGGTTAACTGTTATGCTAGAAGTTGTTTCACCTGTTGACCACAAATAGGTATAATTGCCTAATCTTGGTGAAATTAGTTTTATGCTTTTCCCTTTACAAATAATCGTATCATTTGCTAAAATACTTTGAGTTATAAAAAATAATAAAACGATGAATAAAAGTTTTCTTTTATGCATTTTCCTTTACTAAATAAATTCATTAATTAACAAAACACCCAAAAGTCCCATTACCGATACGATGCTTTCCATGGTACTCCAGGAGCGAAATGTATCTTTTATGCTCAAGTTGAAATATTCTTTAAAGAGCCAGAATCCTGAATCGTTTACATGAGAAAACATCAAACTCCCTGAACCAACAGCTAATACCATAAGATTAGGATCGGTACCGGTACTGACAACAAGAGGTGCTATGATGCTGGCAGTAGTGAGTCCCGCTACAGTTGCCGATCCCATTGCTACACGAATAATCGCAGCAATCAGCCAACCCAGTACCAGGGGAGGAAGTTCAAACGAGTTGAATGCATCTGCAAGCTGTGTACTTACGCCGCTATCAACAAAGATTTGTTTCAATGCGCCTGCTCCGGAAACAATCAAGATGATCATCAAGACATCTTTAATTGAACTTGCATAAATCTCCATAATCTCTACAATGCGCATTTTTCGAAATATACCAAGGGCAACACTTGCGTATAGCATCGAAATGAACATCAACATTCCTGGATCGGAGAGAAAACGAAGAAATGGATTAGGTGATCCTTGATTTTGTAGCTGTACCAATGTGGTGATGAGAAGTATGATGACGGGAAGCAGGCAGGTTAATATACTATTCAAGAATCCCGGCATCTGATCATTTTCCATGATCTTAGGCTTGAATGTTGAAAGTGGTTCACTTTTTATACCCTTTAGGGTGTTGGCAAAAAGAGGACCGGCTACAATTATAGTAGGAATTGCAATTGTGATGCCATATAAAAGAGTTCTTCCCATATCTGCATTGAGCTGGGTGACCAGTGCGGCGGGAGAAGGATGTGGAGGGAGTAATCCATGAGTGGTGGAGAGTGCAGCCAGCATTGGTAAACCCACATAGACTGCCGGCAATTTGATCCGGTAGACGATGGAGAAGATCAGGGGGACCAGCAAAACAAATCCTACGTTATAAAAAAGAGGTATACCTACAATAAATCCAGTCAGTACAAGTGCCCAGGTGATGTATCGTTCTCCAACAATACGGACCATCACATCACTGATGCGTTGGGCTGCCCCGGATTCTGCAACCAATTTACCAATCATGGCACCGAATAAAATGACCATTAACAATGATCCAAGGGTATCGCCAACTCCTTTTTGGATGGATGCAGGAATTTTCTCCAATGGCAGTCCCAATACCAGTCCTGCCAGTATTGAAACAATTATGAACGCTACGAAGGTGTTGACCCTCAACCACGCAATAAGCACGATGAGTCCTACTATAGCGGCTGTGATTATGGCAAACAGCATACGATTGATTAATCTGGGTTAAGCGAAAACGTTGTATCAATTTAAGTCAATTGTTTCAGCTTCCGTATTGAATTTTTAATAATTTGTGGGATAAACGATCACCTAAAACAAGCCATATGTCGACTCGCCGTTCATTTCTTCAGCAGACCGGTTTAGGATTAGCTGCCAGTGCAGCCTTACCTTCTGCCGTATTCGCCTCATCTTCACCTCAGCCTTCCGATGCACAGGTTTTTCCAATGGGGTTTGCAGGTTTTTCTTTTTTGCGATTTGATTTGGATAAGTCGATTGCGATGATGAAGCGACTGGGAGTAGTTAACTTATCCCTGAAAGAATTCCATCTGCCATTGAACAGCAATCAGGATGCGATCAATGTGGTAAAAAAGAAGTTGACAGACGCGGGTATAACCATGTATACGGTAGGAGTCGTTTACATGAAAAGCAAAGAGGCAGTCGATCAGGCATTCGAATACGCAAAGATGTGCGGAGTGAATATGATTGTGGGGGTTCCCAATCCAGAATTATTAGCACACGCAGAGTCAAAAGTGAAGGAATACAATATTCGATTGGCCATACACAATCATGGTCCAGAGGACAAATTATATCCCAGTCCTAAAGACGTTTACGACCGAATAAAAAATATGGATCCCCGCGTAGGCCTTTGCATTGATATTGGCCACACGTATCGTGCAGGTGTATTGCCAGAGAAGGCTGTAAAAGACTACAAGGATCGTTTGTTTGATTTGCATATCAAAGATGTGACCGATATGGCAAAGGATGCTAAAGTGATTGAGGTGGGTCGAGGTAAGATTAATTTCCCCGCATTTGTGGATGCGTTGCGGAAAGCAAATTACAGTGGCATATGCAGTTTGGAATATGAAAAGGACATGAATGATCCTTTGGCGGGAATGGCAGAATCTATCGGATATTTCAAAGGAGTGATGAGTCGTTAAGCGGTTCTCATGAAGGCATTCGCTTCTATATTATGCTTGATCTTATTTTTTTGCAATGGATTTCTCCATGCACAGAAGATTGATAAAAAACTGGAGCAGAAAGTCCAGGAGCAAATACGTGGTTTCAAGGGACAGATAGGGATTTACATCAAAAGCTTACGTACCGGTAAGCAAGTATTGATCAATGCGGATACCATTTTTCCAACTGCCAGTATTGTGAAGGTCCCTATTCTTATTGGGATCATGGACAAGATTGAGCGAAAGGAGTTGGACTATCATATGCATTTATATGCACGAGACACCTTGTATTATGATCCACCAGCGGAGGATATTGCACCGTATTTAAAACCTGGTTCACCCATTGAGTTGAGCAAACTGATGATGCTCATGATGACGATTTCGGATAACAATGCCAGTCTTTGGTTGCAATCATTGGCAGGAACTGGAACTCGGATCAATCAGTTAATGGATAGCATGGGGTATGTTTATACACGCGTGAACAGTCGTACTCCCGGTCGCGAAGCCAACCGATCAGTTTTTGGTTGGGGACAGACTACACCCATGGAAATGGGGCGACTCATGGAAGCGATTGTTAATCGTCGCGTAATCAGTCCATCTGCTTCCGACAGAATGCTGCGAATCATGGGAAGGCAGTATTGGGATGAAGAGGCATTGTCGTCTCTTCCTCCAACAGTTTTTGTCGCATCCAAAAACGGAGCTGTGAATGCAAGCAGAAGTGAACTACTTTTTGTGAATGCACCACATCCCTATATTTTGGGCATTTTTACAAAAAACAATCAGGATCAGCGATGGACAGCCGAGAATGAGGCTTGGACATTAACGCGTGAGCTCACGAAAATGATTCACGGCTATTTCAACTGACCTTGATATTTTTGCATTTCAAACTATTCTTTATGCGCATCCTATTTTTATTTGCAGCATTAGTATTTATTGTATCGTGCAAGCAGCAGGCCGATATTGTTTATGTCAATGCAAAAATCTGGACCGGCGATAGTAGTCGCCCTGCTGCCTCTGTGCTGGCAGTAAAAAATGGGATGATTGTATACGTAGGAGATGATGCAAGCAATCTTGCTGCCGGACAAATAGTTGATCTGGGAGGTAAATTGATGTTGCCTGGGTTTACTGATAATCATACGCATTTTCTTTCTGCTGGATATGGATTGTCCAGTGTTAAGTTGAAAGATGCGATGACCAAGCAAGAGTTTATTTCACGAATAGCAGAATTTTGTCGCACGAAACCCGATCAGACCTGGGTTATGGAAGGGGGATGGGATCATGAAAATTGGGGAGGGGAACTACCCAGTCACGAATGGGTCGATTCAGTTACAGGTGATCATCCCTTATTTATTTCTCGCTATGATGGGCATATGGCATTTGCCAACAGCAAGGCAATGGCACTTGCCGGGGTGAATTCGTCAACCCATTCACCTGAGGGCGGAGTAATAGAGAAAAATACAAAAGGGGAGCCGACTGGCATTTTTAAAGATGCTGCAATGAATTTGATTTTGAAAGCTGTTCCTGATCCAACTGAAAAACAACTGGACGAATATTTTGATGCCGCAGCTCGTCATGCTGTAATGCGTGGCGTAACGCAAGTGAATGACATGAGTTCTTATGGTGGATGGTTGGATTTGGAAACGTATCGCAGAGCTTCCGGAACGGACCGAATGATCTTGCGCATGTATTCGTTCGTGCCGTTAGCAACATGGGAGCGGTTGGATAGTTTTGTGCAGAAAAATGGGCGGGGAGATGATTTGTTGAAGTGGGGAGGATTGAAAGGGTATGTAGATGGATCGCTGGGATCCACCACCGCATGGTTTCATCAGCCCTATTTGGATGATCCTAGTACAAGCGGGCTATTTATTACCGATACCAGCTTATTGCGCAAATGGGTTTTAGGAGCAGATAAAGCCGGATTGCACTTGGCGGTTCATGCAATTGGTGATCGAGCCAATGATTTTATACTTGCTGTATAT
>Ga0315906_10007217_pt1 | contig 13572 bp, 10 predicted proteins | sample LakEriMetagenome_4_FD_203526 | JGI IMG/M metagenome (GOLD analysis project Ga0315906, IMG submission 203526) | Freshwater fungal communities from buoy surface, Lake Erie, Ohio, United States - Buoy 2 MA122 | ecosystem: Environmental > Aquatic > Freshwater > Lake > Lake biofilm | place: USA...
GACCGCGCTGCTGTGGCGTGATCTTGGAGAGGGTCAATCGATCGCTCTCGTGGGCAATGCCCTGACGCTTGATCATTTTGGACTGCTCTCCACATTCGTGATGACGGTGTCGGTGCTGTTGGTCTCGCTCGTCGTCAACGATCACCTCGAGCGGGGAGGGGAGGATGGACCCGAGGTCTATGGCCTCATGCTGTCTGCGCTCATTGGTGGCATCATCATGGTGCTCGCGAATGACTTGCTGGTCCTGTTCCTCGGTCTCGAGACACTGAGTCTTGCGTTCTATCTGTTGGTGGCGAGCTCGCGTAAGCGCTCGACGAGCGGTGAGGCAGGTCTCAAGTACTTCATCCTCGGCGGTTTTGCTTCCGCGTTCTTCCTCTATGGCATCGCGCTCATCTTCGGTGTTGCGGGTAGCACCAACCTGCCCAAGGTTGCGGACGGACTTGCGCGCCTGAACGTCGAGACAAGTGACTCGATGGTCCTCGCTGGAGTGGCTCTGTTGCTGGTCGGGTTCGCCTTCAAGGTGTCGCTCGTTCCTTTCCATGTTTGGACGCCGGACGTCTACCAGGGAGCGCCCACACCGATTACTGCACTCATGGCGTCAGTTGGAAAGGTGGCAGCGTTCAGCGCACTTGCTCGCGTGTTCCTGACGGGGTTGTCAGGTCGCGTCGATGACTGGGCACCTGCGATCTATGCCCTCGCGGTGGTCACCCTTGTCGTTGGCTCCGTCGTTGCTGTCGTGCAAACCGACGTAAAGCGAATGCTCGCGTATTCCTCGATCAGCCATGCTGGATTCATCTTGGTCGGACTTGAAGCCGCGACTCACTCTTCAAACCCTGACGCTGTACTTGGTCTTTCCTCGATCTCGTCATATCTCTTCATCTATTCGCTCCTCGTCATCGGAACGTTTGCTGTGGCGTCGGTGGTCGTAGGCGAGGGAGAAGCAGCCCTCGATTCGTTCAAGGGTCTTGGCAAGTCCAATCCCGTTCAGGCGCTCGCGATGACAGTTCTGCTGCTCGCACAGGCTGGCGTTCCCGTGACGTCGGGATTCATCGCAAAGTTTGGAGTCATTCGTTCCGCAGCGTCAGTCGAGAGCTATCCGCTTGCAATCGTTGCGATGGTTGCAGCCGTCGTGGCCGCGTATCTCTACTTGCGAATCATGGTGAGCATGTGGCTTGAAAACTCTGAAGCTCACAAGCAGGTAAACCAGAGTGCCTCAAGTGGCGCGACGATTGCGATTTCTGTGACGGTGGCGCTGGTCGTTGGATTGTCCCCTGGCTTGCTGCTCGGATTCACCGAGAAGGTCGGCTTCTAGGGAAAGCCCACGTTCCGAATTTGAGGGGCTCAGGCGGACTTCTGTGAGACGCACGCAAGGTGCGTGTAGGGGATCCGCAACCAGTCAGTTCTAACGTCTGCGGTCACCACCGAAAAGCTTTGGCCGAGTAGCCGGAGGTGTTCCTCGGTCGACCGAACAAATCTTCCTCGATCGCTTGCGGCCAAGAGTCGAGCGGTCAAGCCCTGTTCTGGGGTGAAGACGGGGTCAACAGAGACAACCCTTCCGTTTGGTTCGAGCAGGTCTCGAATGTCGGCGAGGAGGGTGCTGGCTTGTTCTGTGGTCAGGTGATGGAGTACCCCGATGAGGATCGCCACGTTGGGTCGAAGGTCCTTTGTGTGATCACGGGCATCTGCGACGTCGCAGCAAACGAAGGATCCGAACTTGCCAAATCGGTTCTTCGCATACTCGATGTATGCAGGGTTGTTGTCGACTCCAAAGTAGCGGTGCGGGTAGAGCGCTTTTGCGTAGTCCCCCCGCCCACAAGCAACATCGAGGATGACGCTGTCTGAATCTGGCCTGACATAGTCAGCGATAATCTGTCGCGTCCGGTCATTGACTCCGATGAGATAGGTGAAGAACGCAAAGATGTTAGGTCGTTCAAGCAACCGTGCTCGGATGGTCATGTAGTTCCAGTTTAGGGACCAAGGGATCGTAGGAAGTCGGCAAGGGAACCTGTCAGGAGCGAGGCTCCATGGATGCTGAGGTGTGTGTTGTCGGTGTAGTACGGACCCGTCTCGTCGCCGTCCGGGCACATGACTGGTGTGCACAAGAAGTCGATGGGGTCCCAAATCCGGAGATTGGGGATTTGGGTCTCAAGCAGCGAATAGAGCGGAAGTACTGGCTGGCGAATTGCGGTAACCGCATCCCTTGGGGTTCCGCGCGTCCCTTCACTCTCGATGAAGAGTTCTGGATCTCTGTATTGAATTGGCAGTGGCGCAACAAGGACGAGGTGAGTTGTTGATTCTGCGAGGTCCTGGAGAGTCGATGAGAGAAGCTCTCCAAACTGGGCAACTCGTGCCTCGGGAAGGTCGCTTCGGTCGCATTCACCGCGCGGCCCGAGAAAACATGACACGCGAAGATCGAACGATTGGGTGAGCGCCTCACTCCCGAGATAGAGGGGTGAGTTCAGCGCAACAAGAATGAATCGAGGCTGATGCGTGCGGGCCCACGACACAGCTTCATCGAGGACTTCTTCGCACCCGTCTCTGGTCATCAATTTCGCCTCAGAAATCTCGTACAGATAGAACGCGACAGGTGTGCGAGAAACAGGGCACCCTAGCTTGGTGGCGATGCTGGGGACCACTCCGAGTGACTGAGCCACATCATCCAAGAGAAATGCCAGGGAGCCCGCATGCGAGTCGCCAACAAGCACAATTTCATCGTTGGCCCCACTCACGTTCGAAAGACAGACTTCGTCAAACCCCCAGCAATTCTTCAGGTTTTCGGACTCGAGCTCCGTGGCCGAGGAGATGACTTCGTTCCGTCGTGAGGTCCTGTCACCTCGTTCGAGGGTGACTGCCAGTGCCGCAGGAATGATCATGGACGTCAAAGCGAGCAATGCGAACCCGTTCTTCGTGAGCGCGGGAACCCTCCGCCATGGCATTTCAAGAAGTGAGTACGAAAGCGTTGCTGGGATGATCGAGATCACAGTGGCGTAGAGGCGGACATTGTCGACTTCGGGAAACTGTCGCTGCCCGAAAACTACGAAGGGCCAGTGCCACAGATAGATGGAGTATGACCGGTCACCAATCCATCCCATCCATCGACTGGTGAGCCCTTGTCGAATGACGTTGACGTCAGACCCTGTGCAACCAGCGATGATCAGCGATGTCCCGAGGACGGGAAGCAGTGCGGCAATTCCCGGAAATGTTGTTGCCTCTTCGAGGAGTAGTGCACTGGCAACAAGGAGCCCGACACCTCCAACTGAGACCCATGATCCGCGTCGAATCGTGCGGTCGTTACCGATCCCGTGCGGGATGAGGGCAACGAGCGACCCACACAGGAATTCCCAAGACCGCGTCCAAGGCGAATAGAACGAGACTTCTGATGCTCGCGACCACTGTGACAGAGGCCAAAGTCCGTACGAATGGATGACAGAGAGAACGAGTGAGATGGTGAGGAGTGAAACAAGAATGCCTCTGGTCCGTCGAAGATCTGACTTTCGGAGGAGCAGCAGAATCAGAATGGGGAAGACCAGATAGAACTGCTCCTCAAGCGAGAGCGACCAGACATGGAGCAGGGGATTCGTCTTCGAATCAAGCGCAAAGTACCCGGTTGCGGAGAACGCAAGATGGAGGTTTGCAAAGATCGCGATAGATGCGATTGCACTCCGTGCTGTTCGAGCTTGTTCCCCCCATGATGATTCGAGCACCAAGCTTGCGAGCGTGACAGCAACGACCATGAGTCCAAGCGCTGGAGCAAGACGCTTGACGCGACGAGAATAGAAGCGTTTGAGAAGTTCTCGAAGTGGAGTAGATGACTGCTCATCACGGAGAAGCAGTTGCGTGATGACAAATCCCGATATCACAAAGAAGGCATCGACTCCCGTGAAGCCTCCTGGAAGTGGGAGCCCAGCGTGATAGGACAAAACCATCAGAACTGCGACTGCACGAAGCCCTTGGATATCGGGACGAATGTGCGTGTTGTGAACCATCTCAGTCGGTCAGTTTGAAGATGATGACACGATCATTTTCGAACCGAGCAGGTACCAGCGATCGCATCGCCGAGACTGACTCCACGGAGACTTGAGGGCTGGTTTTGTCAAGGTAGAACCATGTCACGTCAGCAGCCATGAGTTGATCAAGTGTGCCATTGCTTGGGCGAGAAGCAAATTCAGTGCTCATCTGAATACGATCGGTGACCCACTCGGGGTATGGGCGCCCTCCGACAACGAAGCGCGGTCCTTCAATGAACACACGCCGTTGGGCCAGCGCACTGATCAGCATGCTTGAATCATCGAACGGGCAGGCCTCTGACTCAGGACAGAGATATCGATTCGTGGCGACTATGTCCATCTTGGCGCTGTTCTCATGCAGCCAAGCAAGTGCCTCAATGTCGCGTGTGTCGGCGACAGTATCTGTAAATGAGTAAGGGTTTTCTTCGAGACCGATTCTCACATAGGTAATCGTTGAACCAATCGCAAAGGCGATGATCGCTGAAGCGATGATGTACGAAGACTTCTCTCTTCGAGTTTTCGCCCGTGTGAAGACGATGACCATGGTTATCGACACAGCGGCTGTGGCAACTGAAACGAGTGACATTGACGCCGATGTGAGCCCGATACGGAAAATCTGCTCTGTAATGAGGTGAATGACAGTTCCGAGTGCTGCTGTCCCGATGACCAAGTTGAGTGGCTTGAGGACTGGGGAATGGGAATTCCCGAGACTGTCGAGTGCTCGGTCGATCCCGATGGCAGTGAGCGGTGCAGCGGCAACGAGCGCAGCAGCGAGAAAATATCGTTCTGCTGAATTCCCATCCAAAACAAGACTCACCAGTCCTGAAACAGTAGATCCCATCAGCATGATCCACGCGAGGCGGCGACCTTCTGAGTCACCCTCGTGGGTTCGAGACCAGATAATTCCGGCAACTCGAGCAATGAGGATCAGCATGAGCACACCAAGGACGACCACTTGATCTGAACTCACACCCACCGCGAGCCGCATGCCGTTGAAGTGCAACGAGTATTGCCGTTGAGACCATTCGACAGGACGTAGGAAGACGAGCGCTGCGATTGAGGGAATAATCAATGGTGGTAGAAGCGAGAGCGCAAGTCGGGTCGCTTGTACTGGCTTGCTTGCGAGTACCGCAAGGAAAAGGATTGCGAGTCCGCCGAGGAGGACAACCCCGTAAGGAGCCTTCGCCAGTATTGCTGAAGTAGAGAAGATCGTGAGAGGTAACCAAAGAAGTCTGTTGCGATTTTCGAGAAGACGTACGGTGATGATGAATGCAGCAATGAGCCAGACATGCGTCAATGTGTTTGAAGTGGTATTCGTATGAAAGAAACGGAATTGCTCAGGAAGTGAATTCGACGCGAAGAGCACGATGACGGCGAGCGCCGGTGTTCTCCGAGATTTCGTGAGCGTTGCGGTTAGTGCCCATACGAGACCCGCGGTCAGTCCAAATGCAACAGTTGGTACGACATGGAGTGTCATCACAAATGGCTCAAGATCACCTACCCGTGACGTCATCCCTGACCACGCGAGGGAGAAGAAGTGATAGCGGTTCGTCACACCACTCGATGCGGCAAAGTCCCCGAGGCCGAAGTTGGCGAGGGAATGTGAAAGGGACTCAGCAAAGACATTGTCATCTGTCCCGGTATAGAGCGGTTGGAGGAACCAACTGCCGTAAGCGACTGGTGGATGCCAGAGCCAAATGGCTAAGCAGGACATCACGAACGCGAATGATGCTCCGAGCGTTCTCATCTGAGCCGAGACTCGAGAATTCAGCCGAAGTACCACAAAGCCCGTGACGAGAAAGCCGAGCGCAACGAGCCAACCAGCGGTGAGTACTCCCTTGCCGAGGATGAGTGAAATCCCGAACCAAAAGATTGGTGCATCGAGGTTTGGGGGCCTGTCAAGGATCTCTGCCCAAGACTTCCGGGTGAGCGTGATTGAAAGCAGCGCAACGACGACCACCATGGCCAAAGTGAGGCCGGCTAAGCCGGAAGAGATGAGAGCGATATCGACTGACGCAGTCAGGGCGAACCCGAGGCTGGCGCCCACGAGAAACTGCTCAGATCTTGGCGATCCTGTCGACCTGAGGAACCAGAGCATCGCCGAGACGCCGATGATTGCCTGCATGGCGACGACAAGCACTGACTTGGCCGACGACTCGAACGGAACACCGTGTGCAATGAGCCAGATTGACGGAAGTACAAGACTGAGCACCGGGTAAGTGATCCGTCGAACTACCACGAGTCAAACCTAGTTCTTTCACAATTGTCTATCCGACAGGCAAACTCTTGGGCGATTGAGGTCTCGTAACGAACTAGAATTGCATTCGTACCATGAGTCGAACTCACTCTCTCTCGATTGTGATCCCCGTCTATCGAGGCTCAGCAACGTTGGAAACTGTTGTTGCAGAGTTGGGTTTCATGCGCGATATTCAAATCAGTGCGGGAGGCGCTCGATTTCAGCTCCAAGAAGTGCTTCTCGTCGATGATCGGGGGCCGGATAACTCTGCCGACACCATCAGGCGACTTGCTGAGCAATTTGATTGGGTTGTTCCCGTTTGGTTAACACGGAACTTTGGTCAGCATGCGGCAACGCTTGCGGGAATGGCGTCGACTCGCGCCGACTGGATTGTGACGATCGATGAGGATGCCCAACATGATCCGCGAACAATCGGGGCCCTGCTGGACTGCGCCCTCGATCAGAACAGTCAAGTCGTTTACGGAGTTCCAGCATCGGCGCCGCCTCATGGTTTTGTGCGGAACTTTTTCTCTCGAGTCACGAAGAAGTTCGTTTCTGCAGTTCTGACGGGGGGCGAAGTGAAGAACTTCAGCAGCTTTCGACTCGTTGTCGGCGGTCTTGGTCGTTCGCTTGCTGCATACACGACGAGCAATGTATATCTCGATGTTGCCTTGTCGTGGGTGGCACAAGACGTCGGCTATTGCAGGGTCAACACGCGCCAAGAGCTTCGTTCGACGTCCGGATACTCGCAGCGAGCGTTGATGAGCCACTTCTTTCGGCTTGTTCTTTCTGCGGGAACTCGTCCACTCAGACTTGCGGCACTATTTGGCGTCGTGGCATCAGTCGCCGGTGTAATTTTCGCGTTGGCAATTGCGGTTCTGAGAGTTGCTAATGGTCTTGCCGTAACAGGATGGGCATCGTTGTTCTCGCTTGTGTTGGTCGTTGGCGGATTGATTCTGCTCATTCTTGGGATCCTCGCGGAGTATCTGGGTGTTGTCGTTCGAACTTCACTCGGACGTCCGATCTATTTGATTGGTGACGACCCGGTTCTTGGACCCCAGTACGACCGCCCCAGGAAGTAACACGTGACTCGAATCTGGGTCATTGGTGCAAATGGCCTTCTTGGGCGGAGTGTGAGCGATACACTTTCGCCAGCCGAAAGGTGGGATGCTCCCGCACGGATCTCCTGGAATGATGAAGGGCGCGCTGTTGATCAACTTCGATCTACTAGCCAGAGATTCTTCAACGATGTGGGCTCAGATCCGTGGCAGATCTTCTGGTGCGCTGGGCGTGGAACCGTTACTGGAGATATCGCAGAAATGGAGCTTGAGCGCCGCTATCTGAGCGTGCTACTCCAAGCAATTGACGGGCAACCAGCAATGACCCATGGGCGAGGCACCTTCGTCTTTTCGTCATCTGCAGGTGCGGTGTACGGAGGGGGGGACGGCGGTCCATATTCCGAACTGAGTCCGGTGAAACCCTTCGGGCCCTACGGCGAGCACAAGGTGAAGTGTGAGGAACTCATTCAACAACGTAGAAGAAGGACATCTTGCCGGGTGGCGATTTGCCGAATCTCCAACCTCTACGGACCCAATCAGGATCTTTCCAAGGGCCAGGGTCTCATTTCCGCTCTCACACTGGCAATGTTGAAGCACAGGCCAGCGCCGATCTATGTGCCTCTTGAAACAGTGAGAAATTTCATCTACGTCAATGACGCAGCACGTATCATGATCGAACTCTCCAGGGTGCTGAGCATGCGTGATTCAGGTGCATTCATCGTGAAGAATGTTTGTGCTCCACATGATCTCAGCATCGCGATGATCGTCCATGAGTTCACGCGGGTGTTCGGACGCAGACCGCCAATGGTTGGACGATCGCCGAAAGTCCAAGCTTTTTCACCTCGCTCACTTGGAGTGTGCTCAGTCGTTGAGCAGCAAATCGACGAAGTGCCTTCTACTAATCTTGCTGTCGGAATCAGCGCAATTAGACGACGTGTCTTATTGAAATTGTGAACGTCATGCACATGGTTGAATTCGCTTCACGGTGACAGAAATTCCAGGATTCCTCGTCAACAGTGTCTTCAATTTCCCATTCGTTGCTTGAATGATGATGATTGCATCCGGATTGAGGGTCTCGCAGTCGACATAGCGAAGAACGTCGGTTCCCTGATCGAGGTTCGGATTCGCCGCACGCAAGATCGCGTCCCATTCATAGGAACGAATCGATCGTCCACGGGCATTGAACCTGAGAGCTTGATCATCAATTAGTGCAAACTTGACACCTCGGACGTCTTCGTTGGACTTGAGGGCCTCTATTACCCGAGTCGTCTTGATGGAGTCCAAGTAGTACTCCTGACTAAAGCTCAGGTTCAGGATCGAAGACAGCAGGCCTACAACGATGGTCCCGCGGAGAAGTGAGCGCGGATTCAACCAATTGAAGACTCCAACGATGACGACGGCTAGTCCGAGCGGCATCAGGAGTTGGTGGCGAGAATCCCAGTCACTCGAGCCAGGAACGAACCCAATGAGGAGTGCGTTCAGGTTCGGGAAATGTCCGAGGGCCATATAGGGGAACATTCCGATCCAGGTCAGGCACAGACCACCAAGAACTTGGACGCCACCACGGTGGGTGGAATACCGCCATTTCTTTCTTACAAGGAACCATGCGGTAACCGCCAGAACGAACGATCCAACAACGAGTCCTCGCACGATACCAGAAAGTGATGGCGTGTAGTACGCAGCTCTCACTTTGTCGAGCGTCGGGTTGAGTGTTGGTTCAATGAACCAATACGCCGGCGCAATCACAATAAAGATGACGTTCTTCTGAAGCCACTTAGTCAACTTTTCGTGGTTGTGTTGGCTCTCCAGTAATGAGAGTGCGAGCGGTACGACCATGAAGACGATGAAGGAAGCAGTATCAAAACTCATGAGAAAGAGCACGACAGCGAGTCCCTTGCCAAACCACTGTCTGTTTCTCGCGTAGGCCCACCATCCGACGAAGAAGAAGACATTGCATGCCGTGTACATGAAGATTGTCATCGAAGCACGCGCAGAATTCAATGGGAGCAGAAGGAAGAGGGAAGAAATTCCGAGGGCTTCTGGCCGAGTGAGGACGTGGCTGGTTGACAGAACCTTCCACAGAGCAAACGCCGCTAGTGGGAATGCAAGAAACGTCAAAATTCGAAAGGACGGGGGAAAATACTCTGCCATCCATCCTTCAAGGACTAATCGAACTGGTGAGAATCCAGAAAATGGACCGGTATGCCTGCGCACGTCCATGGCTGATTGGTCAAAGTAGTTGAACCAGTCGTCCCAGAAGTAGGTACGCCACACCAAGGATACCGGCAACCACGATACGAAATAGACAATGTACGGCAATAGATGCTCTTTGAGCCGAGGTGAATCGCTCAACTTGATTTCAAAACTCAAGTTCACTTTTGCACCTCCGAACCGTAATGGATTTGGGCATACTGCTTAATCGGCTAAGTCCTAACGTTGGACAATTTACTTGATGTTCTACTTGGGCACGAATATGCGAACATTTGAATCCAAATTCCCACTCGAAGAAGCAAGGATGAATTCCTGGGATAATGATGTCAGTTGACTCGCCACAGCTTGATCAAGTCGCTAGTTCGAGTTTCCTGTACCCTCGACGCCTGCGGAAGTGCTTTAGTTTCAGTGATTAGGTAACTCTTGAATGGGAACTGTTGGAGACAGTCGTACGCCGTTCAGTGCATTTTGGAGCAATTCCCGGGTTGCATGTTCTCGTCGGCTTAGGTTGTCTCAAAGTTGGGCGATCGTGGCTGGATGCAGCCATAATCTGAGTCAGTGCATCAGTAGTTCTTTGTGAATTAGGCAGTTCACTGTTGCTTGACAGAGAATGCTGATCATGATTTTCTTTAGTCTTGTTCGTATGCAATGTTGAGTTGGGTTATCCCACATGAGTAGAGCTGCTGTGATCATGGATGCAAACCAGGTAACCGGTGGTTTTCTGGATGCTTCCCCCGCGCTAGGTGCATTCAAGCAAGAACGATTTGTGCGTGGTTGCAGTCTTGAATCAGTCTCTGTTCGCTCGCTAGACCTAATTGTTCACCTCGGTTCCGACCTTTCGCTGGTAAATGGTCCAACATCGGACTTCCTCAAGGCGGAAGCCAACCTTATGTCGACGTCAATTGAATATGGGTTACCGGTCTTGGGTATCTGTTTTGGAGCACAGATGATGTCGCTTGTGCTTGGTGGGCAGGTTACGCGGATGCCAGAGCCGGAAATTGGATGGACAAGCGTTTACTCAACAACTGGAACTGGAGTGTTAGGTGGTGAATGGTTTCAATGGCATTACGACTCTTTTTCGTTTCCACAAGGGGTTGAAAAGTTGGCTGAGAATTCGGCTTGTCCGCAGGGGTTTCGAATGGGCCGAAGTTTGGCAACCCAATTTCACCCTGAACTAGATGAATCAGTTCTGGATCACTGGCTGGAAACGGGTGGCAATGATGAATTGAGCGCGATTGGGATTTCGTCGACTGAAATCATTGACCAGACGAGGTCTCGAATTGGCGATGCGCGGCGTCGATTTGACGATCTACTGGAGTGGTTCTTGAAAACAGTCTGAGCTGAGAGCGAAACCGCTTCGCCCTGTAACTTGTTCACAAAGTTACAAGATGTGCGTCAATTCAGTGATTTCTCGGTTTTGAAGCCGAAAGTAGTAGTTTTTGTGGTGATGTCGTCTTTCTTGCGGTCGTTTCTCACGGTGGTCTGGTTTGGGCTTGCAGCAGTTCTGATTGCGAGCCTTTTGTTGTGGGTTGCGTCGCTGCTCCGTCCCGTAAAGCCAACTCGCGAGAAGCAACTGACCTATGAGAGCGGTGTCGATCCAGTGGGTGAAGGTTGGTCTCAGAGCCAAGTTCGCTATTACATTTTTGCCCTTCTTTTCGTCATCTTTGATGTTGAGGCAGTTTTCATTTTTCCGTGGGCAACTCAACTCGAGCGTTACGCAGGCTTCGGTCTTATTGAAATGGGAATCTTCGTCTTCGTTTTGCTCTTGGGCTTGGTTTATGCCTGGCGCAAGGGCGTCTTGCGGTGGGTGTGAGCACATGGGTCTTGTAGATCGTGGGCGTCTGCCCAAGCCACTGAACTCGCTGTTCAATATCGGTCGCTCTTACAGCCTTTGGGTGTATCAGTGGGGGCTTGCGTGCTGTGCAATTGAGATGGGAGCGGCATTCGGTTCACCGCGCTACGACGTGATGAGGCTTGGTGTCATTCCGTTGCCTGCAAGTCCGCGACAGGCAGACCTCGTTGTGATCTCAGGAACGGTGACGGACAAGATGGCGCCAGCGATCAAGCGTTTGTACGAACAGATGCCGGATCCGAAGTACGTGATCAGCATGGGAAGTTGTGCGAACTGTGGTGGTCCTTACTGGGACAGTTACTCAGTGACCAAGGGTGTTGACCAGATCATTCCCGTTGACGTCTACGTTCCAGGATGCCCGCCACGGCCAGAGGCGCTTCTCGAGGGTGTCGTGTTGCTCCAACAGCGCATCAAGAACGAAGACATGGGTGCCCGTTGGCGTGGCGAGGGAACCAGGTCCATCGATGCATCTGCTGAGGCCGAAAGGCGAGGTGAGCCAGTTGTCGTCCACAACTGATACCCCTGCCGTGGTGGACACGGCGCGTGATGCGCTCGCGTCGTCGGTGCGAGCTGCGCTGAGTGACGCTGTTGAAGATGTGCTTGTCAAGCCAGGTGACGACGTCTGGGTGCGGGTCAAGACCGCTTCGTGGAAGAGTTCGCTTCAAACCTTGCGTGACTCGTTGGGCTTTGATTACTTCTGTTTCCTCTCGGCGATCGATTGGATGCCATCGCCATATGGTCGTGGCGAAGACGATCCGACTGAGCCTGCGCCCGAGCGCGACATGACCATTCGTTCCGGATACGCAGGTGGTTCAACGCGGATGCAGGTATTCGTGCGACTCATCAATTCCAAGACCCACATGGGTGTCACGGTGAAGGCCGATGTTCCAGACTCCGATCCGCTAGTTGAGTCGGTCGTGTCCGTGTATGCGGGCGCGAACTGGCATGAGCGCGAGACGCACGAGATGTTCGGAATCGGATTCGACGGTCATCCTGACTTGCGCAACATGTATCTTCCGGTCGACTTCGAGGGGCACCCATTGCGCAAGGACTTCCCGCTTCTCGCGCGCATGGTCAAGCCGTGGCCGGGAATCGTCGATGTCGAGCCTCTGCCTGGTGGTGCTGGGGAAGGTGATGAGTTGTGACGATCACCAATGACCCGATCCAGTCCAAGCTCGGTGACCGTCAGCAGCTGAGTTATATCGCTGCGCAGGCAGCTGACGCTCGTCTGAACGTCGAGCTCGAGACCGAGGGGATGACCCTCAATATCGGGCCGCAGCACCCGGCGACACACGGAACCCTGCGCATCATCGCGCGACTCGACGGCGAACAGGTCGTGTGGGCCGAACCATCCGCTGGGTACATGCACCGTGGTTATGAAAAGTTGACCGAGGTTCGCACCTACCCACAGGTGACGACACTGATCAACCGCATCGACTGGTTGGGAAGTTTCGCCAACGAGGTGCCGTTCATTCTCGCTGCCGAGAAGTTGATGGGCATCGAGGCACCGGCGCGTGCGCAGTGGATTCGCACGATTCTGTTCGAGTTGTCGCGAATCGCGAATGTTTCGCTGTTCCTCGGTGATCTTGGAGTGCAGCTCGGAGCCATCACGCCGGTGTTCATGGCTTTTCGTGATCGTGAGTACGTCCTCAACTTGATCGAGTCTGCGACTGGTGGGCGCTTCCACCCGAACTTCGACCGCATTGGTGGTCTGAAGGACGATCTGCCAGCGGGTTGGGTGGACGAGACGAAGGCTGTCATGAAGAAGCTCCGTAACTTCTGTGACGAGATCGAGTCGTTGCTCTTCGGTAACGAGATCTTCCAGTCCCGCACGCGTGGGATCGGAATCATTCCAAAGGACGTTGCGCTCGATTACGGACTCTCTGGTGCAAACTTGCGAGCGAGTGGCGTCGATTGGGACTTGCGTCGAGATCAGGAGAGCCCGCTTGCGTGGAACAAGGTCGACTGGAAGGTGTGGACACACCCCGACGGCGACAGCTTCGCTCGTTGTTGGGTTCGCTTGCAGGAGACCCGTGAGGCGACCCTGATCGTCGATCGACTTCTCGACAACATTCCTGCCGGACCGGTGATGGCCAAGGTTCCAAAGATCATCAAGGTTCCCGAGGGCGAGGCGTGGGTGTCGACGGAGAACCCACTCGGTGAGATGGGTTATTACGTGGTGTCGCGTGGTGACCTCGGTCCGTTCCG
>Ga0315906_10007222_pt1 | contig 13570 bp, 10 predicted proteins | sample LakEriMetagenome_4_FD_203526 | JGI IMG/M metagenome (GOLD analysis project Ga0315906, IMG submission 203526) | Freshwater fungal communities from buoy surface, Lake Erie, Ohio, United States - Buoy 2 MA122 | ecosystem: Environmental > Aquatic > Freshwater > Lake > Lake biofilm | place: USA...
AGCTTAAGGCAGCCATTCATTCATTGCCCCCCATGTTCACGACACCAATTCATATGAAACCGAATCCTGACAAGGATTCTTATTTGTAACCCCCGATGCAATCGGGGGTTACAACCCCACACACCCGAACCCTGAAAGGGGTTCTTAAGAAAATTATTGTGAGACGACCTACATACTCCACTAATTCAATTCATCCGAAACAGAATCCTGAAAAGGATTCTTTACTTGTAACCCCCGATGCAATCGAGGGTTACAACCACCCCACACCCGAACCCTGAAAGGGTTCTTAAGAAAAATAGAGTGTGAAGTTTTGCATAATCAACTACACGAATTCCATTCTATGCAGAATCCTGACAAGGATTCTTTACTTGTAACCCCCGATGCAATCGGGGGTTACAACCCCACACACCCGAACCCTGAAAGGGTTCTTATGAAAATTATTGTGAGACATTCTACATACTCCTCTACACGAATTCATCCCAAACAGAATCCTGAAAAGGATTCTTTACTTGTAACCCCCGATGCAATCGGGGGTTACTACCCCACACACCCGAACCCTGAAAGGGTTCTTAGCCGAAAGGATGAAATCCGAGGCTTCGTAGAAGGAGTAACAAAATCCACCGAATGAATCATTGCGAACCACCCAACTCATTCGCAAGGAATTAATCACCAAGCAGCGCTGCGCATCAGTTTGGAAAACAGCCTACGAGATAAGGCATAAAAAAACAGCCCCTGCAAAGCAGAGGCTGTTTTTTTATGTTCCACTGTATTATGCAAGCACCAGCTTCGGCGACTTCTTCATCTTGGTTCCCGCCTTCACGGCAGCACCATTCGAAAGTCCAAATGCTTTCTTAGTTGCATCCAGCGCATTCAATGCTTCCCATGGGAATAATTTCACTTTGATCTTCTTCTCGTTCTTACGGCCTTTGTTGAACACCTTCACAACGTCCTTGCACTCACGACCCATGTGACCATAAGCAGCAGTCTCACGATAGATCGGCGTACGTAATGCAAAGCGCTTCTCGATAAAATAAGGACGCATATCGAAATCAGCCATCTTACTCACCACATTGGCAATCTGTCCGTCCGTCATCGCCACCTTAGCAGTGCCATAAGTATTCACGAACAATCCAACAGGCTTCGCCACACCGATCGCATATGCAACCTGAACAAGCGCTTCATCACAAACACCGGCTGCCACAAGATGCTTCGCTACGTGACGAGCAGCATAAGCAGCTGAACGATCCACTTTACTTGGATCCTTACCACTGAATGCACCACCACCGTGAGCACCTTTACCACCGTAAGTATCCACGATGATTTTACGGCCGGTAAGACCAGTATCACCATGAGGACCACCGATCACGAATTTACCGGTTGGGTTAACGTGATAAATAATTTTATTGTTGAACAGATTCTGCACACGCTTCGGCAGCTTCTTCATGATGCGCGGAATAAGAATCGCAATCACATCCTTGCGGATAGTATCCTGCATCTTCTTCTCAGCACCAAAATCATCATGCTGTGTAGAAAGTACAATCGTATCAATACGCACCGGATGGTGATCATCACTATACTCGATAGTTACCTGACTCTTTGCATCCGGACGCAGATACTTCATCACCTTGCCTTCACGACGAATGGCAGCAAGTTCACGCAGTAACAAATGCGCAATCTCCAGCGGAAGCGGCATGTAGTTATCCGTCTCACGGCAGGCATAGCCGAACATCATTCCCTGGTCACCTGCACCCTGCTCTTCCGGCTTTTTGCGCTCAACGCCCTGGTTGATATCAGCCGACTGTTCATGGATGGCAGAGAAAATGCCACAGGAGTTTGCTTCGAACATATATTCGCTGCGGGTGTAACCGATATCACGAATTACTTCGCGGGCGATTTCCTGTACATCGAGGTAAGCATCTGATTTTACTTCGCCGGCAAGAACAACCTGGCCGGTAGTAACCAGCGTTTCACAAGCCACTTTCGAACTTGGGTCGTAAGCAAGGAAATAATCGATCAGTGCATCGGAGATCTGATCAGCAACCTTGTCAGGATGCCCTTCAGAAACGGATTCAGAGGTGAAGAGATAAGACATTCTAAGAATTATGGTTTTTCGGGATTTTTTTAATGCTTTTTAGCAGGGCCACAAAGATAATCAATCACTTTACGCCGGCAGCAACCGCCGTGAGTTGTCTGAAAACTTCTTCCAGCGAACCACTCTCCTGGCGCAGGGTGATCACCGCTATATTATTTTCAACAGCAAAGCGGAAAATCGCAGCCCGGATATCCTCCTTACCCCTTGCCCGGATACGAAAGGTGGTGGCATTCAGCACTTCCACTGAGGAAACACCGGAAATCGACTTTAACTGACTGGCTTCAACGGCTTTATCAAATTCAACCATCACAAGCGTTTCGCCCGAAAATGCCTGCCGCAGCTTCGGAGTTTCATCATCGGCAACAATGACCCCTTTGTTAATAATTACCGCCCGGTCGCAAATAGCTTCCACTTCCTGCATGATGTGGGTCGACAGAATTACCGTCTTTTCCTTCCCAATATTCCGGATCAATTGGCGTATATCGACCAGCTGATTCGGGTCAAGACCGGTGGTGGGTTCATCCAGAATCAATACCGATGGCTCATGAATCATCGCCTGCGCCAATCCGACCCGCTGACGATAGCCCTTCGATAAAGCACCAATCTTTTTGTGTTGCTCAGGACCCAGTCCGGTCATCTCAATCATATTCTTCACACGCGGTGCAATTTCGCGGGAAGGCAACTGAATTCCACCGGCAAATTCCAGAAACTCCCGTACATACATGTCATGATACAAGGGATTATGCTCGGGTAAATACCCAACGCGCTTCCTGACTTCGAGCGGATCTTCGAGGACGTCGAATCCTTCTACAGTAACCGAGCCCTCCGTTTGCGGAAGAAAGCAGGTGATAATCTTCATCATCGTACTCTTCCCGGCACCGTTCGGACCCAGAAAGCCAACTACCTGACCGGCATTGACCGTGAAAGTGACGTTATCCAGCGCCTTCTGCTGGCCGAATAGTTTGGTGATGGATTGAACTACAACTGACATAGATTCCGGCAAAAGTAAGTGAAATTGCTCCGTATCATATGCTGACCGTTGGCATATTCCGAACTGTATCTTTGCAGCCGATGAAAGGATTGGTATTAAAAACTACCGGAAGCTGGTTTGTGGTGGAAACTCCCGAGGGTACTTTTCAGTCGCGGTTGCGCGGACAAATGCGACTCCGGGATAACGACAGCACGAATCCTGTAGCCGCCGGTGATGAAGTGGATCTCACTCCGCAAACTGACGGTACCGCCGTGATCAACGATGTTCTTCCCCGCAGAAATTATATCGTACGCAAGTCGGTGAACCTTTCTCGCCAGACACAGATCATTGCCGCCAACATCGATCGCGCCTGGCTGGTGGTGACGCCTGTATTGCCCCGAACTTCTACCGGATTTATCGACCGTTTCATTGCCGCCGCTGAATCCTTCCGCATTCCGGTAGCCCTCATCTTCAATAAAAGCGATCTGTTTCAGGAAGACCTGGCCCAGGTGCAACAGGATTATATTTCGATTTACGAACCCCTCGGCTATCACTGCATCACCGTATCCGCCAATACGGGTGACCATCTGGAGGAACTAAAAGAAGAACTCAAAGGAAAAGTGAATCTTTTTGCCGGTCATTCCGGTGTTGGCAAAAGCAGCCTGATTAACGCCCTCGAGAAAACCGTCAACCTAAAAACAGGCGCTATTTCCAAACAGCATTTAACCGGTAAACATACCACCACCTTTGCCGAAATGCACAAACTTTCAGATGGTGGTTACATCATCGACACGCCCGGCATTCGTGAGTTTGTGAATATCGATTTTGAAAAGCAGGAAATCGGCCACTATTTCATCGAAATGCGCGATCGTATGAACGATTGTCATTTCAATAACTGTCTGCATGAAAACGAAAAAGATTGCGCCATCAAAGCTGCCGTTGAAAGCGGTGAAATACATCCGAGCCGCTATTACAATTACCTGAGCATGTTGCATAACGAGGATATTTACCGATGAGAGCCGTCATTCAAAGAGTTCGTCACGCCTCCGTAGTGATTGATCAGAAAGAAGAAAGAAAAATTTCTACCGGCCTACTGGTTTTACTGGGAATTACCCATACCGATACGCTAAAAGATGCCGAATGGATTTGCGGTAAAATCGCGCGCATGCGAATCTTTGCCGATGCTGCCGGTCAGATGAATTTATCGCTGACAGAAACCGGTGGAGAAATTCTTCTGATCAGCCAGTTTACACTCCACGCATCCAGCAAAAAAGGAAATCGCCCTTCCTTTATTGAGGCGGCAAGGCCAGAAACTGCGCTTCCGCTTTATGAAAAATGCAATGAAATCCTACAGACTTTACTGCCCGGCAAAATCAAAACCGGTGAATTTGGCGCCGACATGCAGGTGAGTTTAACCAATGACGGACCAGTGACCATTATTATTGATTCTGTAAATCCCGAATAATTATGACCCTTGATGAAGCTCAGAATACGGTTGACAGCTGGATAAAAACCGTGGGTGTGCGGTATTTTAATGAGCTTACCAACCTGGCTTTACTCACCGAAGAAGTAGGCGAATTGGCCAGAGTAATGGCCCGCCTTTACGGCGAACAATCCTCGAAACCCGGCGAAGGCAAGGAAGAAATTTCAGAAGAGCTGGCCGACATCCTCTTTGTGGTGATTTGCCTGGCCAACCAAACCGGCGTAAACCTCACGGAAGCCCTGCAGAAGAGCCTCGATAAAAAAAACAGCCGCGATCAGGACCGCCACCGCAACAACCCGCGCCTGCAGTAACCGACGCCACTGTTAATTACTTTTAACCGCTCAGCCTGCAATAAGCTGAACCTCACCTATCTTTGTACCGGTTCAACCGCCAGAATGATTACAGATATACTATTAACCCTCCTGCTGGTTTTTCTCAATGGTTTTTTCGTAGCGGCCGAATTCGCTATTGTAAAAGTTCGTCAGTCGCAGATTGACCTGAAAGCCAACCAGGGACACACCATCGCCCGTATTTCGCAGCACATTGTTACGCACATGGATGGCTACCTCAGTGCGTGTCAGCTCGGAATTACCCTCGCCAGCCTTGCATTAGGTTGGATCGGCGAACCCGTTGTTGCCGGTATGATTGGCAAATTCAGCAGTATGGCCGGATTAAATCTCGCCACCACCACCTTACATCAGATCTCGGTTGTTACTGCCTTCGCACTTATCACAGTATTGCACATCGTACTGGGTGAGCAGGTGCCGAAAACAGCAGCCATCCGCAACCCCTTAAGTTTTACGTTGTATGTGAGTCTGCCGCTGCGTATTTTTTACATCCTGTTCCGCCCGTTTATCTGGGCACTCAACGGAATGTCGATCCTGACACTCCGCATGTTCGGAATGCACAGTTCAGACCACAACGATATCCATTCCGAAGAAGAGCTGCGACTCATCCTCACCGAGAGCGAAGAAGGCGGTGCCATCAAAACTTCCGAACATGATCTGATTCAGAATGTGTTTGAATTTGACGACCGTGTAGTGCGCCAGATACTTATTCCGCGCACCAAAGTGGCGGCTATTGATGTGGAATCTACCAAGGATGAAATCATCACTAAAATCATTGAGGAAGGTTATACCCGCTTACCGGTGTATCAAGATTCGCTCGACAACATTCTCGGACTGGTTTACACCAAGGATCTGATTAAGGTGCTGTACGAGAAGAATTTTAACAAGATCAACGATCTCCTTCGCCCGGCCTATTTCGTTCCTCAGAGCAAGCGTATCAATGATCTGCTGCGCGAATTCCAAACCCAGCATATTCAGATGGCCATTATCACCAATGAATTTGGTGGCACCGTGGGTATCGTTACCATGGAAGATATCATTGAAGAACTGGTGGGTGAAATTCAGGACGAATACGATGATGAAAAGCCACCGGTAGAAAAGAAAAGCGAAACCGAATTCATCGTAAGCGCCACTGCTATCATCGGTGATGTAAACGATCTCCTTCCTATTTCCCTGCCCGAAAGCCCCAACTACGATACTGTTTCCGGACTTTTAAATTACATCTACGGCCGCATTCCTGCCGTGAATGAAAAACGCATTTTCGGCGGCTACGAATTCACCGTTCTGAAGCGCTTCAAACACAGCGTGGATAGCGTAAAAATGACCGTGGTGAATCCCCAGCAGGTGGATGAGGAGCAGTGAGGGGGATTCAACATTTAAAAGCACCCAGAAAGTTCTCTGAGAATGATTTAGCTAAGATGCAGCATAATAAGTTATAATAGTATCAATTTTAGCTTTAATCTCCCAGCTACAATCAATATTAATGGATGCATCAAATTTTTAATTTGTACTTCATAAATTAGATAATGTTAAACTATTATTTCAAAGACACTATCCATTCGTTTCTAAAAAAGAGTACTGAAGAAATTATTGGGACTATAACGCTAGCAAATCAATTTGATTCCACACAACTTCAAAACAAATCGTGGGAACAACAAATCCCAATTTTAAAAAATGCATTGAATGGTCAAGATGGAACAATCTTTTTTGAATTCTCAATTCCAAGAATGGGTAAACGAATTGATTCACTTGTCATTATTGGAGATGTAGTTTTTGTTATTGAGTTCAAGGTAGGTGAAAATAAATTTTTACAATACCAGATTGAACAGGTTTGGGATTATGCTCTTGACTTAAAAAACTTCCATAAGCCTAGCCATACTGCAGTACTTGTTCCAATACTTGTCGCAACAGAGGCAAAAAAATCATTTCTCGCAATAGGAGCCACTTCCCACAATGACAATCTTCTGCTTCCTATCAAAACAAGCAAAGAAGATTTGAAGTTGGCAATTAATAATATTATAGAGTTCTTTAATGACAGCTCACCTATTAGCGGAGATGAGTATGCCAAGGGAAGTTACTCACCAACACCTACAATAATTGAAGCAGCAGTTTCCCTTTTTAATAATCATTCAGTAGAAGAAATTACAAGGAATGATGCTGAAGCCAAGAATCTTACTGCAACAACTTCTGCTATTTCTGATATCATTAATTACGCAAAAGATAATAGTAAGAAAATAATTTGTTTTGTTACTGGTGTGCCTGGCGCCGGAAAAACTCTTGTTGGCTTGAAAGTAGCAACGCAACATTTAGATAAAGAGAAAGGCAATACAAGTGTATATCTTTCAGGCAATGCGCCATTGGTTTCTATTCTTCAAGAAGCATTGACGAGAGACAAAGTCAAAAGAGAATCAGAACAAGGAAGAAAAATAACAAAAAAGGAAGCGAGGCAAGCAGTAAAATCCTTTATACAAATCATTCATCATTATCGAGATGCCTATTTAGTAAACCCAGAAGCACCATATGACCATGTCGCTATTTTTGATGAGGCACAACGAGCTTGGAACAAAGAGCAAACAGTCAAGTTCATGCGACAGAAAAAAAATCAACATGACTTCAATTTTTCTGAACCTGAATTTCTTATATCATGTTTAAATAGACATTTTGATTGGGCAGTAGTTATTTGCCTAGTTGGTGGTGGCCAGGAAATCAACACTGGAGAAGCAGGTATTTCAGAATGGTTATCAGCTATTGAAAAAACCTTTAATGATTGGCATGTTTTCATTTCACCAAATCTTACTGACTCCGAATATGCTGCTGTAAATGCTATCAAAGAACTTCAAAATAAATGTTCCGTGAACTTCAATCAGGATTTACATCTCGGGGTTTCAATGCGCTCATTCCGATCCGAAAATCTTTCATTGCTTGTAAAAAATATTTTGGATTTAAATGAAGACGAAGCTAAAACTATACTTGAAAAAATTCAGGACAAGTATCCAATTGTTCTGACAAGAGATTTATCCAAAGCCAAAACTTGGCTTAAAGAAAAGGCAAGGGGAAGTGAAAGATATGGAATAGTTGTTTCATCGCAAGCACAACGATTGAAACCTTTTGCGATTGATGTTAAATCACCAATTAGTCCTATCAATTGGTTTCTTGACGGAAAAGATGATGTTCGTTCATCATTCTTTCTAGAAGATGTTGCAACAGAATTTCATGTGCAAGGCCTTGAGTTGGATTGGTCTTGTGTTACCTGGGACGGTGATCTACGATTTGCAAAAGATGGCTGGAAAACTTTTGTCTTTAAGGGTAACAAATGGCAAAACATTAATAATCTTGAACGGAAAAAATATTTAATCAATGCTTATCGCGTTTTGCTAACTAGAGCTAGGCAGGGAATGGTGATTGTTGTTCCAGAGGGAAATCCAGAAGACCACACAAGAAAATCTGAATATTACGACTCAACTTTTGATTACTTCGGAAGAATTGGAATCAAAATTCTCTAATTTATCTCAACGGAAGTCAAACGTGTATCACTGCATGGCTTTTTTAATTCGTACTACGCATACACAAGCCATTTTGATGTATTTCCAGGTTGTAAAATGCAAATGATCAATGTAGATGACACCGAACAACACTTTAAGTTGATACAATCCATTCCTTCACCAAAAGCTGAATTCTTTAACCATTAATTGTACCAAGTCGCCTCTTTTAAGAACTATGCCAAAGAATCAAAAAATAAATGTCAAAGGGACAGAAATCACCCTTTCGAAAGATGGTGAATACGATTTCATATCGTTAACCGATATGCTAAAAGCCAAGGATGGAGACTTTTTTATATCCGATTGGCTTAGGAATAGAAATACAATGGAGTTCCTGGGCATTTGGGAGTCGGTTTACAATCCCAATTTTAATTATGGCGAATTCGCCACAATTAAAAGTCAGGCCGGTTATTCCAATCCATGTTGACCCCTCATTCCGGGCAAGCTGACTCCTTATCTAGGTTTGACAGGCTAACCATAGGTCCGGCGCATATTGACCCTTGCCGGACAATTCATTTTATCATCCTAGATATCGCACTCCATTATCGCATATCGGAATATGCGATAATTACACAAATATGTTTTTTTAAATGATTTACTCAGAAAATAAATGTAGCCGATCAAAAAAAGACTGTGATACTTTAGCTCATGGAAATAAATAAAAACCCCAATTTCAATTACCCCGCATTCGGGGTAATTGAACAGGACGTAGGCAATTGGGAGTCGGCTTACAACCTAAATTTTAATTATGTCGCATTCGCCACAATTAAAAATCAGGAAAGCTTGAACACTTACAAATTAAGTTTGAAAAAAATATCAAAAACCTTTTCCCTACCTTAGTTCTCGCCCCTGCTCTCCCCCATGCCCTCCCTCAAACCCTTTCTCCTCCTCGTCCTTCTCACAACCCTCTCCTCCTCTCAGCTAATCGCCCAGCTCAGCCACAAAGTGCTGTTTCTGGGCAATTCTTATACCGGGGTGAATAATTTGCCGCAGCTGGTGCATGATGTGGCGTTGTCGGCGGGAGATACGCTGGTATTTGATAGTTATACGCCGGGAGGGTATCAACTGATAACGCATTATCAGGATGCAACCAGTCAGAGCAAAATAATGGCGAGCGGATGGGATTATGTGGTGCTGCAGGGCCAGAGCCAGGAGCCGATTACGCAGAATGGCACTTTTGCAGCCGGCGCCTCCAATTTGTACAATCAGATTAAACAGTCTAACCCCTGCGCCGTACCGCTGTTATACATGACCTGGGGCCGTAAAAACGGGGATGCCAACAATTGCCCTTTCTTCCCGGTGATGTGCACGTATCAGGGCATGGATACCTCGCTTCGCAATGCTTACCTGAACGTAACGGAAGCACTCAATGGAGAGGTCGCACCGGTTTCAGTGGTGTGGAGTTACCTGCGCCAGAATTTTCCGGCCATCGATTTGTATCAGGCCGATGAAAGTCATCCTTCCGCGGCGGGTTCGTATGCTGCTGCCTGTTGCTTTTATGCAAGCATCTTTAAAAAGGATCCGACATTAATCACATTCAACTTCGGCTTAAATGCAATAGATGCAGCCAACATCAGAACAGCTGCTAAACTAATGGTCTTAGACAACCTACAGCAATGGAATTTTAAGCAGATGCCCACGTCTGGTTTCACTTATCAGATTGGTGCGGGGACTAATGAAGTTTTTTTCTATCCGATAACGCTGGGTGTACAACAAACCTATCTGTGGGATTTTGGTGATGGCACAACTTCAACAGCTCTCTATCCAAACCATTCGTATGCTAACGATGGTACGTACACCATCACCTTAACTACCACCACTTGTCATTTGCAGAACTTAAACACCAGCATTACAGATACAACGATTCAGTTCTGCAGTCATACGCCCACAGTTAGTACTATCAATCCCTGGTTATGTGGTTATGACACGCTCTGGACGGAGCCTGCAGATGCCTACCAATGGTATGCTTATGGCTCGCCCATTCCGGTAACTACGCAATACTTACCCAACTATGCGCTGTATGGTATTTCAGGATTTTCGGTGATCAGTTCCATCAATAGTTGCGCTGAATTATCCGGTGAACTTGTTCTCAGTAATCCATGGTCCGGTTACTACTTTGATGCATTGGGTGATCCATGCGCAGGAGATACGGTTCAGTTTGCGGTACTGCATATCAACGGATTCTTATTCGGTCTGGAAAATATACTCTGGTATAAAAATGATACGCTGCTCACTTCCATGATCAATGAGGATACGCTTGCAATTTCTTCCTCCGGAAAATACGAATGCAAAGTGGTGGACCCAACATCTAATTGTCCGCTGGATACCACCTCCTACCAAATCATTTACAACTGTAACGTAACAGGAATTGAAGTACGTGATCGCAATGTAAACTTCACGCTCTTTCCAAATCCGGCAGCTGAAAGTATCAGTGTTCAGTTCATGCAAGCGCCAAATAGGGAAACTATACAGATTTACAATTCACTTGGGCGATTGGTAAAATCGATTAATACCTCCAACTCCACCACAAAAATCAACATCGCAAATCTTCCGAACGGACTTTATATCCTCCGTCTCAAAAGCCATCCCGGGAATGCTTTGAGGTTTATCAAGAATTAGTGAGGGCTCAGCGCTTAGGGCTTAGGGGTCAGTAATCCATGTCGTGCTTATTGCTAAGTATTCAGTGATCATTAATCAGCAATCCGATTCATTCGAGAGATTTCCCTTCGACAAGGCTTCGCAGGATAAAAGGTGATGTCCTCCTTCGCCAAGGCTTCGGAGGATAAAAAAGGACGCTGGTTGTGAATTTAAACATGTATTAAAGCAACCAATGTGAATTCACATTTTTATTGCACTGAAGTAGGCCTAGCGGACAATCGTTTAGTGGATGAATAAATTGAGATTAAAACCATTCAGCCACAACTAATACTCAATAAAATACTGAAGTCAAGATTGGAGAAAGCCAGGTAGACAGACGCAGTTTGAAATTAAAAATCGATTTCGAAATAAACAAATCATTCGATTTCTTCATTACTAAAAGACCGGAATAGCCCTACTTGATTAAAAGTCGAATTTTCAGGGCTGTAACGATGCGATCAGGTACAACTCCACTGACAAACTGATTAAAGTCATGTGAATTTTGAATTAGTCTCATTAATGATTCTGAATCCATGAAAAAGACCGAAGCAAGCACCAATAAATCTTATATAAATGATCGAATAATGAGCCAAAGGTCATAGGATTCTTGAAAAATAATTGGTAATTTTATTGCCACTAGCTGAGACACCTAACAAATTTGAAGTTGTTCAGCTTCAGGATAAATACTGCGGATTGAATTAATTATAGATTGTATTATTTGAAAACAAGGTCTGAAATGTTTTTTAAAATATATTCTGTTAGAAGAATGTTATTGTTAATGCTTTTGTTAGTATTCAATTTCATTTCACCAACACTTGCTACCCGGTATTACGTAGATATCCAGTTAGGCAATGACCTGAATAATGGATTAAGCGCTTCTTCAGCCTGGCAGTCACTGAACAAGGTGAATTCTTTTTCATTCTCCCCTAAGGATAGTATTTTATTTGCCAGAAATGGTGTTTGGCGGGGACAGCTTCAGCCAAGGAGCGGCTCCACCTTAGGATACATCACCTACACCGATTACGGCAGCGGCAATAAGCCCCTCATTCTTGGTTCTAAAAACAAATCTTCAGCCAGCAACTGGATTCATGCAGGTGGAAATATTTGGAAATGTTCCATCGCATTTACCACGGACATTGGAAATATGATTTTCAATGGCGCCACCTTGTTTGGAACAAAAAAATGGAACCTGTCCTACTTGCAAACGCAAGGTGATTATCACTATAATTTAAATAACGGTGAACTAAAACTATACTCGCAAACAAATCCTGCACTTTATTATTGGCGTATCGAATGTGCTCAGCGATTCCATATCGTATTTCTTGAGGATGTGAGTTATGCTGTCTTTTCAAATTTATCGATAAAGTACGGTGCTGCCCATGGCTTTGGCGGTGGAAACACGCATCACGTGATTATAAAAGGATGTGATATTTCCTATATGGGTGGTGGAGATCTGAATATGGACGGTAGCAGTACGCGCTTTGGAAATGGAATTGAATTCTGGGGTAACGCCAATAACAACCTTGTTGAACAATGTAAAATTTGGGAAATTTATGACTCCGGTGTAAGTAATCAGAATCACACCCTTCCCGCACATCAGTACAATATTAGGTACCAAAACAATATCATCTACAACTGTGCGCTGGCATCATTTGAATATTGGAACAAACCCTCTGCCTCAACAACTTCGGCAATCCATTTTGAAAACAACACCTGTGTAAACGCCGGCTATGGCTGGGGCGCACAAAGGCCAAATCGTGTTGGAAACCATATATTACTCTCTTATAATGAAGCAACAACTGATAGCATTTTTATACGCAATAATATTTTCTACAACGCTCATACCTGTTTGGCATTACCTGCTTCCTGGCAAACTTCCAATGGATACCAAAAACTGAAGTTGAGCAACAATTGTTATTATCAGCCTATTGCCACGGATACTGTCATCTTTCTTTTCCATTCCCTGGCCTATTTCAACTCCTCCTTTGAACTGTATCAGACGCAAACCGGACAAGACAAAGGTTCATTTATTGCCGACCCCCTCTTCGTTGATTATGCAAATAATAATTTTCATATTACCACCAACTCACCGGTAATAAATCAGGGCTATCAAAATGGTATTCAAAGCGATTTTGATTACGAAGCCCGTACTCCTCCAGCAGATATTGGAGCTGATGAATATCTTCCGGGCACATCCGGATTAGAAATAATACCTGAGGGGCATTCATTTTACATAAGCCCCAACCCCACACAAGAGTTCCTTATGATTCATTCAATTATTGAAGATACCACCCTTCCTATCGATATCTACAACGCTTCAGGAAGTATAATTCAATCTATCCGCTTAAAAGAATCTGTACAGCTTAACATTTCCGAATGGCCTGCAGGGATTTACTTTCTAAAAGCTAAGGATAAATCTGAACGAGCTGTAAAGGTTATCAAACAGTAAACAACAACTAAAGCTACTTTTTAATAATAAAATTAGTGTTCATTTTTCTTAAA
>Ga0315906_10007223_pt1 | contig 13569 bp, 6 predicted proteins | sample LakEriMetagenome_4_FD_203526 | JGI IMG/M metagenome (GOLD analysis project Ga0315906, IMG submission 203526) | Freshwater fungal communities from buoy surface, Lake Erie, Ohio, United States - Buoy 2 MA122 | ecosystem: Environmental > Aquatic > Freshwater > Lake > Lake biofilm | place: USA: Lake...
AGTTATTCTGCAGTTAGTCGTTATATTAGCAGTTGGAAAAAAAGAAGTTCTGAGTTTAACGTAAATGCCTGTGTTCCTTTAATATTTGCGCCTGGAGAAGCCTACCAATTTGATTGGAGTACGGAACAGGTTATATTAGCAGAGGAGATGATTAGCGTTAAGGTTGCTCACTTTGTTTTATGTTACAGTCGTAAAAAGTTTATATATATTTACCCCAATGAAACTCAGGAGATGGTATTTAACTCCCATATCAGAGCGTTCATATTTTTTGGAGGTACTCCAATTAAAGGGATTTACGATAACATGAAGACTGCGGTCAGTAAAGTGTTAAAGGGTTCTAATAGGGAGTGGAACTCCGGTTTTGAAAAGCTTTGCGCTCATTACTTAATTGAGCCTGTAGCATGCAGTCCGGCTCGAGGTAACGAAAAAGGTAGAGTAGAACGTCAAGTACAGATTGATCGTGAGCAGTTTTTCACTCCTATGCCGAAAGCCTCAACTTTACAAGAGCTAAATGACATATTGATGAGCAGGGTAAATGTTTATAATAAAACTCATAAACACCCAGAGTATAAAGATAAAACAATAGATGAAGTATATGAGGAGGAACGTAGCTTTTTAGTCTCTGCACCTATTATTTTTGACGGATGCAAGGAAGTAGAAGTAAGGGTTTCAACTACATGTTTAGCTAGATATGACAATAACAATTATAGCGTTCACTGTAGTTGTGCCGGTAAGATCGTTCAATGTAAAGCATATGCCGACCGGGTGGTCTTTATTCATAACGGCAAGGAGGTTGGACGGCACAACAGGAATTTTACTAAAGGCGGAACCTCATATAATTGGATGCACTACCTACCGATACTAGCTTATAAACCTGGGGCTTTGCGTAACGGAGCTCCATTTACCGGTATGGATTTACCCAAAGAATTACAAGAAGTTAGAAATCGCTTCGAACAATATCCGTCAGGTTCAAGGGACTTTGCTTGTATACTATCTTATATACCGAGTGAATCAATTGAGTCTGTAGTATCGGCATGTGCCGAAGCGCTAAGGATAGGTGCTGTTAGTAAGGATATGATCTTAAATATCCTATTAAGACAAAAGGATTGCCTTAAAACCCAGGAGTTAGATAATTACAACGTATATCCTAACTTAAAGCATCTTCCAAAAGCCGATTGTACTACCTACGATAGTCTTCTTAAACTAGGAGGTAGATAATGAGCAATATTTATAACGATGCTAGTAGAGAAGAAGTTATAACTATAATGAAAGAGCTGAGGTTTACAGGAATGCTTGAATCTTATGACGAGGTTATAGATGATATGATAAGGCGTAAAGCCTCCTTAAGTTATGGGCTTCATAAGCTATTAAAATCTGAGCAAAAGACTAGAAAACTTAGAACTATACAGAGTAGGATCAGTGCTGCAAACTTCCCCGAGAAAAAAGATATAGATAATTTTATTTTTACGGGAACACCGATAAATCAGGAACAGATTATGCACTTGTATAGCTGTGAATTTGTTAAAACATCAAGAAATATAGTTTTAATCGGCGGTACAGGTACCGGTAAAACGCATTTAGCTATTACTTTTAGTGCAAAGGCAGTAAGAAACGGTTACAAGGCAAGGTTCTTTAACCTTGTCGATCTTGCAAACCAGTTAGAGGTTGAAAAAGCTAGCGGTAATATTGGAAAGCTAGCTCTATCAATAGCAAAAGCCGATATTTTAGTGTTAGACGAGCTTGGATACTTGCCTTTTTCCAAAAATGGCGGCCAGCTTATATTCCACTTATTATCAAAGATATACTCTAAAACCTCAATTATAATTACTACCAATCTTACTTTTTCAGAATGGCCGAGAGTTTTTGGGTGCAACAAAATGACTACGGCCTTGCTTGATAGGGTCTGTCATAATTGCGATATTATCGAAACGGGTAATGAAAGCTATAGGATGAAAAACAAAAAGAGAAATTCTACTTCTTAGGTGGGTCAATTTTGAACGCGTTTACTGGGTCAATTTTGAACGCTTATTGACAGAGGACAACTCATAGAATTAAAAAAGTAACCAATTTTAAAGAAATGAATTTTATTAAGTAAGCAAACTTTAGTTTGCCTATTGCGTATAACAAAATTCTGCGAATTTTTGTTATAACTTTGAGAATCAAATTCAAAAAACATAAATCAGAAAAATTATTTTTAGAAATAAGTGGGGGTGTATTAAGGGGATAAAGTCACCCTAAAAATTACCCCTGATAGAGATACAAAAATGGCAAACGTCGTTGACGATTAGATAAGAACTCAAATAACAAAAAATGGAATTCATGATAGTGCGCAATACGGTGTTGGAATAAAATTCAACACCTGCGCTCTAAAGAATGTTGCACAAGTGGGTTAATATCAGCTCAAGTTAGAGGCATTTTATTTGTATTTGTAGGGGCAATATTAGCGTTACTATTGGAAAAAATTCCTTGTGTTCTTTAGCCAAAAAAATAGTAAATAGTGGTGAAGATAATAAACAAGTTTAAGAAACAGTTCATTTAGTTTTTGCTAAATGCGCACTTCAGCAATGAAATAAATTCCATTGCTGCGCTCACTAATTATTACAGATTTAAGAAAGAATATCTGGTTAGTTTAATGCCTTACTTTGAGCGGAGCATAGGAGATTTTTTCTCCTATGGATAAGTGCGCATTTTAAAAAATGAACTTTCTGCTGTTAGCCCATCATTGTAGTAATAATTATTTTTTATCTGGGAAAATTTTTGCCAAAAGAGAGGTAATTATACTATTCATTGGTTTTGCCTTATCTTTTGTTTTTAAGTCGTTAAATGATAATTGACCCTCTAAAATATCAGAATTGATTTGTTTTACTTTACCCTTTTTGTTCTTAACTAATAGTTTTGGTTTTTGATAAACGTTTTTTGAAATGCCAGTTTTTTGATTAGTAACCTTATGAACCAAGGTTTTTTTAAAAAAGAATTTAACCGCAACAACCTTACGTCCCTCCTTTTCTTCTTCAAACCTTAAGTCCATATCGTAATTATTGTTTATTTCTTTACAGGCATGGTTAAGAATTTTGGCCTTAAAATTTCCGTATAGCTTAAATTTATTATCGCCAATAGCAAAAACTTTTCTCAATTGGTCTATTGATTTTAGCATCCATCCAGTTTCCTTGAATTCTTGTATTAACTCATAAAGGCGAGTAGTATAAAGACTTCCAAAGTTTGCTATTTCTTTAAGGTTATATAATACAAATCTTTTTCTCACTTGAGCTAAATAAGGCATAATATCGTCTGTAAATTTAACAGTAATACGTCCTTCTTTTTTATTATATTTAGCTGTTGAACAAATGTTAATTTCCCAAACTTCATTTAATTCAATCTTTTCAAGTGTTATGCTAGTTTTCATCAGTTTTTTACAAGCTTTATTAAGGAATCTATAGCAGTTATTAATATCTGTATTAAATACGTCTCTAAATTCACTAGCAGTTAATACATGCTCTCTCTGTAAAATTTCTGATTGTAGATATTTTCCAGAACTATCGACACCACCTATTTTACTAACTAGATGTAAGAAAACTTGATAGTCACTATGAGTAAAATCGCCAAAATTAGCATTATTTAGCTTTTTATTTTTATAAGACTTAGGAGTTTTAGATTGCAAAACTTCAGGTAGCTTATTCCTTCTTGTCATTTTAACGACTTTAAATTAGTTTTTTACAGTTTAACTATAACTTTTTTAATTTAGTTATAATTAAGTGTCAACAATTCTATTAATTAGACTGTAAAAAAGTTATAGTTAAACTGTAAAAAAGTTATAGTTAAACTGTAAAAAAGTTATAGTTTGTAACTTTAACACCTTATTATATAAGGCATTGCAGGTAGGTACAAATAATACTTCGTATATACAAATAAATTTATGAAAGGGATAAGTCGGTGGATAAAATCAAAAAAATTCATTAAAAAAACGATAAAAACTATATTGAGTTCGCTACGCTCACAAAATTATTTTTTAAATGGTTGGCAAAAAGGTTTTTTATTGATTGTATTAATAATTATCAATAACTTCTGATATAGCTTTGTATACTTTTTTCATAAGCACAAAATATTTAAAACAGGTGAGTTGTATAATTTTTATAGCTCTATTTCTTAAATAAATGCGTTTTTAGACGTACAATAGGTTAAAAATATACTGAGGTAGCTTAAACAAATTATTACTGCTAAAAACGCATTTAAATAAGAAATTAGTAATTTAACTATTTTTTAGTTTTTGATATTGTTCTTCCGATATTACAAATACAGTGTCGTCTCTATACTGAATAGCTTGTATTTTGTTGTGCTTGGCATTTGTAACTATTATATCCAGATACATCCTAGGATCACTACTCGTTAATTTATGCAGCTTCCATAGATTATAAGAATAATCACTCATATTAAACCTCTAAATTAATTATCTAAAACTGGTGCTAGGGGCAGTAAAAGTCATTACAAGAACAACCCGGCTATACTTCATGCCAAGAGGCATTTATAAATAGCACACCCCTAGCATGAAGCTTTAAAGGTTTAATAGAAGTTGATTGTAAATGATGTTTACTGCATCACTAACGCTCTAAAAATAATAGAATTGAAAAGACTAATCAAGGAAAATAGAAGTTCACAAAGTGCGCACTTACCCATAGGAGAAAAAATCTCCTATGCTCCGCTCAAAGTAAGGTATTAAACTAACCAGATATTCTTTCCTAAATCTGTAATAATTAGTGAGCGCAGCAATGGAATTTATTTCATTGCGCACTATCATGAAATCCATTTTTTTGTTATTTGAGTTCTCATCTAATCGTCAACGACTTTTGTTATTTTTGTGCCTCTATCAGGGGTAATTTTTATAGGGGACTTTGCCCCCTTAATACACCTCCACTTACTCCTAAAAATTATTTTTCTAATTTCTGTTTTCTTGAATTTGATTCTCAAAGTTATAACAAACATTCGCAGAATTTTGTTATATACGCAATATGCAAACTAAATTTGCTTGCTCTTTAAAATTCGTTTCTTTACTATTAACTGTTTTTTTCATTCTATGAATTGTCACACTCAAAAAATTTTTACTTGCTTAGTCTTTGTCAATAATTAAAGAAAACTAAATTTTCATGTTCTATAAGTGTCAATTTTAAACGCTTATTGACACTGTGTTACACAAATATAATTTTTGCTTAGTAAGTTAAATTTTATTATGCTTCCTTGTTAAGTTTCTGTATTAAAGATTGCTATTTAATCTATTATAAAATAGCCATTTTTTACTGAGAAATGTTAAATCTTTTTTTTGATCATGTTAAATCTTCAAAGGAGATATTTTTATGCAAGAGCTGAATTTTGTTCATCATGACTTAAACCTGATAGAGCCACCTTTTGCTTCTGAATTAACAGATTTAGTTATAGAGTTAGATCACCTACGTCGAAAGGAGTTGAGAGGGTCTACTGATCCTAATATTTTTTTTCAATTAAAGAATATATTTCATAGGTTAGAAAGTATTGGCTCTGCAAGGATTGAAGGCAATAATACAACTATTATTGAATACATGGAAACTAAGATAAACCAAGAGGAAGAAATTTCTGAGAATATAAAAGAAATTCATAACATAGAAAAATGTATGGATTTTATTGAGGAAAATGTAAAAACTAGTGATTTAAATAAAATGTTTGTTAGTGAAATACATAAAATGATCGTTGGAGATTTATCTCCAGCGAAAGAAGGTGACTATACTCCTGGTGAATATAGGAAAAAAGATGTAAAAATTACGAAATCTTCGCATGTACCTCCTAATTACTTTAAAATTAGCGAATATATGGATGAATTATTTAAATTTATTAATAAAAAAGATGATCAAAAATATGATTTACTAAAGGTTGCTCTCGCTCACCACCGTTTTGTTTGGATACACCCATTTACAAATGGAAATGGCAGAACTGTTCGGTTACTTACTTACGCACTTCTTGTAAAGTTAGGATTTAATGTTGAAAAAGGACGAATCTTGAACCCCACGGCCATTTTTTGTGGTGATCGGGACAGGTATTATAATAAATTACAGTATGCCGACACAGGTACTGAAGCAGGTCTTTTGGAATGGTGTTTATATGTACTGAATGGATTAAAAGCAGAAATAAAGAAAATTGATCGTCTTACTGATTATAACATTCTAAGTAAAGAAATTTTGTACCCCGCTATTCAATATTCTTTAGAGCAAGGACACATAACAAGCACAGAATCGAAAATGTTAAAAAAAGCAGTGGAAAAGCAAATCATTCAAGCCTCTGATCTAAAAAGTATTTTTCTTGGAAAGTTCGCTTCAGAAATATCACGACAAATTAGGAAATTAGTTGATAAAAAGATGCTCATACCAGTAAAGCCTAAAGGTAAAAAATATTTTATGGGATTTGGTAATAATTATTTATTAAGAGGAATTATAAGGAGTCTAGATAAAGAAGGCTTTTTACCATTAAAAGAAGATTTAACTATTAGTTAGAATCAGCTCTGAAGCTGCTAGTAAAGCTTTTAAAGTCTTTACCTCTTAGTAGATTTCGGTAGATTAAATTTATGCGAAAGTAATGATGGGGCACAATCCTAAAACAAGATAGTCTGTAAAAATTGCTGCTTTCGTTCAGCTGAGATTTGCGTAAGGTGAGTTACTCAAATTCAGGAAAAAGAAACAAAAAAAGCCAAGCACAACTTTCATGAAAGAAAATACAATTTTCTAAATGCGCACTTAAACAACTTTTTTAAAAGTTGCGTGCGGTCTTGCAGACAGCTATCACATTTTTATTTACTGTGCTTACTAATTATTACAGATTCAGGAAAGAATATCTGGTTAGTTTAATGCCTTACTTTGAGCGAAGCATAGGAGATTTTTTCTCTTATGGATAAATGCGTACTTTGTGAACTTCTAATTTCCTTGATTAGTCTTTTTAATAATTAAAGAAAACTAAATTTTCATGTTCTATAGTCCAATTTCACTATACTAATTTGATATTAAAGGCACTTAACTTGTTTTTCTTCTTCCTTATCTCAAAAGAAAGTCTTTGTCCTGTGTCTATATCATTAATACCAATCTTTTTTAGCTCTTTAAGGTGTAGAAATACATCTTTTGAGTCATCATCAGGCTTAATAAATCCATAACCTTTATCAGCTCTAAACCAGGAAATTATACCATTCCGTCGATAATTAAAAATTTCCAAACTAATACTACTATTAATTGTTATAGTTTTCTGTTTATCATCAAGAATTTAAACTAGCAAATTATTTATTATCAGTTTAATAATACCAATTTAACCTTTAGTTATTATACATCCATGCAGAGGACCATTAGATGTATAAAAAATAAATTTTTCTATGGATAAATGAATACTTGGCAAAAGCTCAAGTGAATGCCAAAAACATTGGATAACATCTTCTATAAAAAGCGGCTTATTTTTTTATTGAAACTTTTTTGAGGAGGACTGTTAAAAAGCGTGCAATACTGACCCAGTAAATGGGTTAATGTGCGTTCAAAATTGACCCACCTAGAGGTGGAATTTTGTAGCTGTATTAATCCATTATTATCAACCTATAATTCTATTATTTATTAATTAAATAATAGGAGTATAAAATCGGAGATGTTAATAATGGAAAGTAAAAGAAAGATAATGGTGCGTTACCGTCGTGGAGAAGGGATACGTGCCATAAGCCGAGCATTAAATATTTCTCGCAATACCGCTAGAAGTATTATTCGTGCACAAGGCAATATTAAATCAGAATATACCAGAACTACTCAACCTAATCCTAAACTTGGAGCTTATATTGAAAGGCTTGAGAAGTTGTTACGAGATAATAAGCATAGCAAGCCTCAAAAGACAGGGAGAGCTTTATATGAAGAACTTAAAGGGTATGGATACCAAGGTAGTTATTCTGCAGTTAGTCGTTATATTAGCAGTTGGAAAGAAAGAAGTTCTGAGTTTAACGTAAATGCCTGTGTTCCTTTAATATTTGCGCCTGGAGAAGCCTACCAATTTGATTGGAGTACGCAACAGGTTATATTAGCAGAGGAGATGATTAGCGTTAAGGTTGCTCACTTTGTTTTATGTTACAGTCGTAAAAAGTTTATATATATTTACCCCAATGAAACTCAGGAGATGGTATTTAACTCCCATATCAGAGCGTTCATATTTTTTGGAGGTACTCCAATTAAAGGGATTTACGATAACATGAAGACTGCGGTCAGTAAAGTGTTAAAGGGTTCTAATAGGGAGTGGAACTCCGGTTTTGAAAAGCTTTGCGCTCATTACTTAATTGAGCCTGTAGCATGCAGTCCGGCTCGAGGTAACGAAAAAGGTAGAGTAGAACGTCAAGTACAGATTGATCGTGAGCAGTTTTTCACTCCTATGCCGAAAGCCTCAACTTTACAAGAGCTAAATGACATATTGATGAGCAGGGTAAATGTTTATAATAAAACTCATAAACACCCAGAGTATAAAGATAAAACAATAGATGAAGTATATGAGGAGGAACGTAGCTTTTTAGTCTCTGCACCTATTATTTTTGACGGATGCAAGGAAGTAGAAGTAAGGGTTTCAACTACATGTTTAGCTAGATATGACAATAACAATTATAGCGTTCACTGTAGTTGTGCCGGTAAGATCGTTCAATGTAAAGCATATGCCGACCGGGTGGTCTTTATTCATAACGGCAAGGAGGTTGGACGGCACAACAGGAATTTTACTAAAGGCGGAACCTCATATAATTGGATGCACTACCTACCGATACTAGCTTATAAACCTGGGGCTTTGCGTAACGGAGCTCCATTTACCGGTATGGATTTACCCAAAGAATTACAAGAAGTTAGAAATCGCTTCGAACAATATCCGTCAGGTTCAAGGGACTTTGCTTGTATACTATCTTATATACCGAGTGAATCAATTGAGTCTGTAGTATCGGCATGTGCCGAAGCGCTAAGGATAGGTGCTGTTAGTAAGGATATGATCTTAAATATCCTATTAAGACAAAAGGATTGCCTTAAAACCCAGGAGTTAGATAATTACAACGTATATCCTAACTTAAAGCATCTTCCAAAAGCCGATTGTACTACCTACGATAGTCTTCTTAAACTAGGAGGTAGATAATGAGCAATATTTATAACGATGCTAGTAGAGAAGAAGTTATAACTATAATGAAAGAGCTGAGGTTTACAGGAATGCTTGAATCTTATGACGAGGTTATAGATGATATGATAAGGCGTAAAGCCTCCTTAAGTTATGGGCTTCATAAGCTATTAAAATCTGAGCAAAAGACTAGAAAACTTAGAACTATACAGAGTAGGATCAGTGCTGCAAACTTCCCCGAGAAAAAAGATATAGATAATTTTATTTTTACGGGAACACCGATAAATCAGGAACAGATTATGCACTTGTATAGCTGTGAATTTGTTAAAACATCAAGAAATATAGTTTTAATCGGCGGTACAGGTACCGGTAAAACGCATTTAGCTATTACTTTTAGTGCAAAGGCAGTAAGAAACGGTTACAAGGCAAGGTTCTTTAACCTTGTCGATCTTGCAAACCAGTTAGAGGTTGAAAAAGCTAGCGGTAATATTGGAAAGCTAGCTCTATCAATAGCAAAAGCCGATATTTTAGTGTTAGACGAGCTTGGATACTTGCCTTTTTCCAAAAATGGCGGCCAGCTTATATTCCACTTATTATCAAAGATATACTCTAAAACCTCAATTATAATTACTACCAATCTTACTTTTTCAGAATGGCCGAGAGTTTTTGGGTGCAACAAAATGACTACGGCCTTGCTTGATAGGGTCTGTCATAATTGCGATATTATCGAAACGGGTAATGAAAGCTATAGGATGAAAAACAAAAAGAGAAATTCTACTTCTTAGGTGGGTCAATTTTGAACGCGTTTACTGGGTCAATTTTGAACGCTTATTGACAGAGGACAACTCATAGAATTAAAAAAGTAACCAATTTTAAAGAAATGAATTTTATTAAGTAAGCAAACTTTAGTTTGCCTATTGCGTATAACAAAATTCTGCGAATTTTTGTTATAACTTTGAGAATCAAATTCAAAAAACATAAATCAGAAAAATTATTTTTAGAAATAAGTGGGGGTGTATTAAGGGGATAAAGTCACCCTAAAAATTACCCCTGATAGAGATACAAAAATGGCAAACGTCGTTGACGATTAGATAAGAACTCAAATAACAAAAAATGGAATTCATGATAGTGCGCAATACGGTGTTGGAATAAAATTCAACACCTGCGCTCTAAAGAATGTTGCACAAGTGGGTTAATATCAGCTCAAGTTAGAGGCATTTTATTTGTATTTGTAGGGGCAATATTAGCGTTACTATTGGAAAAAATTCCTTGTGTTCTTTAGCCAAAAAAATAGTAAATAGTGGTGAAGATAATAAACAAGTTTAAGAAACAGTTCATTTAGTTTTTGCTAAATGCGCACTTCAGCAATGAAATAAATTCCATTGCTGCGCTCACTAATTATTACAGATTTAAGAAAGAATATCTGGTTAGTTTAATGCCTTACTTTGAGCGGAGCATAGGAGATTTTTTCTCCTATGGATAAGTGCGCATTTTAAAAAATGAACTTTCTGCTGTTAGCCCATCATTGTAGTAATAATTATTTTTTATCTGGGAAAATTTTTGCCAAAAGAGAGGTAATTATACTATTCATTGGTTTTGCCTTATCTTTTGTTTTTAAGTCGTTAAATGATAATTGACCCTCTAAAATATCAGAATTGATTTGTTTTACTTTACCCTTTTTGTTCTTAACTAATAGTTTTGGTTTTTGATAAACGTTTTTTGAAATGCCAGTTTTTTGATTAGTAACCTTATGAACCAAGGTTTTTTTAAAAAAGAATTTAACCGCAACAACCTTACGTCCCTCCTTTTCTTCTTCAAACCTTAAGTCCATATCGTAATTATTGTTTATTTCTTTACAGGCATGGTTAAGAATTTTGGCCTTAAAATTTCCGTATAGCTTAAATTTATTATCGCCAATAGCAAAAACTTTTCTCAATTGGTCTATTGATTTTAGCATCCATCCAGTTTCCTTGAATTCTTGTATTAACTCATAAAGGCGAGTAGTATAAAGACTTCCAAAGTTTGCTATTTCTTTAAGGTTATATAATACAAATCTTTTTCTCACTTGAGCTAAATAAGGCATAATATCGTCTGTAAATTTAACAGTAATACGTCCTTCTTTTTTATTATATTTAGCTGTTGAACAAATGTTAATTTCCCAAACTTCATTTAATTCAATCTTTTCAAGTGTTATGCTAGTTTTCATCAGTTTTTTACAAGCTTTATTAAGGAATCTATAGCAGTTATTAATATCTGTATTAAATACGTCTCTAAATTCACTAGCAGTTAATACATGCTCTCTCTGTAAAATTTCTGATTGTAGATATTTTCCAGAACTATCGACACCACCTATTTTACTAACTAGATGTAAGAAAACTTGATAGTCACTATGAGTAAAATCGCCAAAATTAGCATTATTTAGCTTTTTATTTTTATAAGACTTAGGAGTTTTAGATTGCAAAACTTCAGGTAGCTTATTCCTTCTTGTCATTTTAACGACTTTAAATTAGTTTTTTACAGTTTAACTATAACTTTTTTAATTTAGTTATAATTAAGTGTCAACAATTCTATTAATTAGACTGTAAAAAAGTTATAGTTAAACTGTAAAAAAGTTATAGTTAAACTGTAAAAAAGTTATAGTTTGTAACTTTAACACCTTATTATATAAGGCATTGCAGGTAGGTACAAATAATACTTCGTATATACAAATAAATTTATGAAAGGGATAAGTCGGTGGATAAAATCAAAAAAATTCATTAAAAAAACGATAAAAACTATATTGAGTTCGCTACGCTCACAAAATTATTTTTTAAATGGTTGGCAAAAAGGTTTTTTATTGATTGTATTAATAATTATCAATAACTTCTGATATAGCTTTGTATACTTTTTTCATAAGCACAAAATATTTAAAACAGGTGAGTTGTATAATTTTTATAGCTCTATTTCTTAAATAAATGCGTTTTTAGACGTACAATAGGTTAAAAATATACTGAGGTAGCTTAAACAAATTATTACTGCTAAAAACGCATTTAAATAAGAAATTAGTAATTTAACTATTTTTTAGTTTTTGATATTGTTCTTCCGATATTACAAATACAGTGTCGTCTCTATACTGAATAGCTTGTATTTTGTTGTGCTTGGCATTTGTAACTATTATATCCAGATACATCCTAGGATCACTACTCGTTAATTTATGCAGCTTCCATAGATTATAAGAATAATCACTCATATTAAACCTCTAAATTAATTATCTAAAACTGGTGCTAGGGGCAGTAAAAGTCATTACAAGAACAACCCGGCTATACTTCATGCCAAGAGGCATTTATAAATAGCACACCCCTAGCATGAAGCTTTAAAGGTTTAATAGAAGTTGATTGTAAATGATGTTTACTGCATCACTAACGCTCTAAAAATAATAGAATTGAAAAGACTAATCAAGGAAAATAGAAGTTCACAAAGTGCGCACTTACCCATAGGAGAAAAAATCTCCTATGCTCCGCTCAAAGTAAGGTATTAAACTAACCAGATATTCTTTCCTAAATCTGTAATAATTAGTGAGCGCAGCAATGGAATTTATTTCATTGCGCACTATCATGAAATCCATTTTTTTGTTATTTGAGTTCTCATCTAATCGTCAACGACTTTTGTTATTTTTGTGCCTCTATCAGGGGTAATTTTTATAGGGGACTTTGCCCCCTTAATACACCTCCACTTACTCCTAAAAATTATTTTTCTAATTTCTGTTTTCTTGAATTTGATTCTCAAAGTTATAACAAACATTCGCAGAATTTTGTTATATACGCAATATGCAAACTAAATTTGCTTGCTCTTTAAAATTCGTTTCTTTACTATTAACTGTTTTTTTCATTCTATGAATTGTCACACTCAAAAAATTTTTACTTGCTTAGTCTTTGTCAATAATTAAAGAAAACTAAATTTTCATGTTCTATAAGTGTCAATTTTAAACGCTTATTGACACTGTGTTACACAAATATAATTTTTGCTTAGTAAGTTAAATTTTATTATGCTTCCTTGTTAAGTTTCTGTATTAAAGATTGCTATTTAATCTATTATAAAATAGCCATTTTTTACTGAGAAATGTTAAATCTTTTTTTTGATCATGTTAAATCTTCAAAGGAGATATTTTTATGCAAGAGCTGAATTTTGTTCATCATGACTTAAACCTGATAGAGCCACCTTTTGCTTCTGAATTAACAGATTTAGTTATAGAGTTAGATCACCTACGTCGAAAGGAGTTGAGAGGGTCTACTGATCCTAATATTTTTTTTCAATTAAAGAATATATTTCATAGGTTAGAAAGTATTGGCTCTGCAAGGATTGAAGGCAATAATACAACTATTATTGAATACATGGAAACTAAGATAAACCAAGAGGAAGAAATTTCTGAGAATATAAAAGAAATTCATAACATAGAAAAATGTATGGATT
>Ga0315906_10007227_pt1 | contig 13566 bp, 28 predicted proteins | sample LakEriMetagenome_4_FD_203526 | JGI IMG/M metagenome (GOLD analysis project Ga0315906, IMG submission 203526) | Freshwater fungal communities from buoy surface, Lake Erie, Ohio, United States - Buoy 2 MA122 | ecosystem: Environmental > Aquatic > Freshwater > Lake > Lake biofilm | place: USA...
TTGATTCAACATCAATAGCGGTTGACTTCCAGGTTTGATCACCTGGTATAGGCTCCATACCTACGTCCCATGTGTCGTAGTCATCCTCATTGCGAGGATCTTCATCAATCAAGATGTACTGTGGCGAGTTGTCTGTGATGTACTCACCAATGTTGGCCATAGCCATGGCGAGTAGTTGATCATCGGTGTAATCGGACATGGTTAAAGAGGCGTCCTTTAACGAGGATAGGACGCCCCTGCTGTGGCTTCAGCAATCAGATGTTAGCGCAGATTCACGAATCCGCAACGCTTCACGGAAAGCTTCTGTGTAAGCTTCACGTTGGTCTTCAGTCAATCGCTGGTTGGCAACACCAGAGATCTGCTTGACGGACATCAGGCCCATGTCAACCACCAGCTGGATGGTGAACGTGGGCTTACCATCAATCATGCATAGCACGATAAAGTGCTTACGCTTCTTGATGTCATCGGCATAGTGTGATGCAGAGCCGACGCAATTGCGTACGGCCTGGCCCCACATAGCTAGTTGGTGTGTGTCAACAGGCTGGAAGAATGACCAGGTCTGATCATTACGTGTAACCCTGATGGGTTCAGGGAATAGATCTTGACGCAATGATTCGTTGGGATTCTGAATCTTCCAAGACTCAGCTTGAACATAGTCATGGAAGTCATCAATGCGCCAACGCTTCGGCGGCGTGAGTTCCTTGCCATGATCAAGGATGCGGATTGCCATGGAGAATGTGTCATTTAGTTCATAGAAACTAAAGCGTGCATAGCCAACCTCAGAATCTCGACCAGTCAAGGTTTGTTGTTCGAGCTGTTTGCGCAACATTGTGAACATCGATGCAACGGGCATGTGTTCACGCAACCAACTAACAAATGCATTTGAGTTGGAGCTAATGCTGCTTGTACGTACTTGACTCAATCTGATGTAACGAAGTTCTTTGTAATAGGTTTGGTAGTAGTCAAGTGGGCAGTCAGGCCATAGCTTATTGATCCAGTCAATCGAATCGATGACATGAATAAACGTTCTAAAGCCTTGAGTAATTGGTTTGCGCTCAGTATTACCTGGGTCATTGTATGCAAGTGTGCAGCGATCAAGCTCTGCCTGCAGCAGCTTCTTGATTGCTGGCTTGGAAATGATGTGACTGATTCTTTCCAGTACACAAAAAGTTGACGATGGAAAGGTGGGATTGTTGTTGAATTCAAGAGCTCCGTTAAGCAAGTTATCAACAGTTAGACCTTGCTTTATATCAAAACACTTGATCATTGCCGAAGGAATATCAGCTGCATCAAAGATGTTCTTGCAGCGCATACGATCAAATAATCCACGGGAGTCAGACCATGTGGGCATCTCTTCCCGTAGGCTTGCTTCGTATGGACGGACGCAATGCTCAAGAATGTCTCGTCCTTTCTGGCAGTGGAGGTTAAAGGCTTGCCATTGATAGGCACGCCAGCCACTACCTTCACTTGATTCAATGTCACCTTTGGTGATGTTCATTGAGTAAGTAAAGGTCTGGACACCACGAGTACCTTCGTGCTCGATGCACTTGTCTTTGCTGGTCCAGATGTGATGCGGTGCAGTCTTGGCAGCAGCTGCTGTGTTCTTGAATGCGTAGGCATGGCCGTACACATACTGATCAGCCTGCTGCTTAGGGGGTAGCCATGCTGCATACCACACTTGTTCGTAATGATACAAGATGGCAATGACTTTGAGTCTGGCCTGCGGAGTTGCTACGTCCACAGGCGTGGTAAATACTCTGTAACGATCTGGTGCTTTCTGCTGGTTGATGTCATCAATCGCAGCTTGTTGATCTGATTCACGCACCACGTTATGTGGGATAAGGTGCGGAATGTTACCGAGTGGATACTTAGCTTTCTTCGTTGATATAGTCTTGGTCTGCTTAGCCAACACCTTCAGTGTTGGGTCATAAGCCAAAAGTTCAGTTTGGAGGTTGGACGGTAATTGAAACTGCATTGAATTGAGTAGGTAAATGGAATGGGCAGTTTAACGTCATACCCAGGACGGTTGATTAATCTAGATCGAAGTCATCCTTGTCGACGAGTTGCCACTGAGGATCGAGCTGATTAAGATAGGCACAGAAGCCATCTTCATCAAGAGGGATTGGTTCCTCTGGATCCAACTCAACAGTTGTTTTGCAAAGCGCAGGAGCCCACTCTTCAGGGTCGAGATGAGTTGCGTGATAGAGCAAACGCATCTCGTCAACAACTGCTGTAACTGTGACATGAGTGTCAGTGAATTGAGTGTCTTCAATGGCTAAAACTGTCATGGTTAGTTCTCGATGTAGGAATAGTGTGGTGTGTTGACACAGCGGTATTTCATCCACAGCTGAGCTGTGTGGTACTCGCCTTCAAATCGTTTGGTGTCCAATACGTTTGCACTTGCTCTGCGCTTGGCGCATTCAGCAAGATTGATGCGATCAAACAAATTGATGGTGTCGATGAATGCAGGCATGGTTTGAGTTGAGTTAGTGGACAAGACCTGGGACTTACACCGTAAGGATGCCCAGGATCTTTAGTTACTCCAAAGATCAATCTCTTCGTCTAATTCTTCTTCAGTAAGAAGACAAACAACTGTATTAAGGAAGCCCTCAATACATCCTGGGTCTTTGTGAACAGCATTCATTAGTTTCAAAATAAGGTTCTGTTCCTTTTCGTAGCGTTCAAGATTAATCGTCATGATTCTTTAGATTAATTTAATGTTTGGAATGCTAAGTCCTGTGCCAGGAATACTGATTGATCCCTTGACACCATTCGGACTAGCATTGAGTGTTACTTGGAAAGGACCAAGCTTCACTGCTTTGCTATAAGATTTGACACCGTGTTCGGTGATGTTCACACCATGGATGGTGCGATCAAAGCTGATGGGTGAATGCTTGGTCATTTCTCTAAGATCATGATTGTTCCACAGATAATCATCACAGAAAGTACTGCTATGAATAAAGTATTCATTTCAGATCTTCCGGAAGCAATGCTTGGGAATCTTCTTCATCCATATTTGTCATTACAAACTTATCTCCATTGGGGGCAATAAAGCCCCCAATGAATCCTATGCCGAGACGATCGGATGTTTCCTTCATCTTGGCAACGAGTTGCATAGCTTGAAGTCTTTGCATATCCATGGAGTCTGGTATGCGAGGAGTGTTGTCAGTCATTGGGATGAGTTGAGTAAGTGTGTGAAGTCTACCAGGGCACGCAACCCCTTCATGGAAAGTTAAGAAATGCAAACTCTGGATCAAGCTCCCGAGCCTTGCGGTCGTACGCTTGAGCAGCTTTGATTTCATCTTCGAATCTTCCTAAGTCGTAAGTTACGCCTTTGTAAGAAACGCGAGCTTTCCATTTGTTGCGGTCCCAGGTAACGCCTTTGTAATCACTAGAAGTTAACGTTGTTTGATGCTTAGCATAAAAAGAATTTTGAACATAATTTGCACAACGTATATCTACATGATTATCTTTAGAATAAATATGATCAATTACTTGATCACCTGGGTCTTGTTCATTGATTAAGTAATAAATAACACGATGAGTTAAATAGAGTTTACCTTTAATCCTGACTTGATAATATCCGTTTGTGTTAACGGATCCTGCCATTGTATTCGCTTTGCGATTGACATAGTTCTTGATCCATATCAAACCACTTGGTTGACTTGGATCAACAGCTAAATGTTCTTTAAGCCAATCAAGTGAAGGCAAAGGCAGGTGAGTCATGATTAAAGGGTTGTCAAGGGATGGAAGGGGAGCAACACATAAGTTTATCTAATAGAATTAAATGAACTCCTGGTACTCCCCTCCGGGGGTCTGGGGGTCAAGCCTTGGTTAACCGATGCATTAAATAGTCAGTCTTGTTAACCATGGCTTTGCATCCTCCACATTGCAAACCAGCCCATGCGAAGTGATAGACACGGGCTGTTTCATGGCAATGAGGACAGAGTATTAATCTGCCAAACCGTCCGACTCTTGAGCGTCCAGTAATTGGAATGAAGTCAGAAAGATCTTCGTTCATGAGTGCATGGCTTGATGTTCCTTCCATGCGGCGGCATGCATCTCAGCCATCGTGATAGGCGGTTCGCCTACCTCGTCTGGTGCATAGTCCACATCAAGTTCGTTCTCAATCATGGGAATGATCTCGTCATCGAGCAGTGCAAGCATGCTTGGAGTGAGGTGCTGATCCATTTCATGACGCTTTGCCTCGCGTTCGCTGATTGCTTTCAGCAGAGTCAAAGCTTCTTGAACGTAGGTGTATTCGTTCTTGTAGGCCATGGTTTGTTTGAAGTGAGGTTGAGGTGAATACCTGGGACTTACACACCGAGCTGGCGTCGGTGATGCCCAGGATTGAGGCTATGACTGAAGTATTGGCATGTATTGGCTATTTTCAAATAGCAAACAATACTTCGTATTGTGATATAACACTAAAGTGATTTAGGTTCAGTCATAATCCATCCGGTGTAGTTATTACTGCACCGTTCAACGCGTATCAAACCGTATTGTTCCAGTTTGTTCAAGGCCTGAAGATATTGATCAAGCCTTGAGACTTGCGTCGTACACTTTGGTACAAAACAAGGAACCTTACCGTACTTCTTCCTGTGATTTAGGAAGTACATGTAGATGTTGCGTTGATTAATGCTGAGGTTTGGCACAGCAGTTGCTTGCATTGACTTAGCAGTAGTGTGGACGGGACTCAGGATACGCCTTAGCCAGTGCGTTGGAAAAACTTAGCTCGATGTTGGAGCGAGTCGTTGTATCTCCAAGAGAGGGCTGGCCTTCGATCTCGTACTCTTCGAAGTACTGGATGTAGGTTTTAATGGCTTGCTTCTTGTTGAAGATGCAATGGGATTTGATTGGATATCCTGCGGTATAGTACCAATTGCCTTCCTCTGGACCGCCGTAGTTGAGCGTCGTTTCGTGGATGGTGATGACCGTTGGGTCTTCGTGTTCGAAGTACTTGTGCGTGTTGTAGGCGTTGATTGCGTAACGGGCTTTGTAGGTTCTGGGGTAGAACCTCTTGAGTTCTGAGATGTAAGACATTGGAGTGCCTCCAGAATGATTTGAATGAAGATTGAAATGATGACAATGACATGAATGACAATGTCATCTTCTTGAAACTTAGGCTTGGTCATCGTAGTAATCCTCAATGAGTTCAGGGTTAAGTTCATATTCTTCACGCAGTGCTTGTTCTTGTTCATACGCCATGTCAGCCATGGCATCAAGCAAGTCTGCGTTGAAGTTAGGATCGAGTTGATTCATGGTTGATTTGAATAAAAGGATTGGTTGAACCTGGGACTTATATCCGTTATTGAGAATGTTCTCAATAAAGAATGCCCAGGTATACGTAGTACTGATGTACTAGCGGTGGTGGTTAGATCTTTACACCCCTCCAGGACAATCCTTTGTGGATGTTGGAGATGGTGTGGTAGCTGACGTTGTACTTACGTGCAATTGCTTCGTACGCTTGTTGCTTAGAACCGAAGCTATTGACGGTTTGAGAATCAGACAACATCAGCTTGATCTCACGGACCATATCCTTGGTTAACTTGCAGTTACCAATTGGAGCAGTCCGTGTCTTGATCTGAGTTTGGATCTTAGGTTCTCCCTGGCTCTTAACAGCCATCATCTTTGGTGCCGGCTGTTGGACCAGGGGGTCACGGGGGGTTGGATCCAGTGGAGTACGGACAGGAAACCCAAGGGTGACTGAGGCACCATCCTTGGTTACCGAGACCGTAATCCTTCCGTCCCTGGTGATAACACTGATGTGATCAGGGTTGTGAACGTCGAGCTGGCTGAGCGCTTCCATGGATCTGGTTGCTTTGAGTGCAGTGGATGCAGATGGAGAATAGCTGGTACAAACAATGATGCAAGTACCAGCCGTAGTGGTTCAGGCAGTGATGACACTATCGCTAGTGCGTGTTTACTTCATGTATAAATATTGACCCGACCAGTCGGCTTTCAGGAGGCAGGTCTCATACGACACATCGTCAAGCAGGTTGTACCGCACATGTTTGGCTGGGGCCTTCCATGATGCGGGCTTGTAAACAGCACCTGACTGACGATGGACAAAGGCATGGACACTGCCTTCATAGCCTCCAAGGGCATTACGTCTGGTGTTGTGCTGAATAATCTTGTAGTACTTAGTGCCACGAACAATGTTAAATTCGATGCCACTCTCTCCGTACTTCTTGTGGTAATGTTCCAGAAGCTTATCAATCAAGCGATTGATACGTGCTTCTAGAACCTGGGTGTGTTCAGCGAGTGAGTACATGATTTGAAGTGGATGGAAGTTGAATGAGATCTACACCAACCATTGCAGATCCAGTGATGGATGCAATGATGATGACAAAGAGTGCTTGTAGCAGTTTGCTACGTAGAGTCTCATGAGACTCATGATAAGAATCAAGGGTGATGTACTTGTTCTTGCCCATGGAGTAGATACGTTTCATCTGAGTTGAATGAATAAAGTGAACGTAGTCCTGTGGTGAGGACTACAGAAAAGGGCCGAAGCCCTTTCGTGTAGTCGTCTGATGTCAGAACGGAATCTCTTCCAAGGTGGGTTCAACCTTTGGTGCAGTGACCTCAGGCTGTACCTTGGGACGAGGAGCAGATCCTATGACGGCACGTACTCGCGTCAGTGCCATCTCTGGGTACTTCAATGCGACGAGATCGCCGTCCTTGAAGTAATGCGTACGGATGCTGCTGAGTCTGACATCAAATTGAGTGAGGATGAGCTGCTGACCAACGACGAGTGTGCCGTTGTTGTAGGCAGTCATCAAACCATTGGCATTATTGAACTTAATGCGGCAAGTACCTTCGTACATGTCGTTAACAACCATGGAGATCGCAAGGAACTCGCGACCCTCATGGATTGCCTTCTCCATGTAGCAGATGTTGCCGACAATGGTGTTAGAGAACATGATTGAACTGAGTTGAGTTGAGGTACAGGATGTGGAGTCCTGTTGAGGAGGCAGTAGCCTCCAGAGCAGGATTCAGTTAATACGCAACTCTGCATTATGGATGCAGTAGTACGTATCACCAAGGAAACCTTGGGTGTAAATGAGATTGTGATTGGGGCGTGTATGGCATGTTGCCTTGTAATGCTGGTTGATGGCCTTCTGGCCAAACACAGACAGCATCATGCCTACGCCAGTGCCAAGCACAATAGCGAGCGTTGCATCGAACATGTAGTTCTTAGTCATCAGTTCGGTGAGATGAAGTTGGACAGAGCAGTGCGGTAACCATTGACCTCATGGATCAATGCTTCCTTACGCACTTTGAGCTGAGCTTTGACACGCTCAGGAGTTTGGTCTTGAGCAACCTTGACTGCACAGGCAGCCAAGAGTTGCGATAACTTCTTACGTAACATGGATAGAGCGAGCCACCCTCGGTGGGTGGCAATAACTGGACCAGGGTTTGCACCTGGTCACCCGCTTTGACGGATCAGCCTGCAGCTGCTCTTTGATCGATGATCTTCTCAAAGAACGAAGCAACTTCGTTCCGAGTAAGAGCAACCTGCTCATCTGTCGAACAAACCCAGTCAGTTACTTTGTTGTCAAAGTACTGACGAAGAGCTTCTTCGATCAGATTGAGCTGTGCATAAGAAAGTTCCATGACTCTCTTCTGTTGTGTACGGTGCCCATCTCCGCTGGGGGCAATAGCTGCCGGAGGGTTTGCACCTCCGGACCCGCTTATACGGATCAGTCTGTATACATATCATCATCACGGTCCTTCTCGCGAAGGTACATGATGATGCCACGTATTTCATCCAAGGTTAAATAACCCGTAGGGTTAGATAATCCTGGGAACCAGGCTTCGTAGGTCGTTGGCTGACCTGGAGCAATAGTGCCCATCAGTCCGGAGCCTTTCGGTCCGGTCACGATGGAAATACTGAATCCAGCAACTGGATCAACATATTCCAGATGCCAACCACCAGAAACGCCTGGGTGTTGTACCCAACCAGAAGTCAGGTCAATCATGGATCTCTCCACGGTGCGGTGCCCATCTCCGCTGGGGGCAATGCTGAGTGGGGGATTCGATCCCCCGGCATCACGCCTGGTACTCAGAACGGAATCAAACGCTGGTAGTACTCCTGCTCTTGCTCTGATAAACCACCCATTGAATGCACTTCAGTGTCATCAAGAGTGACAACGTAAGCCTCAAGGGCTTCACGCGTACTGAAGAACTTGGTGGTGTACTGAGATGCAAAGTCATCGCAGTAGATGTCAAGCGTTGTGACGAAGTAAAGCATGGTTGAATTGCGATGGAATGCATGCGTATTACGGATGCGCACCCCCCGATTAATCCTGATCTAATCCCGATCTATTAGGTCGGAATTAAATTGAAACTCCTTTGAGCTGACTCTCTCACTGTCCTGTTTGGACCGCGGGAGAGAGCGGAGGGCGAAACCCTAGTTGTAGCAAGGAGTTTCGAGGATTTGACCTCGTTCGATACGAATTCGTATCAAAAAAGTCGATGATATTAATTGAGAACATTCTCAATAACGCGTCGCGTTCTTTTTTTCTACTCACCATCTCTCTCGGTTGGGGGTTGGGAGAAGCGTCAGGTAATTTTGTACCCTTTTCAGGGGTATATAGGCCCGTTTTTGGTATAAACGTGTACTATTTACTGTAATTTTGTATGTAATTTCCCTAATTAGCCCAAAAATTGACACAAAAAAGCCGGGGTTGGCCCCGGCTATTGACCCAAATATGACACTGTTGTTTTAAACGGCGCCTTTCTGTATGTGTTGCGTCGCTAAATTGACGGCTTGTTGGTATTTTTGCGTGTCTGGCACAACTCTTGCTAGCTCCTGGCCCGCAGCTGCCCTCATTTTCTGGACTTCGAACGGGTGCATTCCACCTTCACGCAGTTCACTAGCGCGTTGGTCAATTGTTTGACGAATATTTTCGCGCCTTTCTTGCTGTTCTTCGTTCATTTTGGAATTAACTTACCGATTTTACGGTTTATATTCCTAAGTTTACAGGATACTTACGTTTTTTAATTACCCAAAGTTAGAATGTAACCAATAAAAGATTAAAAGATACGTCTTAAAGGTTATGGCGCTTTCTCCAGCTGATTTCTACGCCTATAGCCGCGCCACCGGAGCGCCAATCCCAGAAGATCCGCAAGAACGGGCTGAGATGGCACCAGAAGTCCTGGAGTTTCGCCGTAATCAACTCAAATCCCCACAACAAGAGTCAAATCCCCTCGGTGCGTTGGGTGCTGCCGCAGTTGCTGTAGGTGCATTGGCAGGTTTGGGGTTTGGTGCCAGGGCATTAATGCGTCGTGGTCAACAGATCCCCAAAGGTCCAGCCAAATCCGCAACCGCTGGTGTACGCCAGGTCAATCTTGCGGATATGGAACAGGCAGTGCGTCGTGTTGCTTCTGAACCTGCACCTTCTACACCTGCGCCTGCACCATCAAAAGTTGCAACCCGTAGTGTGATGCCCACGGAGGAAGAGACATTTGCCAAATATGCGCGTGACTTAGGTGAAGCCATTCCCGAACCCACGGCAGAAGAGCTGAATTTCCCTCCCGTTCAATACCGTACGTACGGTGTTGGGTATCGTGAACGCGCAGCTGAACCTGGTTACCGCTCTAATGCACTTGCCGCATTTGAAAAGCGTTACCCACCTTCCCCAGAAGTGCAGGCCGCACGACGCGCTGCGGCACAAGAAGATTTATTAAGTGCTGCAGCAAGGCTCCAAACAAATACTGAAACCCTAACCGACATCCAAAAGGTCCAAGCTGTTTCTAATGCGGATCAATTTATTAACGCAGTTGAATCTGGTGAAGATCAAACGACAGGACGTTTAATTCAAAAGTTAAACATCGCAGATCCCTGGGGCCAATCCACCATTCCTCCATCTGCTGTAAATGATCAGCAACCCACCCTTTTACTTCCGGCAGCAGCAGTTAGCCCAAGGGAAAAAGCACAAGAGTTTCTTCAGTCTCGCTTCGAAGAATTAGGTGCCACGATCCCAGGTCGTTATCGGCGTGAACGCGCCATGGGCCAAGACCCGGCCATTGCAGAAGCTATGGAGCTTTATGCGTCCACTGGTGATCCAGCCGTCTTATCTCGTTTGTCTGGAACACCGTCTTCTCCGTTGTCTGTAGTACCGCGTGTTCAAACAGAACTCCGTGAGAAAGAAGAGATCCCGACCGGTATGTTCTTCAAGCCCACAGGGCAAGGTGAGTTTGTTGACGACTTGTTTGAAAAAGATATTGCGTTAACAAATAAAATCTCCAGCCTTGGAGCTGAAAAGCAAAACATCTTGAATCGCCTGGAAGAGATCGATCAGCTTGAACCGCAATTACGTTTTGCAGCTGCAGATGAACCTGCGCAGGGTGGGTATTACACCCGGATGCTCAACAAGATGATGTTCGAGCGTCAGAGCCTGAATCCTGATGTCATCAATGCTGATCTCGGTGACGCAATCGCCCAACGTGACTTTGTGCGTGCACAGATGGAATCCCTGGAATCCCTGGGAACCAAATACAAAATGATCCCACGTCAAGAAGGAGTGCGTCCCTTCTTTGAAGTTGATCCCGTCACCAACGAACCCATTGCCGAAACCCTTGAGATTCGCAGTGGCCGACCCTCCGTTCAGCTAGAAGAACAAAAAACTGGTGGCGGTCGTTATTACTCTGCGTACGACCCAGAAACTCAAGTTGGCTCCAGTGTTGGTATCTATGGCATCGAACCACGCAATTTCCCAATTGCCGATCCCGAGCTTCGTCCTACTGCTTTGCAACGTGAAGAAACCAAGATGACTTTACGTCAGGGTAGTTACCCTGAATTCAAAACAGCTGTTACTTCTACACCTGAACAAAAACTTTCTTCTGTAAATATGTCACAGGCCGTCCTTAGGGCAGCCAAACAACAAGCAACACGAAACCCTAGGGGTGGAGTCTTGCCAGACGAAATCACTACACTTCGTCGCCAGATGGCGCAACCTGCTGGTGTTGAACAAGTTTTTACTGACGTACAAGAAACGGTAAGTCCTATTCCGCCCCAACAGCTGGGATTAAAAGGTGTTACTGGTTACTCTGCAAGACAGATTAAATCTCCTGCTGATCTTGCATCTGAACAACTTGAGAATTATATGAGTAAACTACAAAGAGGACGTTCAACTCCGTTGACTTCAGAAGTTGTTATTCAACCACGTCTTGTTTGATCATGGCAAAAGACAAGAAAGATAAAAAGTGGATCCAAGGGATGGAGATGAAAGAGGGTGCCTTCACAGCTAAAGCCAAGAAACGTGGCATTAGCTCAGCCCAGCTTCAGGAAAACGTATTGTCCAATCCCGACAAGTACGACGAAAAAACGGTGAAGCAAGCAAACCTCCGCAAAACACTGGTAGGCTTGCATAAGAAAAAGAAAGCTAAATGAATTTAAATAAACCCAAAACCTCACCAGAGCAATACATTGGTTTTGGTGGCAACCAAGATAAAAAACTCTCATTTAAAGATCAATACGATCTACCTGCCAAAGCCCAAGAAACTCCCTGGGTTACATCAAGGTTTGGTCCGAAAGATCTTGTGAAAGCCATTGCAAATAAACGATTAAACTTCAACGATCTCAACTTCCTTCCAGAAGGACAGGTCGTCGAGGGATATGAAATGTTCCCTGGACGGGGGCGTTTTAATCCTTCTGAGGATTATGACCTTACCATTGGTCGTCCTGCAACTCCCAACTTTCCAGAGCAGCAACCCGATTTCAATCCAGCTTGGAATAACTTATACATTTCTAGTCCTGTTATCCCCCCTGCTGACAAGAGCAAGAATCCTTTCCCGAGGGAGGGAAATATAGACCCCAATGGTTACCTGCTTGAGATGATGGAACAAGGTTTAAGTACAGCTATTACTCCATTCCCTGATCTTATTAGCGAGAACCCGCAATCTTCTCCTTCCATTTAAATTAAACAAATTAAAATAAAACATATATAGGTCAATGATATGAATCCGTTTACGCGCCTGTTGCAGTACGCATCCAAGAACAAAGATCTGGTTGGTAACGTTGCTGCTGGCAGTGCGTTATCAGCGGGTTTTGGGATGATGGCCGGCGGTCCTGGCGTAGGGCTTGCCTACGGCCTGGGCGATCTTGCAACAGCTCTTCCGTTGACGGCAGCAGCACGCAAGCTTCGGCCAGCCAAGAGCCGTCGTGTTGAAGTTTCTCCAGGAAAGTTTGAAGAAGAACTTGTCCCTTCCCGCCTGGAAACTGCAGCAAACATTGGCGGTTCATTGGTTTCACCGTTTGCAACAGAAGCAGTGCTTGGTGGTTTAATGCCTCAACCACAAGCTGTTCCAACGCAGGTCTCGCAGCAACAGCAGATCATGCAGCAGATGATGCAACGTCAAGACATCAATAACTTAGAAGTCCCCCAAGCAGTTGCTCCTGGCACCCAGTTTCAAGCTCAAGGCATTGAACAAACGTTCCTTGATCAATATCGCCAGCAAGTAACTAAGATGCTTCCTAACCTCCCCCCTGGTTACATTGAGGAGATGATTGCAATGGGCGGAGCAGTCTGATGAATCCACTTTCTTTTTTAAAAGGTTTTGCAAGTGAATATGTCACCGGAATTAAAACGGCTGATCGTGTTCAACGCGAGATGATCAAAGCTCGTGATGAAGTTTTGAGCCAAGGGAGTTTGGGATATGGTCAAAGTGTTTTAGATCCACGGTTTGCAAAAGATATTAAAAAACAAGGCATTAGTGTCAAAGAATCCCCAGCCCAAGCTGCTGGTGCTTATACATCTCGTGCGTTGGTTGATGCAGCTAACGACGGCACCCGTACCTATTGGTGGCGTTGGAACCATCCCTTAGCAATTGCTCAGCGTGTTGTTGAGACTGGTGTTGGCAAGATTGAAAGCCCAACCGCTAAAGCACTCACCGGTCTCGCCATTGCAGTGCCAGCTGTTGCTGCCGCTGGTACCTATGACATCACCAATCCGGAGGAACAGTTTCGCCCTGAGGGATATGCTCAGACGTATTCTCCCAAGGGAGCAGAAGATCGGCGAACAACTGGACAACCTGTTCAAGAACTATTCGAACGTTTCTTCCTTGGCCGTACTGGTGATCCTCTTAAATATGCAACTGCTAAAGAAGAGATTCCTGACTTAACGCCAGAACGTTACGGCAATTATCTCAATTTCTTGTATCAAGACAAAGGATTACTCGGTCTTGGGGTTATCAAAGGAACCATGGAAAACCTACAAGGTAATCCTGAAGTTCGTATGTTAGGCTTCCCTGTTAACTTACCAATGGCTGGAGGCTTTGTTGCTGGTACAGCAGGAGCAAAGATTGCGGCATCAACTGGCGGCACGCCAAGACAACGTGCAGTTCGTGGAATCGCAGGTGGTGCCATTGGTTCTTTACTTGGCATTGCTGCAGGTAATACAGCCAATGAAGTCATTGCATCCGGCAACCGACCTCAGTTACCAACAACTGCAGAATATGGTGTGACTACTGGTAAAATTTAAAATATAAGAAATAATCAAATAGATGGCTCGCATTTTTACCGATCCGGCCACTGGTAAAACCTACATGGGTGACCCCGTA
>Ga0315906_10007229_pt1 | contig 13565 bp, 11 predicted proteins | sample LakEriMetagenome_4_FD_203526 | JGI IMG/M metagenome (GOLD analysis project Ga0315906, IMG submission 203526) | Freshwater fungal communities from buoy surface, Lake Erie, Ohio, United States - Buoy 2 MA122 | ecosystem: Environmental > Aquatic > Freshwater > Lake > Lake biofilm | place: USA...
TTAAGCAATAGTTCATTCATAATAAGAATTTTTCTCTCCTTCGAATTCAGCAAATTGATATCAGTTACTAAACGTTTTTTTACTTGCTCTGAACCGATACTTAATTCACTGCCTCCAGTTATTTTAAACCCGCTTTTAGCTTGAAATTCAATGAATTTTTTGTGATAATATTCACCAATAATGTTACCTGCGTTAATTATATTTTTACTGTTATAGTGTTTCATTTTGTAAATTTTTGTTGATTAAGAATAGATTGAAAATAAATTACATTCGTACTAAATCTTACCGGTAAGAGGAATGTGTTTTTCAATAAATGGTTAGTTGGAAACCGGTTATTACATGCAACAACACATGTAAGACACAAAGTAAAAATTAGAGGAGTGATTAATTAAAGCAACATGTAATTTGCTTTTCTCTTTTGATTTGTTTTTGTTTTCTGCGTTTTTCATTTTTACTAATTTATTTTTCTCCGTTTTTCATCGAAGTAGGATTTGGCACCTGTTTTCCAATCTTTATTCAAGACTTTTAGTTGGTTGCCAGCGGTTCAATGAGCCTATTCTCTCGCCGCTTCTTTATAAATTAATTACGCTTGCGTTAGTAATTAATCGGGTGCAAAATAACAACATGATTTTTTAATTTCCAAACAAATTCAAAAATATTTTTATAATTCCTATAGATATAGTAGGTAATTATTAGTTCTTTTTATAATCATTATAGTGATTCTGAGCGCTAAAAAATTATATTTTTTTAAATATTTGAATGATTCTAGTTTATTGTAATATTGTCTTGATTTTGATACAATCAATCCAAAAAAGAAATTATAGATTTGAATGCAATAATTAAATCTTAAATAGAAGTTAGTTAAACATCATATTACTTAAAAATATTTAATTCAACTTAAAAGTATGAATTACCTCCCATAATTTATTTTCTTTTCGAAGTAAAGAAAATGAGGAGCAAGTAAAATTTTTATCAAAACTTTTTTCTCTGTAAACCTTCCAAGCTTTTGCAAATTGTTCTTTCTTTAAATCTCGAAATGCAACTGTTATGTGCGGATGAAAACCTTTTTTGTCTTCCAATTGATTAAAAATAAATAAATGTTTCATGCAATTTACAACTGCATCTTGCAAATGAATTAAATTATCATTCATTCTTACATCTACAAATATTACACGATCGTCAAAATGCGAAAAATTATTAAGTTCAATTGTAAATGAAGTCATATTTTTTTTAATCTCACTTAAAGCAAAAATTAATTGTTCTTCTTTTTCTTCTTTCCATAAAAACGGCATGTGTAAAGTAATGTGCGCAGGGGCATTTTTCGCACCTTTTGATTGATAGTTATCTGCAAAATCAAGTTTAATTTTCTCTATCTCATCCATTAAATATTTTGATGGCAGTATAGCAATGAAATAGCGTTTTTCTTTATGTAAAGTCATAATAGAAATAGGTTATAAGATTAGTTAAAATTTAAAATAAACCTGTTTTTAAAAAATAAAATATAAATTTAAGTTGTTTATTAAATTTGCCTTAAAAATTTATCTTGAAAATATTAATTATTCGTTTTTCTTCAATTGGTGATATTGTGCTAACAACTCCTGTTATTCGTTGTTGTAAGAATCAAATTACCAATGCTGAAATACATATAGTTACAAAGAAAATATTTTTAGAATTACTTAATAATAATCCTTATATAAATAAAGTTCATACGTTTGAAAACAACATCAATGAAATAATTGAGCAATTGAGAAATGAAAATTTTGATTTTGTCGTTGATTTACATAACAATTTAAGAAGCTTATATTTAAAACATAAATTAAATAAGCCTTATTCTTCATTTAATAAATTGAATATAAAAAAATGGCTTTATGTTCAGTTTAAAATTAAACGATTGCCTTCCATTCATATTGTTGATCGATATTTTGATGCTGTAAAATCTTTAAAAGTTAATAATGATGGCAAAGGATTAGATTATTTTATCCCAAAACAAGATGAAATAAATTTAACTGAAATACTACCTTCTTCATTTCAAAATGGTTATCATGCTTTGGTATTGGGTGGTTCATATTTCACAAAACAAATTCCTGAAAAGAAATTATCTCAAATAATTGAATTAAGTAATAAACCGCTGGTTTTGATGGGAGGTAAATTTGAATTTGAACTCGGACAAAAACTTTTTAAATATTACCCTGATAAGGTATTTAATGCTTGCGCTAATTTTAATTTAAACCAATCAGCATATCTTATTAAATATGCTCAAAAAATAATTACTTCTGATACAGGCCTTATGCATATTGCATCTGCTTTTAAAAAAGAAATACATTCACTATGGGGCAATACAGTAAAGGAATTTGGAATGTTTCCTTATTTACCTGATGAAAAAAGCAAAATACATGAGGTAAAATCACTAAGTTGTCGACCATGCTCTAAATTAGGATATCATAAATGTCCGAAGGGACATTTTAAATGTATGAATGAAATTGATGTAAGTTCAATTTTTTGATAAGATTATCCTCAAAACTAAATTCATTATTTAAAATAGTATACTTACTTTTGTAACACTTAAAAAAGAGTATGCAGCTTACAGAAATCTTAAAAAACAGTAAAGAAACTTTATTTTCAATTGAAATTCTACCTCCTTTAAAAGGAACAAGTATTCAGTCAATTTATAATAGCATTGATCCTTTAATGGAATTTAAACCTGCGTTTGTAGATGTAACCTATCATCGTGAAGAGTATGTATATAAAAAACGTGATGGAGGTTATTTAGAAAAAGTATCTATTCGAAAACGTCCTGGTACTGTAGGTATTTGTGCTGCTATTATGAATAAATATCCTGTAGAGGCTGTTCCTCATATTATTTGTGGCGGTTTTACAAAAGAAGAAACTGAAAACGCATTAATCGATTTATCTTTCCTTGGAATTGATAATGTTCTTGCTTTACGAGGTGATTCTATTAAAACAGAAGCAGCATTTGTTCCTGAACCAGGTGGCCACCATTATGCTACCGACCTTGTTATGCAAATCAATGAAATGAATCATGGTAAATATATGGATGAGGAAATGAGGGAAGTTGAACCAACAAAATTCTGTGTTGGTGTTGCTGGTTATCCCGAAAAACACTTTGAAGCACCAAATATGTTTAGTGATTTAAAATGGCTGAAAGCAAAAATAGATGCCGGAGCAAATTATATTGTAACTCAAATGTTTTTTGATAATTCTAAATATTTTGAATTTGTAAAATTATGTAGGGAAAATGGAATTAATGTACCCATTATTCCTGGCTTAAAACTTTTTGGAAGCAAAAAACAATTAACTCTTTTGCCAAAAATTTTTCATATTGATATTCCACAAGAGCTTTATGAAGCAGTTCTTGCATGTAAAGATGATAAGCAAGTAAAACAAGTAGGAATTGAATGGTGCATTCAACAAAGCAAGGAATTATATAAAGCAAATGTGCCTTGTCTGCACTATTATACAATGGGTAATTCTGATGCTACAAAAAAAGTTGCAGAGAAAATTTTCTAATAATATTTTTTTTATACAGATTGTGCTGTTACCCATCCAGTAGTCCAAGCAGCCTGAAAATTAAAGCCGCCGGTAATGCCGTCAATATTTAAGATTTCACCTGCAAAATAAAGATTTTTCCATTTTTTGCTTTGCATGGTTTTAAAATCAACTTCTTTTAAATCAATGCCACCACAACTTACAAACTCTTCTTTAAAAGTAGTTTTCCCTTTCATTTCGTATTGATCATTTACTAAGCACTCAACCAGTTTATTTAATTCTTTTTTGGTGAGTTCGCTGCACAATTTACTCGAAGGTATTTCTGATTTTGCAATTAAAAAATTCCATAAACGTTTAGGTAAAACAAATTCTTGCAAGTTGGCAATTTGAGTTTTTGTATTTGTTTTAAAACAATTAATTAATCGTTCTCTTACTTCGTTGTGTTCAATATTCAACCAATTAATTGTAACAGTTGTATGATAGTTTTCTTTTGCTAATTCTTGAGCAGCAAATGCAGATAATTTTAAAATTGCTGGTCCGCTAAACCCCCAGTGCGTTATAAGCAAAGGACCTTCAGTAAAATAAGAACTGCATTTTATTTTTACTTTTACCTGTGGAACAGAAAGTCCCATGAGTTGATGTATGGGATTATTTGGGATATTGAAAGTAAACAATGATGGCACAGGAGGATAAATTTTATGCCCTGTATTTTTTAAAAACTCATAGGCTTTTAATTGATTAAAACCACCTGTACAAACAATAACAACATCTGTATTTATTTTTTGATTAATGCTATGTTGTTTTTCAACTTGAAGTTGTAATCCGTTTTCTAGTTGATGCATACTGATTACTGAACATTCCAATTCTATTTTAATACCAAGTTGTTTTGCCTTATCTAAAAAGCAATTAACAATTGTTTCAGAATTATTACTTACTGGAAACATTCTTCCGTCTGCCTCGGTTTTTAAATCAACTTGTTTAGATCTTAACCAACTAATCATTTCTGTTGGGCAAAAACGAGTGAAGGCTCCTAGAAGTTCTTTTGATCCTCTTGGATAATTTTTAACTAATTCTTTTGCATCAAAGCAGGCATGAGTAACATTGCATCTTCCACCTCCTGATATTCTTACCTTTGAAAGTAATTTGGTTGTTTTCTCAAGAATAGTAATAGAATATTCCGGATTTTTTTCTGCTATATTAATTGCGCAAAAAAAACCTGCAGCCCCACCTCCAATAATAAAAATTTGTTTCGACAACTTTTGAATTAATTTGTTTTAAATTTGGCAAAAAAAACAATATGACATTAGAAGAAATTATAAATGGTGATATTAAAAAAGCCATGCTTGCAAAAGAAGCTCAAAAATTAGAAGCGTTAAGAGCAATTAAATCTGCAATATTATTACTTAAAACATCTGCTGAAGGTCACACACCTGAAAGTGAGCTAAAAGCTTTACAGAAAATGGTTAAGCAACGCAGAGAAACTGCTGAAGTATATAAAACTCAAAATAGAGCTGATTTAGCAGAAACAGAAGAATTTCAGGCTAATATCATTGAAGCTTACTTGCCAAAAATGATGTCTGAAGATGAAATAAAATCTGCCTTAACAACTATCATTGCAAATTGCGGAGCAAGTTCACCTACTGATATGGGCAAAGTAATGGGGCTAGCATCCAAAGAATTTGCTGGGAAAGCCGACAATAAAATTGTATCGCAATTGGTTAGAGAATTGTTATCAAAATAAATTTTATTGATTTATAAAACAGGAGATTTGTCCTTAAAAATTATTTTTTAATATAAAATGCTCCTGTTCTCTTTGCTCTTTTCGGAAAATTATAATTCCCATAAAAAATAAATCAATACTGATTTTTACCTTTTCATTTTTTTTTATTTCATTCCATGCTTCATTCATTCCCTGACTCCAATGAATATCATCAAAAACCATAATAGTTTTTTCATGACTTTTACTCAATAATAAATTAAAATACTTAATTGTTGCATTTTTCTCATGGTTGCCATCAATAAATACAAAGTCAATTTTATCTAATTTGTCGAGCACAACAGGTAATTGATCATTAAAGTTTCCATTAATCAATTCAATATTTGAAAAATTGTTTTCGAAAAATTGTTTTTGAGCAAATTCAACAAGCGATTTGCTTCCTTCAATTGTAAATACTTTTGTTTTTTTTGAAGCTGATGCAAGATACATGGTTGTTAAACCCAGTGAGGTTCCAAGCTCTAAAATATTTTCTGGTTGAAAATGATTAACTAAACGGAATAACAATTCTGCATGCTTTCGATTAGTAATTCCATGTTTTGCAATTTCATTAATTCTTCTTTTATTACCTCTAAAAACATTTGATCCGGCTCCATAATCTTCAAAAATTATGGTTTCATTAGATTTCAAAAGTTGCATTCGAATTTCATTTAACTTTTCATACTCATAAAAAGGATGTTTTAAATAAATAACATTCAATGCCAAATGAAATAAAAAAGGTGAATGCAAACCATGTTCATTTGTTGATACAAAATAATACTTGATGTAATCGAATACAACTTTTAGGTTACGCATGAAAATTATGCGGATTTTAATTTGAAGATGTGTTCTAAAATTTTTGTTTCCTCTTCGCTTAACTTTATGTTCCTTCTTTCCATTACTCTTTTAGCAACTTCTATTGCTTTGGTAAACTGGTATTTTTCAAAACCTTCGGATCCACCCCATGAAAAAGACGGAATAAAAGTTGGTGGAAATCCTCCGCCATAAACATTAGCATTTACTCCTATTATAGTACCTGTATTAAACATTGTATTAATGCCACACTTGCTATGATCACCCATAAAAAGGCCACAAAATTGCAGTCCTGTATCTACCATTTTATGCTGCTCATAGTTCCACAACTTTACATTGCTATAATTATTTTTTAAATTGGAATTATTTGTATCTGCTCCAAGATTGCACCACTCGCCCAAAACGGAGTTACCTAAAAATCCGTCATGACCTTTGTTGGAATAACCAAAAATTACCGAGTTGTTTATTTCTCCGCCAACTTTGCTAAACGGGCCGATTGTAGTTGCGCCATAAATTTTTGTGCCCATTTTTACTTCAGCATGTTCGCATAATGCAAAAGGACCTTTAATCATACTGCCTTCCATAACAATTGCATCTTTTGCAATATAAATGTTTCCATTTTTTGTATTAAAAATTACACCTTCAACTGATGCACCCTTTTCAATAAAAATTTTCCCTTTGCCAATATGCAAATTTGATTTACCTAGTGCTGTTGTTTTTCTGCCTTTTGTAATTTTTTCAAAATCAAAGGTAAAAGCTGTTGCATTTTTTGTGAATATATCATGTATAGCGGTTATATACAAAGGATGAAATTTTGATTGTATTTTTTCAAAATTTGAACTTAAATGTAATGGGTTAAATTGCGCTGTTAATCCTGTATTTGCAGCGATTATAATATTATTATAGATCAATACCTGATTTACTTTTAAAGATTTTATTTCTTTTAAAAGATTATTATCAGGACAAATTTTACCATTGATCCAAAAATTATTTTCCCCGTTTGCAAAACGTATTGGATATTTTTTTTGTAAATAATCCTGAGTAAAAAATGAAACTTTTTTTCTTAAAAACAATTCCCATTTTTCTGTTATTTTTAAAATCCCAAACCTTATTTCGGCTACAGGACGGGTAAATGTAAATGGAAGTAAATTGTTCCTGCTTTCGTCATCAAATAAAATATAATTCATTTAGATATTGTGTTTAAATTTTTAATTGATAAAAGGTAAACTCAATTATTATTTCATGATGTGAATTTATCAATTTTAAAATAAAAAGTAACTTAATTAATATTTGTGTTTTTCATCTTGTTTTATTATGTTTGATGTAAACCATTATGTACATGAAAAAAAATCTATTTATTTTACTTTCTTTTTTCATATTAAAAACTAGTTTAATTGCGCAGTGTTTATCTAGTGAAAAAAAAATTATTGTATCTATAACTCCTGATAATTATCCACAGGAAATCAGTTGGAATCTAAAAGATTTAGTTGGGAATACAATTGCATCAGGTGGAAGTATTGGTGATACACTTTGTGTTAATGCTTCTACATGTTTAACTTTTACCATCATGGATAGTTTTGGTGATGGTATCTGTTGTAATTATGGTAATGGTAGTTATACAGTTAGTTTAGATGGACAGGTTGTAGCAAGCGGAGGAAATTATACTTTTTCTCAATCTACAAGTTTTAATTGTCCTCCTGGTGCTGTATGTAATAATCCCATTTCAGTTGCTACCGGAACTTATACTGCACCCAACAGAAACTATTGGTATAGCTTTACTCCAACTGTTAGCGGTGTTTACGATATTAGTACTTGTTTTATTGAAAATAATTGCGACACAAAACTTTGGGTTTACCCAAATTGTTCAGGTGTAAGGAATGATTCTACAGCATCAACTTTATTTTATAATAACAACAATGCTTCTTGCGGTCAAAAAGCAATAATCCGAACACCTCTTGTTGCAGGTACAAACTATATCATTCGTGTTGGTGATGCTAATCAAAATTGTACTGGTCCAATTAAATGGAAAGTTCAATATTATGGTCCATGCCTTGATAATCAAAAACAAGTTGTTGTAAATATTACTCCGGATAACTACCCTCAAGAAACAACCTGGGATTTAAAAGATAATTCTGGTACAATTATTTTATCGGGTGGGAGTACAGGTGGTAGCATTTGTGTTGATTCTACTAAATGCATCACTTTTACTATAAGAGACAGTTATGGAGATGGCATTTGCTGTAATTTTGGATTGGGGTCTTATTCGGTAACTTATGGTGGGCAAGTTGTTGCTTCCGGTGGAAATTTTACTACATCTGAAACCACTAACTTTAATTGTCCTCCTGGCAGCGCATGTAACCTTGCTATTAATGTTGATACTGGTAATTACATTGCACCTACAAGAGATTTCTGGTATCGATTTACACCTGATACAAGCGGAATGTATAATATTACGACTTGTTTCCCTGAAAATAACTGCGATACAAAATTGTGGGTTTATGCTAATTGCAACGGAAACATAAATAATACTAATGCAGGAACTTTATATTACGATGATAATCAAGGTGGTTGTGGTCAAAAAGCAGTGATCAGTGCTGCGCTTACTGCGGGTTCAACCTACTTAATTCGTGTTGGTGACGTAAATTCAACATGTACTGATAGTATTTATTTCGCTATTAATTATACAGGTGCTGTTGTTGGTTGTATGGATCCGAGTGCTTGTAATTATAATCCAATGGCTGCAGACAGCGGGACATGTTATTACGCGCCTCATCCAAATTGTGTTGGGCCTGATTTAGTAATAGACGAACAAAGCATACGTAATTCATTAGTAATAGGAAACACAACAGCAACAAATTGCGAAGTTGTTGAAGGTTGCCTTGCAGGCTATGGAAATAGAACCATTTTACGTTTTGATACACGAATTTCAAATATTGGACAACAAGATTATTATATTGGAAATCCTCAAAACAATCCTTCTCAATTTAATATGATCAATTGTCATGGACATGCTCATTACGAGGGTTATGCTGATTATATTTTGTATGATTCAAATGGTAACGCTCTTCCTATTGGTCGTAAAAATGGATTTTGTGTGATGGATTTACAATGCCCAGTTGGTATTCCTGCACAATATGGTTGTAGCAATATGGGTATCACGGCAGGCTGTGCAGATATATACGGTGCTGGATTAAGTTGTCAGTGGATTGATATTACTGATGTTGATACCGGAAATTATACACTTGCCGTAAAAGTAAACTGGGATCAATCGCCTGATGCGTTAGGGCATTTTGAAACAAATTACATTAACAATTGGGCACAGGTTTGTATAAAAATCACGCAGGATGTAAATGGATTTAAATCATTTACTCAATTGGCAAATTGCCCAACTTATGTTGATTGTGCTGGAATTCCTTATGGTAATTCAACTGTTGATTGCAGAGGAATTTGTGGTGGTGGTAGAGAAAAAGGTGATCTAGATTCAAACAATGTACATCAAACAAATGATGCAATGATTTATAATTCTCAAAATTTGGGTGCAACAATTACGCCTACAAATTGTAATGATTTAAATGCAAGCGGTAGCATTACAGTTTGGGATGCAGCATTGATAAACCAATGTGCTAGACATGGAGCAAACAACAATACATTATGTACATTCCCAAGAGGCGCAACTAATCCAAATGAAGTTGTTATTTTAAGTATTGAAGCACTTGATGTTGTAAACCAGTTTATTGACATAAGCATTACCAATCCTAATAATCAAATTCTTGCATATGAATTTACCATGAGCGGAATTGAAATTTTAAATGTAGAAAATAAAATTCCGGTAAGTGATTATCCAATTACGCCTGAATTTACAGTTGGTGGAAACAAGGTAATTGGTATTTCTTATGTTGATTCGGCAATTAATAGAAAATATGTTCCGACAACACTTTGTCGTATTCATTATTCAGCATTAACTGATTCAACTATTTGTATTAGCAATATTATTGATATTGTAAATAAAAATGTTGAGGCAGTAACTAATATTATTGGAGATAGTTGTATCAATGTTCCTGCGGCTATTGGAATAAAGAAAGCACAAACTGAAAATAACTTTGTTATTACTCCAAATCCTGCAAATGATAAAATCATTATTAAACCTTATTTTAAATATTCAAGCGAATTAAGTGTAAGTATTATTGATTTAATTGGAAGAGAAATTTTTAAAACTAGTATTAAAAATTCTTTTGAAGAGCATGAAATCTCAGTACAACATATTCCCGAAGGACTTTATACAGTTACAATAAGTAGTGAAAATGGCACTGTGAGTAAGAAAATTGCTATTAAACGATAAGAAGATGTATTGTTTATTGAGCACTTTTTTTATTAATTAAATCTGTTGAGGAAATGAAAGTTGAGGCAATCTCAATCATTCTTTCTTATACTCTCAATTTCTACCTTCATACTCTTTAATAAGCTGATAAGACTTTCCATATTTATTTCGTCAGTTTTTTTATCAGAAGTATGAAGACAGCAAACAAAGCTCCATACCTCAAGAATATCTTTGGTTTTTATTTTATAAGGCGAGTAAACTTTATTATCTGAGTGTAATTCAAGTATACTTAAATTATTTCCTTTATAAACTCTTTTATACACTATACCTTCATCTTTTGTTATTAAAACATAGGTGTTTCCGCTTTTTATCTCATCAATGGATTCCATATATTTTCCAACAACAAAAGATCCTGATTTTAATGGAGGCATAGAATCGCCTTGAATTGGAAATGTTCTATGTTTACCAACAATCTTAAAGGGTAAATTCATTATAGGTAATTTCTCAATGTAGTCTGGATCAGAAAAGCCATTTAAATAACCTGCAGAAGCTTTTGCAGTTACCACTTCTATTACATCGTTATTGTTTTTATCAACCACAATTGGCAATAACAATCTGTTTTTACCAATTTTCATTAGTTGATCATAAGAAGTTTTAGATAAATCAACTTTAATTAAAACATCAACAGATAATTGAAAAAAATTTGACATTTGCATTAACAATTCAATTGGAGGCTCATTTCTTGCCTCTTCATAGGCGCCAAGCCTTGAACGAGTTATGCCAAGTTTTTTTGCTAAAATTTCCTGAGAAATATTTTTTATTTTTCTTAGTTCTTTAAGATTTGTGGCTACGTAATTCATTACTATAAATTATACCACTAATTTACTATTTTAAATAGAATGCCAAAAAATATTTTTTAAAATAAAATTTAGCCCAACGAATAGTTGTGTTTTAGAAATAATATATATTTAGAATAATCAATAAAAAATTAAAAGATAATATATATATGCTCGAGTTAAATTCAGATTAATTAAAACGCATATAAACTCAAATAATAAATAAAGATATTTTTTAGAAGTAGTTTTTTGATTAAAATAAAATTAATAATTATATTGAATAAAATATATTAATCAAAACAATCTTTTACGAAGTAAAATATTTTGTAAAGTTAAGTTTATTAACTAAGAATTTTTTTAATCTAATTCTAAAAGACTATTTTTTTTTAGTAGACTTTTTATCAGAATATATTGTGCAATTATTAATCTGAAGTTGAATATTTTCTAAAGTTTTATTTATTGCAAAAATTGTATTGTATAACTGCTCAATATCAGATTTGTTAATAGCATTTGATTTTGGTTTTATATCTTTTGTTGCACCTATAGTATTAAAATCAAACAGTTCAGTTACATCAACTTTTAATGCTTTTGCTACAGCAAATAAATGGTGTGTATTGATGTCAATTTCCCCTCTTTCAATTTTACCAAAGTTACCATGACTCATGCCAATCTCCTCAGCAATATTTTCTTGACTTAGTCCTGCTAAAACTCTTAACTGACGTATTTTTTCACCAACTCGATTAATCATAGTGCAAATTTAGGGTGGTTAAATAAAATATATAAATCACTTAATGAGTGTATTTTTTCATTTAGTGAATTTAATTCAATTAAGTACTATTTTTAATTAAAGTAGATTAATAAAATTTAGGCAAGTATAATTTTATTTTTCTTTTAAAAGGGCTATTTATGATTAATATCAAATGAAAAGATGATTATTAATATTTCATTGTTCAAAATTATATTATTCTATTTAAATTTTGATTGTATAATTTATTTTTTTTGTTTTGGTTAAACGTGAAACATTTTTTAATAAAATCCTTATAAACATGATCTCGAAATCTATTATTAATTCATTATTATTAATTACATTATTTGCTTATGCATGTGTACCCGGTAAAAAATTTGAGGAATTAGAAGCAAGGGAAAAATCTTGTCAAAGTGAACTGTCAGCTTTAAAAATGAGTACCCAACAGATGGATGAAAAATTAAAAAGCTTAAATGAAACTTTACAAAAAGACATTAAAGAAATAGATGGGTTGAGGAGAGATACATCAATTGGTGGTTCAAGTTATAGAATCCTGACTGTTAAGTACGATAAATTAAATACAATTAATGAACAACTAATGGATAAGCTCAATAAGCTTTTATCTACTAGCGAAAAAGATAATGCAAAATTAAGTGGCGATTTACAACTAACCAAAGAGCAATTACTAAAAAAAGAAGACGAACTCAAATTATTAGAAGCACAATTGAAAAAACAACAAGCAGAATTAGAATTGTTATCATCGCAACTTAACAAACAAAAAAGCGACTTGGAAGTTTTATCATCACAATTAAAACAACGTGAGCAACGAGTTAACGAATTAGAAACAATTTTAAAAAACAAAGATCAGGCAGTGCTTGATTTGAAAAAGAAATTACAGGACGCGTTATTTAATTTTGAGAATAAAGGTTTAACAATTACTCAAAAAAACGGAAAAGTTTATGTTTCAATGGATGAAAGTTTGTTGTTCGCGAGTGGTAAAACTTCTGTAGAACCAAAAGGAATTGAAGCTTTAAAAAATGTAGCAAAGGTATTGGAACAAAATAAAGATATTAACGTGATGGTTGAAGGACACACAGATGATGTGCCAATGTCGGGAAAAGGAGAAATAAAAGATAATTGGGATTTGAGCGTGATGCGCGCAACTTCTGTAACTAAAATTATGCTACAAAATGCTCCTTCACTCGATCCAAAACGAATTACCTCCTCAGGTAGAGGTGAATTTTTTCCAATAGATCCTGCAAAAACAGAAGAAGCAAGAAAAAAGAACAGAAGAACAGAAATTATTTTAACTCCAAAACTAGACGAATTGTTTAAAGTGCTTGAAAACAATTAATTGTAATGATAGGAGTAATGCTCTATTTAACTATGTTAAAAACATATTGTATTTGAGAGTATTGTTTTAATGTTACCTCTACAAAAAAATAGTTTTATATTCGTACATATTAAGTTGAAAATCTATAGTTAAAACTTTAAAAACAATTTTTAATTTTAAATCAAATGAAAAAAATAATTTTAATTAGTCTAATCTCATTGATTAGTATTAATTACGCAAACGCGCAATATAAAAATGTC
>Ga0315906_10007237_pt1 | contig 13553 bp, 8 predicted proteins | sample LakEriMetagenome_4_FD_203526 | JGI IMG/M metagenome (GOLD analysis project Ga0315906, IMG submission 203526) | Freshwater fungal communities from buoy surface, Lake Erie, Ohio, United States - Buoy 2 MA122 | ecosystem: Environmental > Aquatic > Freshwater > Lake > Lake biofilm | place: USA: Lake...
TGATGGGCGTCTTGTCATCGGCTGGAAGGCGGAAGTTTTTGTTAGGCTGCACGAACACCGGAACATTTTCACCGATCTTTGCGATGTCGGAGAGGTAGGTGGAGCAAACGCCTTTGCGAGTTCTACCGTGAGTTTCATATCTCACCGCTGCAACGGTGAGATGCACTTCATCTGGATGTGCGAGCGGGCTGGAAGCGATGGAATATAAGCGCACTGGAAGTTTGCGGAAAATACCAGCAAGCGCATCGGCGGACAGACCGTTGGGCGCGAAGTCGATGATCGCATCGATGATTTCGCGACCATCCATATATTCGCGAAGCTGGTCTTTCGCGTCTTCTTCCAGAAGCGTATTGAGCTTTGTCGATCCTGTGGCTTCAGCGAGCTTTTTCAAAACCGCTTTGGAAAGCGCGGTGATATCGAAGTCTTCGCGTAAGGCGTCCGCCAAAAGCTTTTTGCCCTCACCTTTCACTTCGATCTCTTCGATACCTTTTAATTTCGCAGCAGCAAGGATGTCTTTGACCATCGCTGGGCAATTCGTTGGCTGAACCGCAAGCGCATCGCCGGGTTCGTATTGCAAGCCACTACCTGTTAGAGAGAGTTCAACATGAATGGTTTCTTTTGTGGAGCCTTCGCCGTTGAGAAGAAGGTTTTCGATCACTTCGGAAGGGAAAGGATTTTTCTTTCCAAAATCGGTGCTGACAGGAGCGGCATATTCGTAAGCGGCAGGTGCAGCAGCGGCGGCAGCAGGAGTGATCGCCTTGAGTGCGATTGCGAACCACTCGGCAAACGTATCTTCGTAATCGACATCACAATCCGCACGTGGCGCCACTCGAGTCGCACCTAACGCTTCAAGTCGGGCATCGAACTGTTTTCCGACTTCGCAGAATTTTTCGTAAGAGGTATCGCCGAGGCCACAGACGGAAAATTTCACGCCAGTGAGTTTCACATCCTCGGACATGAAGGCTTTATGGAAACCGACAGCGGTTTCTGGTGCTTCGCCATCGCCCCATGTGGAAACGATCACGAGCAGGTTTTCGACTTTCGCGAGATCCGCCGGAGAAATGTCCGACATGTTTTTCATCACGGCTTTGAAACCTTTTTTCTTCGCTTCTTTGACGGCGCGATCAGCGAGTTGCTCGGAGTTGCCGCTTTCCGTGCCGTAAAGCACGGTCAATTTACCAGCCGACACAGCAGCAGCGGCGGGCACGACAGCAGACGAACTGGCCGCAAGGAATCCACTGAGCCATCCGCGCTGAAGCGCATCCAAGCCAGCAAGCATCGAATCCAACGACTTGCGCTGGTCTGGGGAAAACGGGGAACTCTCGGGAAGCATAATCCTTAGTAATTTACCTTTCTTTGTCAGGTTTCAACAAAAACCTGCATTCTCGTGGGCGAATTAGCAACTATTATTTCAGAAAAATCGCCACCAACCCCCTCACCAAGATCCACCCCGAAAACCACCAAATTTACAATCTTTGTCCCAGCTGTGACAAGAATTGTAAAAAGCGATGGGCGGTTAGGCGACGTTGCCTTGGTGGGTGAGCCGATTATTTAAGCTAATCGGCTCATAATTTAGTCTTTTCATGAGCCGAATGGACATTGATTTTAAGACAGTTGCAAAAGAATCAGGCCTAACCCTGCGGGTGAGATGGCTAATCACTACAACTCTTTGATGATCTGCGTCCATCTGTGGTTCTATTTTTCTCTTTAGGTTCATTAGCTGCGTCTGCGGCGGAGCAGGGCGAGCAATCCGAGACCACCGAGGAGTGCGGCGGAAGGCTCGGGGATCGGAGAAACGGTAAGCGTGACGTCGTCGATCGCGGCATACTCATTCAGGCCCGCGTTGGACTCAAACCTCAGAAACAAGGTCTCACCGATGTTTGCCAAGGGAACGGGAATGTGATTCGCGGTGAAGAGGTCGAAATTTCCCGTCAGGGCATTCTGGGAGGGTGTTACCGTGTCGGACCAAATCACACCTGCGGTCGAGTAAAGAACGACATTGATCTTGTCAGTTCCAACGTCCCAATTTTCACAATAGCCATAATAAAAGGTAAGGCTGAACGTATCACCGGCGGCGATCGTGTGGCCCGTGTTAACCGCGGGACTTGATGGCCCGTTACCCGGTATGGCTACCGACCCTCCGAACGTCCCCGTACGCTTCCTGTCGGAACCAACCACATTGACAGCGGCGTTACCGCCATAGTTAAACCAGTCACTAATATCGGTGTACGGGCGGTAGGTGCCCGTCCCACCAATGCTTTCGAACCCGCCGTTTAAGATATCGTCGCCGGCACCGGTTCCCGGACCGATGAGCTTCGTGGTCTGCGCGTGGGCTACGCCCGTCATCAGCGCCGCCACAACCGCAATCATCAGTCCATTTGTGATTGGCATATTTGATTGCATTTGCCTAGTTTCGTTAGTATTTTTGCCATCGTTCAGTACTTCGCGCGTACCACGATCCGGTCAGCCGATGGTTTCAGTCGCACGTATTCCCCAGCCGGGGAGAAGTCCCTGTGCGGCTTGCCGTTGACCGTCACGCTCCGGATCGGTTTGCCGTCCGGATGCCGCAGGCGGATGACGATCGCCTTGGGCGACGTTCTCACCGGCGGCTCGATCGACGCCTCGATGAAGCCCTTGTCAACCGAAGAAGTGATCTGATACCCCACCGGTCCGAACCGTGTCGGTGCTTGCTTCACCGCAACCGTCAACCCGCCCTTCAGCCAGTTGCACGCCACGAAGGGTGCCAGCCACAGCTCGTCACCGCGCTCCTGCACGAACAGGACCCGTGACTGGCACAGGAACCAGCCGGTCTCGTGCGTCTTGTTCCACGCAAAAGTATTGGCAAAGTGTTCCCACAAAGAGAGGCGACCCGGATCGAGCAGCGAGGCGAGTGAATTGAAGTAGGATCGAATGAACGGTTTGACATCATCGCGCAGGGCGTACAGCTCGACGTTCCGCGCGTAGTAGGGTTGGACCTTGCCGAAGCCGCCCAGGTTGAAACCATCCTGCCGGTTGCGGTCGGCAGGGTAGTCGTTAAAGCCGTTGCGCAGGAATTGCACGTCCTCCATGTGATCGATCATCTCGGTCACGTCGGTGGCCGCCGGATCCAGCACGCCGTTGACCGCCAGGTGGTGGGCGCCGAGTTCCACGGCATAACACCACGTGCGGCCCATATCGGTGCCCGGGAAATACTCCTCCGGCAGACCGAAGTATCCATGCAGGGACGGATAGGCGCGGACCCAGGCACCGCCGGGCAGGGGCAGAACCGGCGACCGTTCCTGCGTCCAGTGGTAGGCCCGCTGGATGTCTTCGCGATAGACGCGGGCATCCTTGAGCAGATCCGCCACCTCGGGCCGCTGAATGTCGGCCAGTGCGGTCGACGCGGTCGACAACCCGGCATGGTACAGCGAATCGTTATAGAAACGATAGGCCACGGTTGTCCAGTCGGCGCTGGTGCCTGGCGGCATGAGACCCCACTCCGGGACCGGCCGGCCGATATTGTCCTTCACCATGGACTTGGTCCGCTCCCGGCTGATCCACTGGCAGGCGGCCACCAGCCTCGGGGCGGCTTGTTCCAGCCAGGCCCGGTCGCCGGTCCGCTGATAGTGCTCGGCCACCGTCCACAGATTTTGACCCGTGGCCGCCAGCGAATAGTTCTTCTCCATGGGCCCTTGCGGCGTATAACGGTGCAGCCAGTAGTCCAATGTCCGGCGTGAGAACTCCTGCTGGCCGACCATGTCCATGCCGCGGATCACCGCCTGGGACTCCGTGTCGAGCGCGCCGTAGTGGTTAGCGGCGATAGACGCCGCCACGCGCCGGCCCTCATCCTCGTCGCGGGCGGCCAGCATGCAATGCACCTGCGAGGCGCGGATCACGTTGGCCAGGAGAGCGTCCGGCACGTCGATCTGCATGGCCGGCGCCATGACCTTGGCCCAATAGGCGGTCGTCCGTTCGAACCACCTCGCCCCCCCGGTCAGGGTGCCGCAATCTGTGACCGCCATGGTTTGCGCGGGCAGGTAGGCATAGCACCGGGCGATTCCGCCGGCCGCCAGGCGGCCGGACAGCGTCAGGCCGGACCCCTCGAAATCCAACTTCAGGCCGCCCGCGTCGGCGGTTTCGAAATAGGCCGCCAACTCGTCGCCAAACGTCAGGGCGATCCCTCCACCTACCGGTTGAAACAAGGCGGTTCGGCCTTGCGGAACCGCAAAGGACACGGCCAGTCGCGTCTCAGCGGCGGTTGAACCCCGGTTCTCGACGGTCCACTCGACTGCGCAGACGGCGCGTTGGCGCACCCAGGAGGCGGTGAGCGCCGGAGGCGCGTCGTCCATCGGCGCCACGCAGGTGCGCTGGCGATAGACCGGACCGTCCCCCTGTGTGAAATCCGAGGACGGGATCGGCAGCCAGCCGCCATCCAGATGGCGGTTCCCCTCCACCGCTGCCCCGCCGACACCGAACTGTGGCGTCAGCCTTCCCGAAATGATCCCGCCGGCATCCACGATGAACTTGCGGTTGTCACAGGCTAGGGACAGCATCATCGGCCCCCGATTCTGGACCGGGTTGTGCGTCTTGCTCATCGCCTGTTCAAACGTCTGGTCCGGCATCTCGCGGACCTCCTCCAACACGGTCTTGCGGGCCGCGATCTCTGCCGGTCGATTCTTCACAACCACGGCCTTGTCAGCCGCAGAGACGAGCACCCCGGCGTGGCGGATGAACACGGAGCCTTGATCCGCCACATCCTCGACCGCCACCGAGAACCCACCCGCCGGGTGGCTGAAGTGCAAGAGGGTTCGCACCATATCCACCTGCTTGGGTCCCGAGTTATCCTTGCAGTGACACAACACCGTTCCAGACATGGGGCAGCACAAGAGACTTGGCTGATTCTTCAACGACTTCTGCGCCCGGTAACGGACCTCGATCTCCAGGGGGCCGGACGTGTCCCACGCGCGGCGTGTCTGCTCGCCCCCCTTTTCGTCCAACAGCACCCCACGGGAGGACTCGATGGTCACCAGCGAGCGCTCCGCGCCCCCGGCCTCCAGGCGCAACTTCGCGGTTTGCCACGATCCGGGGCCTCCGGCAATGTACAGGTTCTTCACGACCACGGCCTTCTTCGAGGTCATAACCCATTCGATTGCCTTGACCGTCCTGTTTGCATTGCTGGAGGACAGTGACCAGAGGAACAAATCGCCTTCCGTGGACGGCTCGTCCGGCAACTCGTGCCACTTCCAGTCCTCGTCCTGCACACGCAGCCGAATCGCGTCCGCGCCCAGGGCTGTTCCCCCCGCCAGTCTCAGTCCCACCCGTTGGCCTGGACACAGGCCTTCCTCCCACTGCAATCCGATGCGGGCCTTCCCGTCAGGACCGGGATCGAGCCGATAGCTGCCGTCCGCCTCCATCTGCAAGGGTTCTCCGTGGTCAAGGTCGGGATCGGAAACAAATGCCAGCGCCGTGGAGGCCAGGTTGTGTGAGGGTGGGGTCAAGGGCTTGAGCCACGGGGTCGCGGCCGGAATCAGGCGGGCTTCCGCCCAGTTGCCGGCATCCCCCCCGATCCCATCGCCAGCATCTTCAAGGGCGAGGACCAGATTTCGAAATCCTTTGACCGAAACCCGGATCTTCCTCGCCTGCTGTCCCCCCTTCATCACATCGCTGCGAAAGAGTTCCTCGCCATCGCCCAGAACGCAAAACACCACCGAGCCGATGTGGTTCAACTGGGTCTGCACGCCAATCTCCGCTTCGAGCGTCTCGTACTTTCCGTCGAGCTGCAGCGTGATGGTGCCGTTGGCGTGCGCGCCGAGCCCGTGCGCGTATTCGCGGCCCCCGATGCTCAACTTGAGCGGTGCCGCGTTGCCGGGCGGCTTGACGGCCGTATCGACGCCCAGGTCGCCCCAACCCTGGGTGGCCGAAAGACGATTCCTCGTCCAATCGGAGATGTACACCGGCTCGGTTGGCGGCGGTGGCGGGGCGTCGAATTTCTCGACCGCGTAGTGGGTTGTGACCGTGAACCCGAAGACTGCCGCCACCATCATCCAAGCATTGTCAATTCTCTTTCCTGTTTTCATTTTTTGTTGTTTTTGTTGTTTTTGTTGGACATCCTCCCGAGTAACACTTTCATAAAGTGTTGATTTTCAACGAAGTAATTTCGAGCGTTGTTGGGTCGAATGGACCGCTTGTAGCGGCGCTCTGTGAGCGTCGTTGCCGATGAAATGCCCGAAGGTCTTCTTTGCTTTTCTTGGGCACCCCGCCCACAGGGGCAATTAGCGGCGGTCATAGACACGCCGCTACAGGCGCGGATTCCCCGCCAGTTACTCCTCTTTCCACACTCCAGCGCTGCGCGGGTTCTGGTGCTAGAAAGAGAAATGAACCGCAGATAAACACAGATGGACATTGATTTTAAGACAGTTGCAAAAGAATCAGGCCTAACCCTGCGGGTGAGATGGCTAATCACTACAACTCTTTGATGATCTGCGTCCATCTGTGGTTCTATTTTTCTCTTTAGGTTCATTAGCTGCGTCTGCGGCGGAGCAGGGCGAGCAGTCCGAGACCACCGAGGAGTGCGGCGGAAGGCTCGGGGATCGGAGAAACGGTAAGCGTGACGTCGTCGACCGATGCGAACTCACCCAGGGCCGCGTTGGACTCAAACCGCAGAAACAAGGTCTCACCGATGTTTGCCGCGGGAATGTTATTCGCGGTGAACTCGGTAAAACCTCCCGTCAGGGCATTCTGGGTTGGTGATACCGTGGTGGTCCAAATCACACCTGCGGTCGAGTAGAGAAAGACACCAATGGTATCAGTTCCAACGTCCCAATTTTCGGCAGAGCCATAGTAAAAGGTGAGACTAAACGTATCACCAAGCGCAACCGTGTGGCTTGTGTTAACCGCGGGACGTGACCAGTCTGCCTCTGCTCCGAAGCCCGGTTTGGCTACCGACCCTCCGAACGTCCCCGTACGCTCCCTGTCGGAAGCAACCACATTGACAGTGGCGTTACCGTTATAGTTAAACCAGTCACTAATAACGCTGTACGGGCGGTAGATGCCCGTCCCACCAATGCTTTCGAACCCGCCGTTCTTGATATCGTCGGTGGCCCCGGTTCCCGGACTGATCAGGATGGTGGTGGCGCCGGAGGCTGAGTGGGTCATGACCGCGAACCCGAAGGCTGCCGCCGCCATCATCCAAGCATTGTCAATTCTCTTTCTTGTTTTCATTTTTTGTTGTTTTTGTTGTTGGCCATTTTCATGAGCCAAATCTTTTCCTGTCTCCTGTTACGGAAACAAAATCTGCCGCCGGTAGCCGACGGCCGGGTCCAGCAGATGGTAGATCGGTTGGAGCACGAGATCCGTGCCTTCGACCAGGAAATCCCGCTCGCCGCGACGGCTGAATCGCGCATCAGGCTTCACGGACACCGCCTTCGGCCCGGTGTAGCCCAGCATCAGCGGGCCGTAATGGAACGTGCGATAGTCACGTTGGTCGGCACCGTTGACCCGGTTGATGGGCGCCTTGGCTGCGACGCTCTGCTCGAACGACAGTTCCACGACGTCCCCCGCCTGCCAGCGGCGCGAAACGTTGAGGAATCCGCCTTGGGGGGTCACCGATACCATTGAGCCATTGAGCTTGAGGACCGGGCGCTCAGCCCAGGAGGGCGTAAACAGTTTCAAGGTCCGTGGCTCATCGCCTTGGGCGGCGGTTACCTCAAGCCGCACGTCGCCCTGCCACGGATAGCCCGTCTTTTGGAGGAGCGTGAGAGATTGTTTACCCCAGCGCAACGTGGCCCGGGCATCCTGGTAAAAGGGCACGATCACGCCCGCGTCGCTCTTGAAAAAGCAATACTGCGCCGCCTTGGTCAGCCCGTCGGCACCCCGCATGGTGCAGCACTGGGTTGCCTCCTGGGATACAATGGTTAGAAAGGGTTTATCCACCGAGGGGCAGCTGTTACAGCCGAGGCCGCCATTGCTTCTCTGATTGACGCTCAGCCCGTTGTAGTAGATCCGGTGGGCATCCTCGAGGTAAGTGATCTCTCCGGTATAGCGCCACAACTGCACGGCGATGATGAACGCGTCCACAACGGCGCACCCCTCCGTCCACTCAGGCCGACCGAACCAGTTGTGGTTCTCAAAATTCTCGGACATCGCCTTCGCGCGGTAGAGCCGATACCGATCAGTCGCGACCTGCAGGAGTTCCTTCCGCCCGGTTGTCTCGAAATGCCGAAGCAGCGACCGGGTCGAGATCAGGGTTGAATGAAGCTGGGCATTGATCGCTTCCAGTTCGATCTCTATCCACCGCTTGATGACCGTATCCAGCACTTGCCCCGTCTCCTTGGATGGATGCCTCCTGTAAGCGTCTGTCAACGCGTCAAGACTGCCCGCCATCCCGCAGCCGATGTCCATGGGGGCCAGGTCCCATTTTCCGGTTCGTCCGTCGGCCAACTTGAAGCTCTGGGTCTTACGCTCCGCGGGCGTGATCGGATAGCGGGGGTAGGCGTCGGCGGACGCAAGGTAGATGTTGTTGAGGATCTGCTCCGCCAAGGGTTTCACACGACCGTTCTTTTTCCATGCCTCGTATTCATATAACGCATTGAGCACCCAGAACTGACCGCCGAGCGACTGCTCGTGGACGGCGTCGGGCGGCATGACCGGCCCAAGGTAGCCCCGGGCGTTGACTCTGCTCGCATACATGTCGAGGCTCGCCCCAAGGTTCTTGGCTGGTCTTCCAGTGACCTGCTCCAGCAGAACGAGTCCAAGCAAGGTGCGTCCCTCTTTGTCTCCAGGCCATCCGGCGTTGGGGGAGTCGAAGAGCGCTGGGGGAGAGTAGTCTTTTTTCTCGAGACGATCGAAGCTCGCCATCAGCCGCTTGGACAGCTCGCCGGTCATCCTCACGTCGGCGAGTTCCACGGCGACCGGCCAAGGGCATTCAGGCGGTGCCACCCCCTTGTCCCGGGCAACGCCATCCGATGCGGACGCGAGCGCCGGAAGCAGCAGGAGAAGGGCCCATCGAAAGGACGGAACGAATGGGGCGCGTAGGAATTTGGTCTTCAACTTACTCATTACCCATCCAACATAGCCTTTTCCGCCCCCAAAAAACAATGGTAGTCTATGCCAAAAATATGTATATTCTTGCATTTTTTGATAACCTGCGGAAAATGCTGGAGTGAATCGAATTTTGAATGAATTCATGTGGTCTGAGCGTGGCGGTGGCATCCCTGCCTTAGGTTCCGCCTACGAGTATTGTGGCGAACATGTAAAAAAAATCGGTCGTTATCGATGTGGTTTGTGGGTGCTTGACTATGCGTTTGCGCCTCATGGAATCGTCCGTGTCGGCTCAACGCGGAGGCCATGGTGTGTGCGACCGGCGCGGACGGCACATCTCTATCCGCCGAATACCCGCTACTGGGAGGACACGCGAGTGGAAAAGGGGCCGCGCCACAACGGCTATCTGTTATTCGCAGCCGGCGAACAGACAGGCCTAGCCGACTGGGTGGATCCTGTCTCTAAGCACGCGCGCTTTCTGGATCCTGAAGGCGTCCTCGGAAAGCTGATCACGACAGCGGCGCGCGCGGGCGCTGAAAGCGGCGAGGCGGTTTTCTGGGATGCGCAGGCGGCGTTGTGTAGCGCATTGCATCTGCTGGTCAATGCGGCGCGCTTGGATGCAGGGATCTATCGCGTTGGTCCGGCGACCATGAGCGCCGAGACTGATTTTGTTAGAGAAGTCAACCGGCTCTTGGGGCTGGATCTAGCCACGCCGCTTAGCCTGGCACAGGTCGCTGCTGAGATGCACGTAAGTCTGTCCGCCCTATCACACCGCTACAGGCGAGAGGCTGGCATAGCTCCCATAGCCGCCTACCGGGCTTTGCGAATTGAACGGGCAAAGGCCTTGCTGCTGCGCGGCATCCCGCTCCATACGATTGCCGAAGAACTGGGCTTCAGCGATGCCTTTCACCTGTCCAAGGCATTCAAGCAGGTGCTTGGACTCGCGCCGCGCTATTTCCTTCGCGACTATCAGCAGGGTAAACCCAGCCAAAAATAATTTGAATAGTTGGAGGTCGAAAATAGCGGGATTACTTAATATGTGTAGTCGTCGCTGTCGCTCCTCAACCCCGCACTAATTTCTTAGATTCGACTAGGATCGCAAATGGTAGAACAAGCATAAACCACGAATCCTCTTTTACAGACGCCATCATTGACCTAAATTCTTGATGTGAAACGATTCACCTCACTACAAACCATCCCTGAAATTCAAACGATTGAGGGATCTTTCCATCCGCACTATGAATACCAATGGCCGGCTGACCTGCCGTCTCATTGTGAGATCTGTGGAAACGAATTTCGTGTCAGTGAAAATCTTCAATTCGGACCAAAACGCTCATCTGTAATCCTAAAAAAAATTTCCCTACTTTCGATACTTGCTTCTACTGCAACTTTGTTACTCGTAGTCGCACCAGTTGCGATGTTGAATTTTAACAACTCATACATTGATATAGGAATTACCTTGATTGCCGTTCTCGCTTGCTTCGTGTTCATGGCCGCACCAGTGCTGTTTTTCATATCCATCTTTTCGCCAGATATCCGCCACTTGAATTGTAACAAATGTAGCTGGAATCGGGATTATCGCCTCCAAAAAACCCAACTTAAGCTATCAAAGTAAGTGACCTTTTCATGAACCCTACCAATTCAGGGTTTCCTAATTGAGGATTTAGCTTTAAACCTCCCGCATGCCCACCGTCCAAGTCGCACTCGGCGATCGTTCTTATCCTGTCATGGTTGAACATTACTGTTCACACATAATTTGACAAATTCCATTCTTTGTCATGAACTGAGGAATCTTCGAATCATGGGAAAACGCACACAACTGCAAAAGGGAGCCATTGCCCATGATGAGGCCAATGCTAATCGGACACGAAGATCCGCAATCATCGCTACTGCCTTAGGATCAGCGCTAGTGACCTCACTTTTATTCACTTCAATAAATGACAAAGAAGTCAATTCATCACCTTCTGCCACATCCCCTAAAAACACCGATGCTTTGAAGCTCATTGATGGGATGCTTTCTTATCCAAGTATATCAGATCAAAATGATATCGCTTTTCTAAATCTCGCTGCTGCCCCAGGTCTAAACCCAAACGAGCGAGAAAAGATCATCCAAAATTCTCTGCAAAGTTTAGATAAATGGGGGGCTGCAGTGAGTCAACAAACACAAAAGAATTATCAACGTTATCTCAAGAATCCTGACGGGTTCAAAAGTGAAGTTGAGTGGCGCATGGCCATGATCTGCACTGTGTTGGGACAAGATTTTAAAGTCCGTTATGATCCAAGTCTGACTTCGACCTCGCAACAATTCTCATCAAACAATGCCTTTTTCGCCAACCCAGAAAAAGTTTTTCTCACAGGCTGTCTTTCGGAGCAGCGTTCCGGCACCTGCGCCTCGCTACCTGTTCTGTATGTAGCGATTGGCCGTAGGATGGGTTATCCCATGCACTTGGTTGCCGCGAAAGGACATCTATTCGCACGTTGGGATGATGGAAAAGGAACTCGCGTAAACCTCGAAGCAGCAAATTCCGGAGGATTCACGAGTCATCCAGATTCATATTACCGTAGTTGGCCACAGCAAATTTCGCCACAAGAAGAAGAACGCGGTTATTATCTGAAAAATCTCAGTTCACACCAAGCGCTTGCTGTTTTCCTCACTACACGTGCCGCATGCTTGAAGGCAAATGGCAAAAACGGTGAAGCCATTGTTGCAGCGAACGCGGCCTTTCGTTTGGCACCAAACTTAGGCGGTATCCGTGAATGTCTACATGCGACATTGGAAACCAAAACTGAAAGAGATTACGAACTTCAAGCACTGCATCACCAAAGTGAACTTGCCCGCTTACGCATGCAGCATGACCCAATGGTACCGCAACCCGGCTTTATACATCCTACTGCTCCATTTTTTAGTCCGCATGTACAACAACCGAACGTGCATCATCCTAATTCTTTCACACCTCCCCAAACTTTCAACCCTCATCAGAGTCCTAACAATTACCCACGTCACTAACCTAACTAACTAACCAGAACCATGAAATTTTATCAGCTACTGCTTTATTCTTTTCTTTTGCTCTGCTCTCTGACTTCAGCCGCGAAAGCCTTCTATGATCCTGGACAAGGACGATGGATATCTAGAGATCCGATTGAAGAAAGTGGAGGAATCAACCTATATGGGTTTGTTGGAAATGATGCGGCAAACAAAGTCGATGTATTAGGTACACAATACTCTGAAATTCCTAACGATGGAGGACCTACGTCCTTTCTAAATAGTAAAAGTCAATTTAGCGATAGTGATTTTTTGACGGAAATAAAGAAATTAGCCAAGAAAATTGGCGAAATCAAAGATTCTTCAGGCAACGACTGTTTTGAAGTAGTGGTTGATTTAAGATCTACAAATAAACAAACATTGAAAAATTATTTAAACGCTAATACTAAAGATGATTTAATATTGTTTGCAGGCCACGGGTCAGATTCATCAAAAGAAAAAATTCCACTAGATGGGAGTAAATCAACTAGATATATAGGACTGAAAGATGGGTGGGCTCCAACAAGTTCAATTCAAGGGGGCAAAGAGATGCTTACCTACGCGTGTTATCATTTGCCTGATTGGAACAATCGTTCTACTTCTGATGCTATAAGGCATAGAATTTTAAAGCGACTTGGTCTCCTTAGTAAATTGGAAGAAAAGAAATGCCTTAAAACATCCTGTGAGACCAAAAGAAAATTCATTATTGTTGGAGGACCGCAGAATTCATCTGTAGTTGGAAAATATGTAGTCAAATGAAACTGCATTTCACACTACTAATCTTGGTGTTTTTTGGGCCTATCGCATGTAGAAGTAATTCGAATAACAAGGCAGGTAGTTCTGTAGTCGTTACAGTACAAAATGACAACAACTGCAATGGAGCCACAATCACCAAGGCATGTAGGATGCTTGTAGAGAGTGGTGTAGATCCTAGTAAAATTAAGATTACTGATGATCGAGGCTTACCGAGTATTCAGTTTTCATCTAACAATAATATCGATCATGGCCCCTTACAAAATATGTTCAGTGAGGACAAGTATGATGGACAAGTTGTACTACTTAGGCGTAATGACCAAAAAACCATATTTTCCGGATCTTCGAAATTACATTATTGGTTTATTGTTGATGAAACTGTCACGATCAATTCATTGATTGATACTATTTCCAGCAAACGTGGTATAGAATATATAATATGTGATGTTGACTATTTTCGTGAAAACATTCGGAAGGCCAACGTAACGATTGAGCACAATTGGTAATTTTTATCAAAATAGGAGATAACATATTTTTGGCTGAGCAAAAATTGATAGCGAATGGTTTCCGGATTAAATTTGGCCCCAAGCTCTCGAATGCCCAGAAATCAAAGTATCTCATGATTGTTGATTCGATAACGTCCCGAAAGTTTCGCAAATTGGTGAGAGGAGGCTCTGAAAAAGGAGTGTCCTTGGCGGTCTAGATGGCCAAGATGGTTTGGTCAAAAATACAAATGAACAACCAGACCAACCAAGAACAG
>Ga0315906_10007238_pt1 | contig 13551 bp, 34 predicted proteins | sample LakEriMetagenome_4_FD_203526 | JGI IMG/M metagenome (GOLD analysis project Ga0315906, IMG submission 203526) | Freshwater fungal communities from buoy surface, Lake Erie, Ohio, United States - Buoy 2 MA122 | ecosystem: Environmental > Aquatic > Freshwater > Lake > Lake biofilm | place: USA...
TTCCGTTTTGTTTTTCGTTTTCGGTTTTGGCGTTTTGTGGTTCGGGCTTCTCGTGGTGCAACAGGTAGCGCCCCTTGCCCCTTGTGCCTTTTTGGTCGGGCACAACCCCCACCCCAAAAACCCCCAAACCCCAACACGTTGACCCTTTGCCCCGAACCGCCCTACTATTTAGAACGATTCTAAATAGTGTTTCTCTTGTCCGTTCGCCCTTATTTAGACCCATTCTAAATTAAGCGCATAAGGTATTTTTTTCTACTTTTCTACACTTTGGCACGGCCTTTGCATCATAGTAAGTAAGGGCAACGAAGCCCCAATTAAATAAAGACAAAATGAACACTACTCAAAAAACCCCAAGCCGCGCCGACCTCGGACGCGTTATGTACCAACAAAACACTAAAGGCGAATTAGTCCCCAAAATTGGCGGCTGTGAGAGCGCCGAAGAGGGCGCCCTTTTCGCCCTGCGTAAAATTGTCAAGGCAAAGGAAATGCCGCCAAAAGAGGGCGCGAAGTACCTACGCACATTCGCAATTAGCCGAACTCAGCCTATTTTCTTTGATTCGTTCGCCAAAACGCGCGCGCTCAAATTAGGTAAAATTCGTTTGGGCGAATTCGTGGACAAGTACGAAGTAAGCACCCTGCGCGCTATCATTTCCGAACTTGAAAAATAGGCGGCTGTTATGTTCCTAATATGGCGCGAGAGCGAACAAGGCAAACGAACGCGCGAAGCACGTACCAACGCCAAAGGGCGCAAAAGTTCCGCGAGAAAAGCGCGCGCCCAATATGCTAACGACGCGGTACAAAATGCGGTAGCGGTAGGAATTGACAAGCGCACAGCACGAAAAGCCGAACGCGAACGAAAACGCGCGCTAAAGGCCGCACGTTAGTAGACCCGAACGCACAAAAGGTGCGGTACACATAGGCGCATAGCGCAAAAGGTCGGCATACTTATGCCGCACAAGGGTGCACACCTTGAAAAAAACGGACGGAAACGTAGCAAAACGCGAACGCAAACGGCACGTACTATGTACAAACCTATGCGGCTATGCGAAGGGCTAACGGCATAAAATGCCGCGCCCTAACGTATGGTAGCGAATTGCTACGTTTTTCCGTGTTGAACGGCGTACCTAATTGGTGCGCCTTTTTTGTTTAATGCTAATTGAATTGAAAATGAAACGGACACAAGCAAGCAAGCACGTACGCACGTTAGCAAAGATTGAACGCGCGCACGGCGTTGGTTTCCTATTTAGTATGTACGAAACCTTTAGCGAAAAGTTCTACCAAACCGAAGCGTTCAACAAGTACGGCGCGTTCCGTGAGCAAATAGCGCAGGTCTACAATGACCAGGACGCTAAATGGAAGCAATTTGTACAAGAGGAAAAAACATTTTTGCTATGACTATTGAAGACATCAAAGAATTGACCGCGCAAACTGCGCCCAAATTCTTCACGAGCGAAGCGCTCTCGTTCTTTGGGCAAACTATGCGCTCTTTTAGTGTAACCAAGCAAGACGACGGGCGCTATTTTATTAGCGCTCCGTCTTATTGGTACATCAATGGAAAACGTACGCTAATGGGCATGACCGAAAGGTATTTCAATCCAGTTACAAACCAGTTAGACCTTGAATGATATGGCACTGAATGAACTGCAAAGAATACGCAATGCAAGGCACGCATATATGTATGCCGACGAGCGAAGCAAGGCGTTCAAGGATGCGAAAGCATACCTAAACAAAGTACACAAAATGTACGGAACGATTGACCCTAATAAAATTGCTGACCTAACAAAGTAGAAACCATGTACGATATTTTTTTAGCTGTTGAAGCGCCCACTGCGCTCGCCTTTGGAATTGCTGGTGCTATGTCGGTAGTTCTTTTCTCTTTTCTAATTGCTCTGGCTACGGAGCCAAACTCTTAACGTCAGGGTTGCCCACTGCTCAAAACTTTTCTGTGTTCGTTTTTATGAGTGAGTGCGTTGGTTCGTGACCAAGCAACCCCCAAAGCCTAACCTCGCAGGGCTTGATGATGCGAGGAACACCCATGCCCACGAGGTGCAATACGTGAGCAAAAAACTTGATGTGATGAGTACCTTAAATGTCGGCGACCTTGTTCGCCTAAACCTCCATGCTACCTACGAAGGGCCATGTTCAATTACCCCGCAAATGTGGGCTCTGAATAGATACTTCGGGCGAATTGTTGGCGTAGTTGAATACGACCACTACCCGGTCGGACAGCGTACGCGCTACAAACTTGACATTGACAACGAGTCCCACGTGTACGTACCTGAATGGCTTGAGCTTGTTGCTCAAGCTGACACAGGATTAACAATAGAACAAGTAACCCCAACCAACCAACCCCAAGAAACCATGCAAGAAGAAGATGTAGAAATGGTAACCACCTACGACGGCGAAGAACATCCGCTGTCGCAGTGTGTTGTGCTAACAGCACCAAGCGAACACGAGGGCGAGTATGCCCTGCGTGACGAGGTAACAGAATGCCGTATTGAACGGCAAGATGTTGTCGTACTTGACAGCGAGTACGGCGACCTAATCGTAGAGATTGAGGGCGACCTATACTTTTCCGCTGACCACGAGGATGAGTACGTGTACTGCGGTGGCGGTCGCTACGACGGCCAAAACATTTGGCTTGACAACGCAGTGTACGCCGACGATGTACAAGAATACTACCACGAGAGCGACGTAGGCAACAGCATATTCTGGCACGAAGGCCCGGACGTGTACTCTACCGAGGAACCGGGCGAGGGCGCGTGCCACGACTACCACAGCGGACCGCGCAACACCTACACCACGGCAGGTACGCTCTTTACCATTGGCTTTGAGGTAGAGAAGGAAGACGGCAAAATACTTGACCGATACGAATTGTACGAGGTCGATGCTACCGGATGGTCACGCGAGCGCGATGGCTCGCTCAACGACGACACCGGGTACGAACTTGTCTCACCTACCTACGACCTCTTGTCCGACCGACTTGACACGGACATTGCCGGCAGCGACTTGCTAAAAGACCACATCAACGCCAGCTCCACTACCTCATGCGGTGGGCACATCAACTTCGGCAAGGTGGGTACTTCGGGTAGCGACTTGTTCAAGCAGTACGCATCGTTCATGCCGCTGTTCCTTGCCTTGTACCGCAAGCGTGCGACCTCTCGTTGGTCGCGTGCCTACGCCAAGGCAGACAAGTACCTTGCTCGCGACGAGCGCTACGTATCGTTCAACATCAAGCACGACTACATCGAGTTCCGTATCGTATCTCGTGTGCACGACGTGGCCACGTTGCTATGGCGGCGCGACCTGTTCCGTATCATGGTCAAGTACCCTAATGCTACGGCAACAGACGTGCAGCGTATGATGCTCAACCGCAACAGCGAACTGCACAAGCACCTACGCAAGCAGTACGATGAGGTCAAGCTGTTGCGCATTGCGTGCTGGTACTCGCAGTTTGCCGATGCCATGTACGATTCATTGCAGTTCAGCAAGACCGGGCAAGGTGTACTCATGGAGTTCTTCGTAAGCACGCTCAAGCGTGTGAGCAAGCGCATCTCCATCCGCATCGAGGACATCAAGGAATGGGCTGATGTTGGCTACGACCTTATCCGTAACCTCGGCGACGGACAAGATTACACCGACCGCGTTGTCAAGGTGAGCGACAAGACGCTCAAGTTCCTTGCATCCAAGGCATAGTTTGTCTATGCCTTTCCTATCCTATTGTTTAATCTAAATCCTATTTACTTATGTGTATTGCAATCCTTAATTCAGGCAAGCGTATTGCCAAGACCAAGCTGTCTAACTCATGGAACAACAACGACGACGGCGCCGGCATACTCTATGTTGCCGACGGCAAGCTCGTCGCAGAGAAGTTCCCCAACCAAGACCTCGCCAACAGCACCAAGAACTTTGAGAAGTTCTACAAGCGCTATGTCGAGGTGCATGGTAAGTATGGCGACCTGCCCATGCTCATCCATTTCCGCATCGCTACGCACGGCCTAACGCCAGAGTATTTGCATCCGTTCTTCGTGTCCGATTCTGTTGGCTTCGTACACAACGGCATCATCTTCGGCCTTGGCACACGTGAGCGCTCCGACACCGCAGAGTTTGCAGACCTGCTCTCTACTATGTTAGTGCCGAGCGTTGCTACGCTCGACAACCCATTCATTGAAGAAAGCATCTACCGATTCATTGAGAGCGACAACAAGCTCATCTTCCTTGACGACAGCGGTGACTACCGCATCTTCAACGAGGGACTTGGCGAATGGGTCGACGGCAACTGGTACTCCAACAAGAGCTACTCGTACAAGCCATTGTCTTCATGGGGTGGCTACGGCACGGCGACATTACCAAGCAAGGGCACGTCGACCGGCGCGTACGGCACCAAGTACGACGACGAATACTGGCGCCAGGTAGAGGACACGCGCATCATGTACCCCTACGAATCGTACTCGGTAGACGACTACGACTACGATGCGCCGTTCATCGACAAGACCTTCAAGTGCGGCGGGTGTCAAAACCCGCACGCCAAGGTCAACTTCAACAGCGAATGCCTTGACTGCTACACCTACATCCCTGCATCTGCCGATGCGGTGATTGACAAGCTCGAAGAAATGGAATGGAACAACAGCTTCAAGGCTGCTGACAAACAATAACCTAAAACCTAATTGATTATGCCAGAAATAGATGTTGTACAAGAGAGCATTAGCTTCTCATTTAACTACGACCCAAGAAACCCACGTGTGGGCGACAGAGTTATGCTGTCGGATATGTGTCCAAGGTCGAACTGGTCTAACAACAGATTCGGTAACGAGTACGTCATTGAATCCCTCACAAGGCATGGCTGTGTAAAAATATGGTCTCCGTTTGATAGGACTGCTTCGGGATTAGGTTTCTATACAGAATGGCTTATGCCTGCGCCCGCAAACATACCTAACGGAACACGTGTGCTATGCACGAGCTTCAATGAAATGAGGGCTGGTATGTTCATGTTTAGGGACAGAGCAAACCACAACGACAGCATGATAGCATCGGTCGAAAGGCAGATGACATCTCCTCTTATTGTAATGAATTCAGATGAAGTAGTGTCGGACTACTACCATTTGTCAAATGAACCCTGGGGCTGGAACCGAGATTGGCTGTTCATTAACAATACACCCATCGAACAGGCAAGCAGACAACCTATGATTGGCGACATAGTAATGATTACCAATGGTAGCCTCAAGGGTGTTAAGAAGCGCGTGGTGAGAACCATGTGGCGAGAGCATGGCTCGGCAGTATACGTATCTCCAACCCAACGATACAACTTCCCAGAACATTGCAAACTAATCCAACCAAAACCAAATAAAGTCATAACCTTAAAACACTGAAACTATGCCGAACTGGACGTATAACATCATCAGGGCATCAGGCTCCAAAGAGAGCCTTGATGCCTTCCTTGCGAAGACAACCAAGGTGAACAACAGCGCAGAGCGTGAAGACGAGCGCCTATCGTTTGACTTCGAGTCAATCATACCTATGCCCGACAACATCTTCCGAGGTAACATCGGCAAGGAGGAGAAGGAGCATTGCAAGGCCAACAACATACCCAACTGGTACGATTGGTCTGTTGAGAATTGGGGCACCAAGTGGAACGCTTGCCACACCATTGTTGAACGCGAGAGCGATACGCTTGTGCGCGTGATGTTCTCTACCGCTTGGTCGTATCCCATCCCGGTAATGGAGAAGATGTTTGAGATGTTCCCCGACATTGAATTCATCGTCGAAGCCGAGGAAGAATCAGAGGAGTTCGCTCTTATGCACACCAGAGAGGATGGCATAGTCGAGGGTACGTTCTCCTACATGGTCGATGAGAAGGTTGTAGAGTATGACCCAAAGAAAGAGCAATGGGTGGACAGCGAAGGGAATGGCTACGATGACTATGACCGCAGGGAAATCTTCTATTAGCCATGGGTATATACACCTTCAATCCAGATACGCTTACTTATCGTAAGCTTCCTTTTGGAACCACTATCATCAAAGGCGCAGCCTTTGTGGCTGCTGCCTTTATCTTTCTTTCCATCAACGTGGTCGATGCGACAGAGTACGAGCGCATCATCCAAATGCGTGGGATGGGCAACCAGTTCAGCGAAGAGCGCCTACGCTCAAAGCTGAAGGAACTCAACGTGCGCTTTGCTGATGTAGCTGTTGCTCAGGCCAAGCTGGAGACCAACACCTTTAGGTCTAACATCTTCGTAGAGAACAACAATCTCTTTGGGATGAAGGAGGCCAAGACGCGCATCAACCTTGCGCGTGGAAGCCAACACGGACACGCCTACTACGATTCGTGGGAAGATAGTGTCCTTGACTATGCGATGTGGTGCGCTACCTACGCCAAGCATTGCAGAACCAACGAGCAGTTCCTATCACTGCTCAATGGGTACTACGCTGAAGACCCTAACTACGTGGCCAAGCTACGTAAGATTATGTCAAGACAATGAGATTCATTGACTTCACGATACGATGGATAGCAGGAAACTTGTCCATACCATTTTGGATGGTGGGGCACGTGCATCTATCGACCAATGTTTACCAAGACGTTCATGAAATCATAGCGTCGTTGGGTATGAATGTGGTGGTCGCCATAGGCTTCTACCTCGAATGGAAACAACATAAAAACCAACAACCATGAGCAATAACCGAAATCTTCCTACCGAAATCGCTGTCCCACTGATGTATTACATCGACGATAACGGCAAATACGTCTTTGATGACGAAGAAATGCGAGATTATCTTGAAGAAAAAATCAACGAAATATCGCTGAGTGTCAATATGTTAGGGCGAGAACGCTTCAATTAGTACGCAAATAGTTGCACAATTCAATTTTCTTATTAACCTTTGTACAAATCAAATTCAAAAACATCAATTAAAATGAAACAATTCGTAATTACCATCCCCAATCCCATCCGTGGGAAGGGAGCCAAAGGCTTTGACCGCCGACCCCAAGAAGGAGAACCAACCTTCTCTGTCTTCCACTGCTACGCCGACAACGAGAAGCGTGCGCGGGAGATAACAGCAAGCAGTCTTGATATGCGCAAGGTGCCCGACGGCACCAAGCTCGTAGAGATTGCCTACGACCCGCGCGTGAAGAATGAGTCGTTCACAAGCGTAATCTTCCAAGGTGAGGAGAAGAAGGAACCAATGCAACATCCGGTTCCGGCAAGCTCGATAAAGCGGTACGAGGTTACCTCTGATACTGAGATTAGGTATACGATGCGGCGAGTGTACAACGTGTATGCGCAGAGCGCGCAGGAAGCTGTTGAGCTCGCTAAGACTTCGTGGATAGCGCCGCTTGACGAGTATGCGATTAACGAGCATGAGGACAAGCCTGACTTCATGGTGTCTGAAATCATAAGCGATGAGCGTTAGGGAATCAATCACCTGGCAAAGCGCCATAGAGATGGAGTTGGCTCGCATAGAGACCAACCTCCATTTCGTGGACGACTACAGCTCTCTTATGCACATACCGGGCATAAACCTCAGAGCCAAGCAATGCTTGGAGAGTATAGATGAAATCAAAAAATACCTAACCCTACATGAACGAACAGAAACAGAAAGTCCCTCGCTACATTGAGGCCCTTGCGTGGATTGTTATCCACGCTCCTCACTACGCTTTGTTTTACCTAATAATGAGAACAATCGAATGGTTAGTTTCCTGACTGCAATACGTATGGCGTTCTCCGGCAACGGCTCGCTACATTCTAAGATTATCGGCTTGCTTGTGTACATCATTGCAGAGGCGGCGTTCATCGCCTTCCTTGCCTGGGTATTTTTCGCATTCCTATGGTATTTGGAAAATTAGAATCGAGCTATGCTAAGGTTGACCAGATGGTGGACTCGTTACTTGGCTCCAACCCCAAGGACAACGAGTACCACGTCTGGGCCGACGAGCTGATTGAGTCAGCTCGCTACAACCGAAAGTCATTCATCAACCTAATCTGTGCTACCTCATGGGAACAGATTCACTTCCTCAATGAGCGCATTGGGAAAGACCACCACAAGGAGCTGAGCCTGCTGCAAACAGCAACCCACTTCCTGAAGATGCTGCATATCATTAGAAACATTTACATACAAGAAGGATGGCTCGAACCAAGATTTCAAGTGGCAATGACAAAGGCGTAGCGCCGAAGCGATTGTCCTACCTCGACTGGATGGTAAAAATCCAATCTGTGCACTACTCTTGTGGTGTAGAACTTGACAAGGGTATTGCGAAAGTAATGCAGTACAACTTGTCCAACTCAAAATGATTCCTTAACTTTAACTAATTCAAATTCAAATCAATGGCTTACCAACTAAAGACAACCAACATCAAGGGCAAGGAGTACGTTCAGGTGAACGAACGCATTATTGCCCTGCGTAAACTGCCCGAGTACAAGGGCTATTCAATCGAGACCGAGATGGTAGCGATAGACTCAGATATGTGCGTCATGAAGGCGACCATACGCGACAGCAAGGGAGCTGTCGCTGCTACGGGCTTCGCTCAAGAAGACCGGTCGGCATCAATGATTAACAAGACATCGTACGTGGAGAACTGCGAGACGTCGGCCGTAGGTCGTGCGCTTGGGTTCCTCGGCATCGGTGTTGAGTCATCCATTGCAACAGCAGAAGAAGTATCGCTTGCTATCGCCAAGCAGGAGCTACCATCTGCGCCCAAGGCATCGGCGGCCCCCGACTTAGAGAAGGCTGCGGAGCATATCAAGGCGGGAGCCAATGCGCCTGAACGCAAGAAACGCTTTGATGCAGTGATTTCTAAGTATGGTACTATCCTCAGCGAGGAACAGACACACTCACTTCGCTTACACGTAACGGCCTAATGTTAGTACAATCGTTAGGATTGTTAGCGTTTGCAATCGGAATGATTGGAGTCACGGCCGTCTTGGCCTGGCTCCTTTTTTCCGACGAACCATCAGATAGAAGCGACGAGTAATGGTCAACAAGAAAACATACCTTTTCGGTACAATACTATCCGTTATCGGTCTATTGGTGGCCGATGAAGCATCTACGAAGATGGCATTCGTAGCGCTTGGAGGATTCTTAGCTGTTGCCTACACCTTCAACAAGGATAGGGAATGAAGAACGAGGAAGAACTCAACGAGGCAATCATCAAGATGGTGGCCTGCCTCCAGATTGGATTGGAGTACATGGATGAGTTTACCCATAGTAAACTATACAGCAAGGGTGCTAAGTTCCACGCCAAGGGATTGGTAAAAGAGCTTGAGGCTACGCTTGGTTCTGTCTATGGAAATTTCCGGGATGGAGAAGATGAGGAGACCTATCTCAACATCGAGCGAGGCATCCGTGAGTTTGTCTCTCAGCCCCTATCTAACATCTACGTAGCTGGAGAGCGAGAGCCGGCGATTACGCCGTGCTCCGCTCACGCTCGCGACCAAGAGTGGGAAGAGATGGAAGAGGAGCTGAACCGGCGAATGGACATCATTGGAACCAACGGCAACGAAGGAGAACACTACCAATACATTGAGCAATGACACGAGTGTTTCTCATAGACATTGATGGCACGATATGCGACGACATCAAGAACGAGGACAGACATCTGTATGCCAGCGCATCTGCTTATCCTGATGCGCTTGGCATCATCAACAAATGGTACGACGAGGGTAACGTGATTACGTTCTTTACCGCAAGGGAATCAAAGGACAAAGCTGTTACTGAGAAGTGGTTAAGCGACAATGGCTTCAAGTACCACGGACTGGTGATGGACAAGCCACGTATCAAGGATGGCCAGGAGTACGTATGGATTGATAACCGAAAGGTGCGAGCTATCACATACTTGGGCACTTGGTCTGAGCTGAAAGAGGTAGATGCTAAAATTCAAACATTCCAATGAGCAAGTACACAAACAGATACGGAGACGAGTTCACGTTTGAAAAGAATGAGAACGGCAACATTGACTGGAAGGGAGACTTCAAGTACACACGATTCGGATGGGACAACGATGACAACATCATATTCGTTGACCCAAGCGGGGGACCATATATACCTGTCGGCACGAATATGTCGCTGTATGGGCTTGATGGAATCGTATCAGGATTCGTTGACCACGGCGACTATTGGGAGATTCTAATTGAGCATAATGTGCAATGAAACGACTAACGAGAGAACAAAAGAAGGAGAAGGCAATGATTGACATCGTCAATAAGATGTTTGAGATTGCTGGACACGACGTGAACTACGACGACATCGTTGGCGTAGACAAGTGGTACCAGAAGTACACTATGACTGTTGCTCAGGGCGAACAACTTGAGGAGTGGGGCAAGAAGTACCTTATGCGAGAACTTAAGTTGCGAGCAGCCTATGCAGAGAAGGAGATGATGTGGTTCAGTGTAACGTGGGGACTGAAGTATTCAGACTTTGACGAACACATTAAGAGTAAATTAAAATGAAAATAGAACTTCAACCATACTGGCACACCTGCGGAGACGGATGCTGTGATGAATACGGATACAACGTACTTGTAGACGGAAAGATAATTGGCTCTATCGGTGAAGATGCTCAAGAGTTAGCAGACCTCCTAAACGAAACCTTTAACACCAACGAGAAATGAAGTATAGAATATTAGAAACAATAGAGGGGTTTTATGCACAAGAAAAGCAATGCTTTTTGTTTAAATGGGAATACATTGATAGTTTGTTACCTAACTTCACTTGGAATGATAACAAACGTCAATCTATTGTGGCTACATACGATGAAGCACTTAAAGTAGTAGAAAAGAGAAAGCAGTACTTAAAGGATAAAAATTTCAAAAAAATACATAACCTTTAACACCAACGAGAGATGAGAACAGAAGAAGAAAAGTGGGAGCTGATAAAGAAGTTGGTGTACGATAAGATTCGTCATACGTTCCACTCTAGCAGCGTTCAGTTCCTAAACAAACAGCAGTGCGAGAAGGTCGCTGACTTTATCGTAGAGCTGTCAAAAAATGAAACCCAACTCGGAGAATTTCCGAATAACTAAACAAAACCTAACAATGGAAATCAAACCAAAAAAATACCCAAGCGTTGGATTCTCTGGACTCCTAACACTCTTATTCATTGCCCTAAAGCTTACCGGCCATATCGATTGGTCTTGGTGGTGGGTGTTGTCACCAATCGCTATTCAGCTAACCATTGGGGTATTGCTTATAGCATTAGCAGTAATCCTTGAAAAGAAATTGAAATGAAAATCACATCAGGAAAATACGTTGACCAGTTCGCCATCGGCGTAACGTGGTTGCGCTACCCAAACGTAACGTGGTCTATCATCTTTGACTTTGGCCTGTGGTACGTTGAGGTATCAAATGACTTCAAGGATACAGGTGAATGGATTCCATACGACTTAGAGAATAGCATTCGATGCGATAGATGCGGCTCTCCGAATGATGTAAAACCAAAGTTTCCTGAAGATGAGATGTGGGAATTTGAATGGGTATGCGATATGTGCATTCGCAATGATGAGTATATGGAAAGCATAAGCAACAAAAAAACCAAAAAGAAGAATGGAAAAGATTAGCGTATCCCAAGATATTCTTGAGCAATATCGTAAGGCGCAATACAATCGAAACGTATGTTTGTATAGCCGTAGAGATACCGAATCCAAGTACTGGGAAGGATATGTCAACGCACTTAGTTTAATCATAGAGAAATTGAAATGAAACCATCAGAATACCTTGAGTATTTCAAGGAACATCCACATATCAAAAAGAAGGAAGCTGAAATGCTTGCAGGCCGAATCCTATCTAACTACGGTAGCTCATACAACGTGCCAGCTATGGTTACGGCAATGGAAGAACTTGAGAAAGCAATCAGCGTTGTAGACATGATAGAAACCAAGCAGGCAAAAGAGGTAGCCGACCAACTGCAAGGGGCATACAATTCACTAAGCAACAAATACCACAATGGCTAAGAAGAAAGACAAGTGGATTACCCAGATGATTGAGCGCACTGGGAAGCCATACCTATCCTACAGCTCTATCAAGTACGCACTGCAAGACATCGCGCTCTTTGAGATGTACATGATGGGCAAGCTCAAGAAGGACAGCGAGGCTCTTCAGTTCGGAAGCGCATACGACTGCCTGCTGTTTACCCCCGAAGCGTTTGATGAACGCTTCTTTGTAATGGATGATACGCACATCATTGAGAAGCTGTTGGCTGATGGAGCCAAAAGCCCTCGTGCTACAAGCGTCTACAAAGAGTGGAAGAACGAAATGGATGCATCCATTGGTGAGCGCACCATCCTTAGCCTCGATGACCACCAGCAAATCATTGACATGGTGGACCGACTTAACGAATGCGGCATCATTGAAATCTACCTGAGTGGAGACTATCAGGTTGAGTTCAACGAAGAGGTAGACGGAATCCCTTTTAGGGGATTCCTCGACTGCAAGGGTAATGGATTCATCTCTGACTCCAAGACAACACGTTCAATGTCAGCATTTCGTTCTGACGTAAAATACTTAGGGTACGATATTCAGGCGTATCTTTACTGCAAGGTCTTCGGATATGAGGACTTCTACTGGGTCACCCAAGAGAAGTCTTTCCCTTATGTCCCTGCCGTATACAAAGCATCGGAGCAAACCCTTCGCTTCGGTGAGGAGAAGTTCAATCGGGCGATTAACACCATCCGAGAGCACTTTGAAAGGGACAAGCCTTCCAGCTCGTTCTACCTTGAAGGGGAAATTTAATTGTCAATCAAAATGGAAAAGAAAGACATCTATATTGGATACGTAGGCGAGCTTAAGTCTTACGATTCAGGCGTACGCAAGTACTCAATCTCGTTCAAGTCTGAACAGCTTGATGAGCTCAAGAAATACCTTACCGCACGTGGTAGCGTAAACCTTGACTTCGTTATCAAGACGGACGACAGCGCCTTCATTAGCGTGTTCAATCCCAAAGCAGCAAGCACCAAGCCGGGTGCATCGAAGGCTCCCGCCGGTGCCGACGACGACTTGCCGTTCTAAGTATAAGGGGGCGGCCTTATAGCCGCCCTCTTTTCTTTTCACTATCATCTTTTCTTCTGCGATGGAGTACAATTCTGATTTCCGTCATGACCTGCGCATCGGAAAAATGGGCGAACTGCTTTTGGGCAAGCTGCTCAGCAACACAACCGTTGAAGTCAAACTGGACTTCGCAACCTATCGCACTGGTAACTTCTACATCGAGTACTCATCGCGTGGCAAGCCTTCGGGCATAGCCACGACCGAGGCAGACTACTGGGTGCTTATTGCGGCATCCGAAAAGGGATGCCGACATAAGGATAACGAAGTATTCATGGAAGAAGACGACATCCTATACCTTGTCATTGTGTCTACCAACCGACTCAAGGACTTGTGCAGGACTAAGTATGAACGTAAAAATGTCCCGGGCGGAGATGAAAACACCTCGCTTGGAGTTCTAATCAAAGCAACAGATTTACTATGACCCTATACGACCTACAAAGATTCTTCCTTAAGAAGAATGAAGAACAGATGAACCAGTTCATGCGCATCGCGCAAGCACGCCTAAAGAGCACCTATAAGTT
>Ga0315906_10007244_pt1 | contig 13537 bp, 10 predicted proteins | sample LakEriMetagenome_4_FD_203526 | JGI IMG/M metagenome (GOLD analysis project Ga0315906, IMG submission 203526) | Freshwater fungal communities from buoy surface, Lake Erie, Ohio, United States - Buoy 2 MA122 | ecosystem: Environmental > Aquatic > Freshwater > Lake > Lake biofilm | place: USA...
GCCGGTGCTGGAGCGGGGCGTGGTGGTGCTGGCGGGGAGTTCGGGCACGCCTGTGAAGGACGACCCGGCGATGCTCACGCTGCTGTCGGCAGGCGGCCTGGGGGCGTTCACGGTCGACGTCGCGGGCCTGACGCCGTCCACGACGTACCGCTTCCGGGCCTTCGTGCGGACCAGCCAGGGGCTCGTCTACGGCGACGTGACCACGTTCACGACCGGCGGCACCGCATCCTGATCGGGCGAATCCGCCCGCCGCGGCACGCCCTGGGTTCTCACCGAAAGGGTGAGGATTTCACCGGCCGCATGAAACTCTTCCTGTGAATCGGCGGCGCCATGTGAGCGTTGTGTGAGCAACGCGTTCGCCGGCATGGCCGAGCATCGAAAAAAGTGCTTGTTTTCAAGCATCTCCTGCTTCTTGCTCGGGCTGTGGCGAGTTTGGCACGGGAATCGCATAGGGGTCCTGGGTCGGAAGTGCAACTTCGCGTTTCAGGCTGACACCGTTTTCGAGGGAGAACACTGCGATGTTTTGGAAACTCAGGCACAGAGCGGCGTGGCTGACGGCCGCGCTGGCCGTGGTTCTGTTGGTCGGGCCCGCCGTGGCCACGACGATCACCTTGGACACAGGAAAATCGGTGACGATCAATCAGGGGTCATCCGGCACGTTCCGCTTCTCCGCCACGAACGACGCAGGTGCGATCACGGACAACTTCCTGGGCTGGACGTTGGGCATCCAGGTTCTGCCCGCGTCCGGCACGAACGTCGGGTCGCTGACGCTGGGATCCTTGACCCAGCCGGGCTCCAGTCCGATGCCGGTAGGGACCTTGGACATCATCAATCCGACGCTCTCGACGCTGGCGTTGAGTGCCACGATCAACGGCTCGACGCAATACTATTTGACGGCGGCCCAGACGACGGACACGTTGGGCTCCCTCGCTGGAAACACGACTTACAACCTGGGCGACCTGGGGATCACGGCCTCGGCGAACGCGCTGGGAACCTGGAACGTGTATGCGGTCCAGCAGAGTGGTGCCAACTATCGCTCGTATTGGACCGACGGGTCGGCGTCCGACGTCCAGTTCGGCAATCTGCCGAATACGGGCAACAGCTCCATCTTGATCGGCACGGTGACCGCCGTGCCCGAGCCCAGCACGATCGCGTTGCTCGGCATGTCGCTGGCCAGTGCCGGTTGGTATGCCTGGCGGACGCGGCGGCACTCGGCGATCGAACTCGTGCACGAGTCCTGATCGCGGGTCCGCATCAGCGGATCGGCCGGCCTGCTTCACTTCCGACCGGCTTGGACGGGTCGGCGGGGTCAAACCCGCCGGCCCGCCTGCATTGAACGGCCACGGCGACCGCTCTTCACTGCCATACCGACACGAGCGCGTGCATGACGTCGTGAATGGCCCGCGCCAGCCGTGACTCGGTGCCCAGTTCCTGGCCGATCCGCACGAGCACCAGGGCCTGGATCAGGGAGTTCCAATTGAATCCGTTCATGTCGCCCTCCGTGACGACGTGCCTGGGAAACGCGGCCGGCCCCCCAATGGCCTGCCACCCGCCAATGGTCGCGACCCGCAGCGCGCGGGCAAGGCGTCCGCCGCCAATCCCGCACCGCCAAGCCCCTCCTTGCCGTGGACACTTTGGCCGGAGCGTCGGTCGGACCGACCGCCCCCTCGCCCCTGCGGCCTCGACGGAAACGACGGCAAAAATCGACAAAAATCACGGGAATCTCGCGAAAAACGAGTTGGACAAAGCCGGGGTTCGTGGTGTAAGATTTGGCATCGCGGGGAGAATCCTCGCAGCACAAATCTCTGGAATCTCGTCAGCGGCTGTTCCCCCCCCAAGACCCACACTTCGATAGCCGCTATCGGCCCCGTGGCTCCCCAGCCGCGGGGCCTTTTCTTTTGGCCCGCGGTCGGTCCGGGCCCGGTTCTTCGCCACGGCCTGCAAAAGCAGGCCCCGAGTTCGCTACCATACGCGGCTTTCCGGCCGCCTTGGCGGCCGATCCCGGTCGTCCCCACAACTCGAGAACCATGGCCGCGCACCACGCCGATCCGTTTTCCGCCCGTTCCACGTTCGAGACCGGCTCCGGCCCGGCGACCCTCTACCGGCTCCGCGCCCTCGACGACGCCGGCGTGACGAACACCTCCCGGCTGCCCTACTCGATCCGCATGGTGCTCGAGGCCTTGCTGCGGACCTGCGACGACTACGAGGTGACGGAGAAGGACATCCGCGCCCTGGCGACCTGGAACGCCGCGCAGCCGGCCGAGGTGGAGATCCCGTTCAAGCCGGCCCGCGTCGTGCTCCAGGACTTCACGGGCGTGCCGTGCGTCGTGGACCTGGCCGCCATGCGGGCGGCGATGCGGCGGCTCGGCGGCGACCCGGGCAAGATCAATCCGCTCGTCCCCGTGGACCTCGTCATCGACCACTCGGTGCAGGTCGATTACTTCGGCACCGCCGACGCGCTCGAGCGGAACGTGGCGATCGAGTTCGAGCGGAATGCGGAGCGGTACGCGTTCCTGCGCTGGGGCCAGCAGGCCTTCCGCAACTTCCGCGTGGTGCCACCGGCGATCGGCATCGTCCATCAGGTGAACCTGGAGTACCTGGCCGGCTGCGTGTTCCTCCGCGACGACCCCACGGCCGGCAAGGGGGCCGCCAGGGTGGCCGTACCCGACACGCTCGTCGGCACCGACAGCCACACCACGATGATCAACGGCCTCGGCGTCGTCGGCTGGGGCGTGGGCGGCATCGAGGCCGAGGCCGTGATGCTCGGCCAGGCGCTCTCGCTGCTGCTGCCGGAGGTGGTGGGCTTCGAGCTCACGGGGCGGCTGCCCGCCGGCGCCACCGCCACGGACCTCGTGCTCACCGTCACCGAGATCCTGCGGAAGGAGGGCGTGGTTGGGAAGTTCGTGGAGTTCTTCGGGTCGGGGCTGACGGGCATGTCGCTCGCCGACCGGGCCACGATCGCCAACATGGCGCCCGAGTACGGGGCCACGATGGGCTTCTTCCCGATCGACGAAGAGACCCTCGCCTACCTGCGGCTCACGGGCCGCCCGGCCGGGCAGGTGACGCTCGTCGAGCGGTACATGAAGGAGCAGGGCCTGTTCCGCACCGACGCGGCGCCGATCCCCGAGTTCACGAAGCGGCTGGCGCTCGACCTGGGCACCGTGGAGCCGAGCCTCGCCGGCCCGAAGCGGCCCCAGGACCGCGTGCCGCTGGTGGCCGTCAAGCGGACGTTCGCCGAGTCGCTCATGGCGCCCACGGCGAAGCGGGGCTTCGCGCTCGAGGGCGCGGCGCTTTCCCGCACGGGCACGGTCCGCGAGAACGGCCATGCCGACACGATCGGCCACGGCGCCGTCGTCATCGCCGCGATCACCAGCTGCACCAACACCAGCAACCCGAGCGTGATGGTGGCGGCGGGGCTCGTGGCCCGGAAGGCCGTGGCCAAGGGGCTTTCCACCAAGCCCTGGGTGAAGACGAGCCTGGCGCCCGGCTCCCGCGTGGTCACCGACTACCTGGAGAAGTCGGGCCTGGACAAGGACCTCGACGCCCTGGGCTTCGAGACGGTGGGCTACGGCTGCACGACCTGCATCGGCAACTCGGGTCCGCTTCCCGACGCGGTGGCGAAGGCGGTGAGCGAGGGAGACCTCGTCGCGGCCGCGGTGCTCTCCGGCAATCGCAACTTCGAGGGCCGCGTGAACCCGCTCGTGAAGGCCAACTGGCTGGCGAGCCCGCCGCTGGTGGTCGCCTACGCGCTGGCCGGCACGACCGACATCGACCTCGCCACCCAGCCGCTCGGCACCGGCAAGGATGGCCAGCCGGTGTTCCTCGCGGACATCTGGCCCACCGCCGAAGAGGTGCGGCAGACGGTCGCGGCGGCGGTGCAGCCGGCCCAGTTCCAGGCCCGCTACGGCAACGTCTGGGAGTCGAACCCGCGGTGGAACGCCGTGCCCACGAGCCAGGGCGAGCTCTACGACTGGGACGCGGCCAGCACCTACATCCAGGAGCCGCCGTTCCTGGCGGAGATCTCCCGGCAGCCGCGGCCGCCCCAGAGCATCCGCGGGGCCCGCGTGCTGCTGGCCCTCGGCGACAGCGTGACCACCGACCACATCTCGCCGGCCGGGAGCATCGCCAAGGCGAGCCCCGCGGGTCAGTACCTCGTCGAGCACGGCGTGCCGCCGGCCGACTTCAACTCCTACGGCGCCCGTCGCGGCAACGACCGCGTCATGACCCGCGGCACCTTCGCCAACATCCGCATCCGCAACCTGCTCGTGCCGGGTGTCGAGGGGGGCGTGACGCGGCTGCTGCCGGGCACGGAGGTGATGCCGGTCTACGACGCGGCCGTGAAGTACAAGGCCGCCGGCACGCCGCTGGTGGTTCTGGCCGGCGCGGAGTACGGCACGGGATCGTCCCGCGACTGGGCCGCCAAGGGGACGATGCTCCTCGGCGTGCGGGCCGTGCTGGCGGCGAGCTTCGAGCGGATCCATCGCTCGAACCTCGTGGGCATGGGCGTCCTGCCGCTCGTCCTGCCCGAGCCCTGGCAGCAGCTCGGCCTCACCGGCGAGGAGACCTTCGACATCCCGTTCGAGGCGCTCGCCCCGCGGGCCACCGTCACCGTCACGGCGACGGCGGCCGACGGCAGCGCCAAGCGGATCGACTGCCTCGTGCGGATCGACACGCCCGTGGAGCTCGACCAGTTCCGTGCCGGTGGCATCCTGCCCTTCGTGCTCCGCAAGCTCCTCGGCTGACGCCCCGCGGGCTCCGGCTGGCCGCAAAGTTCACGCCGCCGGCACCGTCGGCCCGGCCGTGGGGTTTTTTGCCGGCCGGTTTCGCGTGGGACCGTGTCGCTCCGCGGCGATTTCCGTATAGTGCCGGGGCCGCCAGGCGAACGAGGCGGCGCAGTGCAACTGCACGCGAGTGGACCACCGGCCCTGCGGGCCGGGATCGCCGCTCGCCGACGTCGGAGCGTTCGCGGGAGATCGCGGCATGGTGATCGTGCACGGCGGCAAGGATTCCGGCCACCCGGCGGCCCGTCCCGCGCATTCGCGGCTGGCGATCGCCCGGCTCGTGATCGAGGAACTGGAGCGGGTGCGGCCGGTGGCGTCGCGCAGCCGCCTGGAGCCGCAGGCGTCGCTCGCCGAGGCGGGCATCGACGCCGGCCGGTTTCTCGACGCGGTGACGCGGATCGAGGGCCGCTACCAGATGCGGTTTCGCGACGAATGGCTCCACGAAGTGCGGACCTGCGACGACCTGATCGACTGCGTGGAGCGGCGGATGTTCGACGCCGCCGACCGCGCGGAGGCCCCGTCCGCGCGGCGTCCGGCCCCGGCGACCGTCGGCCCGGCCGCGGCCGCCGCGGATCCGTTCCCGGAGTGCCGACAGCTCGAGGAGCGGCTCGCCGGCCTGGCCGCCGGCGGACTCGGCAACCCGTTCCTGATCGCCAACGAGGCGGTGGACGGCCGCCGGGCCCGCGTCGGCGGCCGCGACGTGCTCTCCTTCACGAGCTTCGACTACCTCGGTCTCGCCGGACATCCCGACGTCACCGCCGCGGCGAAGGAGGCGATCGACCGCTTCGGGTGCAGCGCCTCCGCCAGCCGCATGGTGGGGGGCAACAACACCCTGCTCGATGCGCTCGACCGCGAACTGGCCGACTTCGTGGGCACCGAGCGGGCGGTCGTGTTCCCGTGCGGCTACGGCACCAACGCCTCGGTGCTCGGCCACCTGTGCGGCGAGGGCGACCTGATCCTCTACGACGAGCTGGCCCACAACAGCATCATGCAGGGCGCCGGGGCCGCAAAGGCTGGCAAGCGGTCGTTCCGGCACAACGACCACGCGCAGCTCGACGGCCTGCTCCGCGACCTGCGGCCGCAGTACCGCCGGGTGGTGATCGCCATCGAGGGCGTCTACAGCATGGACGGCGACTACCCGGACCTGCCGCGATTCCTGGAGGTGAAGCGCCGCCACGACGCGCTGCTCTATGTGGACGAGGCCCACTCCATCGGCACCATGGGCCCCGAGGGACGGGGCATCTGCGACCACTTCGGCGTCGACCCGCGCGAGGGCGACCTGTGGATGGGCACGATCAGCAAGGCGCTCGGCGCCCAGGGCGGCTACCTGGCCGGCCCCGAAAGGCTGATCCGCTACCTCGGCTTCACCACGCCCGCCTTCGTGTTCTCCACCGCCTGCTCGCCCCCCAACGCGGCCGCGGCCCTGGCGGCGGTGCGGGTGCTGCGGCGGGAGCCCTGGCGGGTGACCCGGCTGCGGGAGCGGTCGGAGCTGTTCCTCAAGCTCGCCGACGACGCCGGCCTCGACACCGGGCCCAGCGGCGACACGCCCGTGATTCCGGTGATCACCGGCAGCTCGACGCGGGCAATCCTCGTGTCGCAGCTGCTGCTGGAGCAGGGCATCAACGCCCGGCCGATCCTCTACCCGGCGGTTCGCGAGTCGGCGGCCCGGGTGCGGTTCTTCGTCACCTGCGAGCACACCGAGGAGCAGATCGTGCGGACGGTGGAGGAGGTCGCGGCGGTCATGGCCGCGACGGCGCCCCCAGGGCGGGCCACGGCAGGGGAGCCGGACCGAAAATCCCGTCCTTGAGCACGGGGCGGTAGCGGCGGACGAGGTCCTCGGTCACGACCAGCAGGGCCGGGAGCAGCACCAGCTCCGCGACCGTGGCCGCCGCCACGGCGGCACAGGCCAGCCTGCCGAAACCGGCCAGCGAGGGCACGCTGCTGGCCGTGACCGCGGCGAAGCCGACCGCCAGCACCACGCCGCCGATGACGACGGGATTGCCGGTCTCGACGACGGCCCGGCGGACGCTCGTGGCGATCGACAGCCCCGCGCGGCGGTGGCGGGCCAGCGCCGAGAGCACGTGCACCGTGTCGTCCACCGCCAGGCCGAGGCAGACGTTGAACACGATCACCGTGGCCGGATCGAGCGCCCGGCCCGTGGCCACCAGCAGGCTGCCGATCACGGCCAGGGGAAAGACGTTGGGGATCAGGCTGACGAGGCCGGCCAGCGGCGAGCGGAAGGCGATCGCCAGGATGGCCCCGATCACGGCCACCTCGACGAGCAGGCTGGTGCCCAGGTCGCGGACCAGTTGCCGGATGTTGCGGGCGGACACGACCGACATGCCGGCCAGGTCGAAACGCCAGCCCGGTCGCGCCTCCGCCAGGCTCGCGAGCCCGACATCGACCCGGTCGTAGACGGCCTCCAGCGCCCGCGAGCCGAGGTCGGTGACCCGGCCGCGGACGAGGGCCGCGTGGGCCTCCGGGGCCACCAGATCGCGGACGTGGTCGGGGTCGAGGCGTTGCCGGGCGCGGGGCGACATCGAGCCGGCCACGGTGGACAGCGAGATCGCCCGGCCCACGCCGCCGGACGCGGCGAGCACGTCGTGCACGCCGGCGAGGGCCGCGGTCACCGACTCGTCGCGCCAGTCGATCGTGGCCGGCCAGCGGACGACCACGTCCACGCCGAGCGCCCCGCCGAACTCGGCATCGACGCGGGCCAGGGCCGCGGCCGAGGACGCCCCGCGGGGCAGCGAATCGACGACCCGCGTGTCGGCGTCCAGGCCGGACCCGAACCAGGCCAGCACCGCCGTGACCACCGCCCCGGCCGCCACGATCGGTCGGGCGTGCGTCACGGAGAAGGCCGCGAGCCGGTTGGCGATCCGGCCGGCCCGGCGGGACGAGCGGCCCAGCCGCAGGCCGCTGCAAAACGGCGTGGCGGCGATCAGCGGCGTGAGCAGCGTGACGGCGAGGAAGCTCGCCACGGCGCCCACGGCGGCCGCCAGGCCGAAGTTGCGGACCGCGTCGATCCTGGCCGCGGCCAGCGAGGCGAAGCCGACGGCCGTCACCAGGCTCGTCAGCCCACAGGCCGCCCCCACCCGCTGCACGGCGCCGCTCGACGCGGCGAGCGGATGCAGGCCGCGGCGGACGCTGCGCCGCATGTCCTCGATGAAGTGGATCGAGTCGCAGGTGCCCACCACGAGCGCCAGCGAAGGCACCACGCTCGTGAGCACGTTCACCGGCATCCCGCACAGGCCGAGGATGCCCAGCGCCCACACGGCCCCGATGAACGGCGGCACGCAGGCCACGACGGTGGACCGCAGGCTGCGGGCCACGCTGGCCGAGAGGATCACGGCCAGGGAGAGCCCGAGCGAATTGAAGACCAGCATGTCGCGGCGGAGGGCGCCCGACGCCTGCTCCCGCAGCGCCGGCAGGCCGGTGACCTGCAGCGTCAGGGCGGCGTCGTGCCGTTGCGCCTCCGCCACCGCCTCTTCGATGGCGGCCACGACCCGGGGCAGGAGCGGCGGCCGGTCGGCCTCGGGCACCAGCCGCACCAGCACGAGCGACGCCGAAGCGTCGCGGGAGAGGAGGTTGCCGGCCACCAGCGGATGCTCGACGGCGCGGGCCCGGGCGGCCTCGCGGGCCGCCTCGTCGAGCGGCCCGGAGGTGCGCGGGATGACAGGCAGGAGAGCTCCGGCGGCGCCCTGGCGGCGGACGTCGAAGATCGACCGCACCTCCTCCACGCCCGGAATCGCCTCCAGCCGCGTCACGACCCCGCGGAGCGCGGCCAGCGACTCCGCCGCGAAGATGTCGCCGCTGCGGGCGTCGGCGAGGACGATGCAGTCGCGATCCGGGGCCCCGAACAGCCCAGCCACCTCGTCCAGCAGCCGAAAATCGACGGTCGAGTCGCGGACGAGCGACCGCAGGTCGTCGTCGAGCCGCAGCCGTGAGACGCCGACCGCGGCCAGGACGGTGAGGGCCGCGGCCGCAAGCCAGCCGGCCCGGCGCCAGGCCGCGGCGGAACTCACTCCGCGTCCGGCTCTCCGCTCCCCGGCGGCATCAGGTGGAGCTCCGCCGGGTCCACGATCCAGCCCCGGCAGGCCGTCGTCCCGCAGCGGCAGGTGATCGCCGCGTCCGCCGGCCAGGCGTAGTCGATCGACAGTTCCTCGCCCACCGCGATCGGGCGGATCGTTTGCAGCCACAGCCGATCTTCCTGGGGACTCTCCGCGTCGCCCTCCCAGTAGAAAAGTTCGCAGTTGGGATCGCAACTGTGGTTCACGAATCGGAGCGGGGCGGCCGGATCGAGCAGCTTGCCGCTGGGCAGCTCCATGACGTAACTGGAATCCTCCGGATGCGCGGCGAGGATCTCTCCCTTGACCTCCGCGAGCACGATTCCAGCCTCGAGGCGGCGGCGGGCGAACACGCCGCGGCCGACGTGGGTTTCACCGACGCGGATCAGGCGGTCGAGAGGCGGGCGACGCGAACGGGTGGCCGCCACGGAGACGGGACGATCTTCGTGGGGCATCGGGACGGAACGCTGGTGTCGCGGCAGGGGTGACGAGCACGAATCTTAGGCGTCGGCCGCCGGCGGTCAACGCCCCGCATGGGCGGGGCGGGTCCGCGAGATTGCGATCAGGACAACTCGTCCCGCACCCGCTCCAGCAGCTGCTTGGTGGTGCGGATCCCGTCGGGCTCCGAGAGGGTCGGCCCCTCGTACTCGATCCCGATCCAGCCGTGGTAGCCGGCGTCGAGCACCAGGCGCAGCATCCGCTTGTAGTCGGTCCGCACCTCGTTGCCGTCGGCGTCGAACTCGTGGCTCTTGGCGCTCACGCCCTTGGCGAAGGGCATCAACTCCGCCACGCCGCGGTAGCGGTCGTAGTCGTGGAAGTTGCCGAAGTCGGGAAGCGTGCCGCAGTTCGGCTTGTCCACCGCCTTCATCACGCTCGCCAGCCAGGCGCCGTTGCTCGACAGGCCGCCGTGGTTCTCCACGAGCACGCTCATCTCCATCTGGGCCGCGAACTCGGCCAGCCGGGAGAGGCCGTCGGTGGCGAGCTTCCGCTGCTCGTCCTCGTCGCCGGCGCTCTTGGCGTTCACGCGGATGGAGTGGCAGCCGAGCCGCTTGGCGGCCTCGACCCAAGGGAAATGGTTCTCGATCGCCTTGGTGCGGGCCTTGTCGTCGGGGTCGCCGAGGTGGCCGAGGCCGTCGCACATCACCAGCACGTTGGTCACGCCCTCGTCGGCGGACCGCTTGGCGAGGTCGCGGAGGTAGTCGGCGTCCTTGGCCTTGTCCTTGAAGAAGGAGTTGACGTACTCGACCGCCTCGATGCCGAAGTCCCGCTTGGCCGTCTTGGGGAAGTCGAGATTGTCGAGCTTGCCCTCCCGCAGCGTGCGGTGCAGCGACCACTCCGCGAGCGAGATCTTGAACAGCGGCGGCTTGGTCGGAGCGATGCCCGGTGTGGCGCGGGCCTGGCCGGCGGCGAGCGGCACGGCGGCCGCGGCGGCGGCGAGGAAGGAGCGGCGGGAAAGGGGGGCGTGGTCGGGCGCTGTCATGGCGGCACTCGTGGAGGATGAGCGGTTCAGGCGGGAGGGACGTCGGCTTCCTGCTGCAGGTATTCGCGAGGCTTGTACCTCCAGAGTACCGGAAGGAACAGGGCCGTCGCCACCGCCATGCAGGCGGTGAAAAACCAGTAGTAGGAGGCACCGGTGAGCGTGGACTCCCCGGATGCGTCCCTGGTGACCGCGTTGACCAGGGCGGTGAACAGGTTGCCCAGCGACACGCTGAGGAGATACAGGCTCATGACCAGCGACTTCATCTGCGGCGGCGCCTGGGTGTAGCTGAACTCCAGGCAGGTGATCGAGACGAGGATCTCGGCGGCCGTGAGCACCATGTAGGCCGCAAGTTGCCAGCCGACGCTCGGCCAGCGGGCGGCCTCCGGACCGAGGCCGGCCGCCGCGAGCCGGGCCGACTCGGCGTCGATGCGGCCCTGGGCGACGGCCGAGATGGCGAAGGCCGCGATGGTCAGGATGAAGCCGAGGAGGATCTTTCGCAGCGGCGTCAGGCTGACGAACCGCTCGACGGCCGGATAGAGCACCGTGCCGAACAGCGGGATGTAGGCGAGCACGAGCAGCGGGTTGACGGCCTGGATCTGGCTGGCCAGCCAGTCATGACCGAGAAAGCGCCGGTTCATCCGCTCGGCCTGCTGCACCCAGGCCCCTCCGGTCTGGTCGTAGAGCGACCAGAACACGGCCACGAGCAGATACAGCGGCGCGAGCCGGGCGATCGCCGCCAGCCCCTCGGGACCGAAGGTCTCGGCGAAGTACCGCGACCCGCGTGCCGGGACGTGCACGAAGCGGTGCCGCCCGAGCCAGAAGACGAGCGTGGCGATCGCCATGAGGATGCCCGGCACGCCGAACGCCCAGCCGGGGCCGTGGTGCTCGAGCAGCCAGGGCGTGAGCAGGGTGGAGAAGAACGAGCCGAAGTTGATCGCGAAGTAGAACCAGCCGAACACCCGCTCCAGGAGATGGCGGTTCGACCGGCCGAACTGGTCGCCCACGTGGGCGGAGACGCAGGGCTTGATGCCGCCGGAGCCGACCGCGATCAGCGCCAGGCCGGCGAGCAGCCAGCCGCGCGGCGCGAACGTCGCCTCCAGGAAGGCCTGCGGCATGTCCATCAGCGCCAGGCAGAGGTGGCCGGCGCAGTAGACGATCGAGAGCAGCAGGATCGTGAGGTACTTGCCGAGGAAGGCGTCGGCCACGAGACCGCCGATGACCGGAAAGAAATACGCACTGGCGACGAACAGGTGCAGCCACTCCCGCGACTCGGTCTCGGTCATGAAGTCGGCCGTGCCCGCCGCCGAGAGCAGGTATTGCGTCATGAAGACGACGAGAATCGTCTTCATGCCGTAGAAAGAGAAGCGTTCCGCCGCCTCGTTGCCCACGATGTAGGGGATGCCCGGCGGCATGCCGGTGCTGGCGGCGGGGCGGGTGCGGTAGGGGGCGTGGGACACGAAGGGATCCTGCGGTGGCGGCGCGGACGCGACGTGGGTGACAGCATGGCCGACCGCGCGTCATAAAGGCAACATGACCGCTTCGCCCGCCACACGGATGCTCGTCGTCACTCTCGACCGGCTGCCGGCCTGGATCCTCCCGGCCTACGGCTCGACCTGGACGGCGATGCCGGTTCTCGACGCCCTCGCCGGCCGCGGCCTGACGTTCGACCGGGTGATCACGACCGGGGACGACGACCTGGCCACGCTCCGCGACCTCGGCCTGGGGGAGATCGGGACCGATGCCGCCGTCGTCACCGACGCGGCTCACGTGGCGGCGGCGGTGCAGGGCACCGGAGCCGACGTGCGGCTCGTTGCCGCCTCGTGCCCGAAAGCGCCGGCCGCCGACGCGGCCGCGACGAACCTGGCGCGGCTCGCCGGCGCCGCCGGTGCGGCGCTGGCCGCGGGGCGGCATCCGCTGGTGTGGGTGCACGCCGCGAGCCTCGGCGTCGCCTGGGACGCGCCGGCCGCGTGTCGCGAAGCCTACGTCGATTCCGAGGATCCGCCGCCCTATGCCGCCGCCGCGGTGCCGGACCTGCAGGTCGATGCCGACACCGATCCCGATCTCGTCGTCGGCATCCGCCAGGCGTTCGCCGGCCAACTGACCCACCTCGATGCCTGCCTGGCGCCGCTGCTCGCGGCGGCCTCCGGCTGGCACGTGCTCGTGGCGGGGGTGCGCGGCATCGGCCTCGGCCTGCATGGCCGCGTGGGCACCGACTCGCTCGCCCCGTTCGGTGAGCTCGTGCACGTGCCCGCGATCCTCGCCGATGCGGCGGGCCGGATGGCCGCGCAGCGGTTCGGCGGGCTCGTCGTGCCGGCGGACCTCGGGGCCACGCTGCGCGTCCTGCGCGGCTCGTCCGCGCCGACCCCGGCGCCGGACTCGCCCTGGCAGGGGCGGAGCCTCGGCGGGCTGCTCGCCGACTGGTCGATGCCCGGGCGGGACCGCGTGGTCGTGGCCACCGGCCACGGCACGGCGATCGTCACGCCGGGCTGGCATCTCGTGGCCGAGGCCGGGCGGCCGCCGCGGCTCTATCACAAGCCCGACGACTACTTCGAGCTCTGCGACGTGGCCGACCGCTGCCCCGCCGTCGTCGAGGAGCTGGCTCCATTGGCGGCGGCCGCCGCCGGGGACATCCGCGGCAGTTGGGCTGCGCCGCTCTCGGGGGCCGCGGGCGCCGGCCCGTGAGGGATGCGTCGAGGCCGGTTTCGTGCGGGCAAAAACGCTTTGCCGGGCCGGTCGCGGGCCGCTACCATCCCGCCCCCCTCCGCGCGGCCCTGGCGGCCGTGCGGGCTCGCTCGGACCGCGCCGATGGCCTCGACAATCGCCCGTGATCGTGCCCGCCACATGGCGGCGGCCTGCGCGCTGGGGCTGGCCACGGTCATGGTGGCCGCGGCCGCCGAACTGCCGCTCGGCAACGTCGCGGCGGCGTCGAAGCAGCAAGCCCGGCCCGTCGCGATTCGCGTGCAGTGGGGCGGCGGCAAGCCGCAGGCTTGGACGGGCACGGTCGCGGTGATCGGCGACCGGGAGCGGCCCTCGTGGCGCACGCTCTGCGCCGACGCGGATGCCGCGGCCATGGCGCATGACGAGCATGGCGTGATCAGGGTGCATCAACGGCGGCCCGTCGCCATGGACGGCGTGGAACTGTCGATCCAAGACTGGCGGACGGCGCGGCTGCAGGTGCGGCTCGCGGCCGTCGTGGGCGGGCAGCCGGC
>Ga0315906_10007246_pt1 | contig 13532 bp, 20 predicted proteins | sample LakEriMetagenome_4_FD_203526 | JGI IMG/M metagenome (GOLD analysis project Ga0315906, IMG submission 203526) | Freshwater fungal communities from buoy surface, Lake Erie, Ohio, United States - Buoy 2 MA122 | ecosystem: Environmental > Aquatic > Freshwater > Lake > Lake biofilm | place: USA...
TTTTATATCTAAACTAACATTATTTTCAATTTCTCTCAAAGAAAAAAAATAGGGTCTTAAAAATCTTATACTATCAAACATTTGGCCATATGATTATAAAGGTTATTAAATATGAAATCGAAAGGTATAAAAAAACTTCGTCATATTTTGATATTTTCATAACGGACGGTTCCTCTGAAAGTAATTTAATCAAAAATTCAAAAATAAATCTAAGTAAATAAATTAAACTTAAAATCGAGAAATATATCAAAACATTAGTCATCATTTTTTTTAATTTCGTTTAAAATTTCTTTTCTAAAAAGAGGCATGATTTCCCTAATTTCTTGGGCATATCTTCTTGCTCTAATTGATGCGCTTTTATTACGTTTTTCGAAAACTTTAGTGGAGTCAATAGATAACTTTTCCACCAAATCTTTAATTTTTTTTAGTGTTTCCATTTCCGTTTTTACATATAATATACGGAAAAAAATTACTTTTTCAAGTTTTGGTCTAATAATTTATAAACTTCTGTTAGTATATCCAATTCTGACCTGGATTTTTTATATGCAAAATCAAATAATTTGTAAAAATATTCAAATATTTTAGTTTCTTTTTCATCTGATTTTGCAATATAAAATGCCTCAAAAAAGAAATTCCAAAAATATTCGTAATGTGTCCCTTTTTCTTTAAAGTATATTTTTTCCTTTTCGAAATCAGATACAATTTTTTTCCAACACCAATTAAAATGATTTCTTTGGTCTATTTCATTGTAAAGTACGTCTTTACCTAAAAAGGTGGAATCCACCAACTCATACAACGAAGAAAGAAAATCGTAAAATAACGTTATTTTCTCTCTGTTTATATTATAAGTTCTATGCCAAATATCTATTTGATGTTTGTATTTGTCCGTTAAATCTATTTCAAGTTGGTTTTCTTTATTTTCCATGACATATTCATATAATAACACAAAAAGAGTAGAAAATAAAGAAAAAATATCACCTACTGAGTTGCTTCATCGTAACCCAATATGGTCTTCATTCTCTTGATTTCTTCTTCGACTATTGAGGTCATTTTATTATTTTTAGATTCATTTACAACTTTAACTTTTTGAGGTTCTTTAGTTCTATGACCCCAACTTACCTCAATTTGGTCTTCTTGTTTTTTCTTTCTTCTTTCAGCGGATTTCAATAAGTTTTTACCTGTGTCTGTTTTTATCACATTAGCCGCCTCTTGAGAGTTACCCATTTTACTATCACCTTCTAAAGCCATCCTTAATCTATTTTTAAAACTTTCAGATGGTTCAAAATCATAGTCCAAATTTATCATGGTCCCACCTCTCATAACATCTTCAATATATTCTTCTTGTTTTTCAGTAGGATTTACCGCCATTTTTTCACCTTTACCAACTTGTTTTGGAAATTCTGGATTGTCATTTCCATCAAAAGACGACGCCTTTTTTAATTTTTCCTCAACATTTTTTAAGTTACTTTCATTTTCTTTCTTTGAACCAGATTGTGCTTTTTTTGTTACTTCGATTCCTGGTACTGATTCATTTACCATTTTCTTAATTAAAGACACTAATTCACTCTCAGTTAATTTGAGTTTTGTTTTTTTAGATTCTTCCATTCTACCACCACCACATTCGTTACACATACCTTCTTCATTCATCATACCACCACATTCATTACATGAACCCATTTTACCTTCTTTGGTTTCAATATCTTTATTTAAAGTTACTTTGTGCATTTCACCACTTCCTTTAGGGAATTCAAATTCCTTTTTACCAGCATCTCTAGCAGCGTCAGCAGCCAAAACAAAGGCGTTACCTTCATCCACTTTAGTTTCGTCCTCCTCCATTTGTTTCCACATTTCGTTAACATCATAAGATTCTCCGTTTACTTTAATGTTTTTTTGGTTATTATTTTTCGCCATCATAATGGCTTCACCTAAACTAGATACTTTAACTTTTTTCATTGGTTTTTCTTTTTTATTATCTTCTAACTTTTCACTCAACTCATCTAATTTGTCTATTAGTTCAGATGGTGATTTATAATTTGATTTTTCAATTATGAATTCTTTTTCAGGATGATTTTTTTTATATATGTCTAAATGTTTCATCGCGATTTCTTTTGACTCAAAAGTGTCAATAGGTTCCCCCTCACACATAATATGATAGTATTCTTTTTTTTCGTCTTTCGATTCGTTAATTATTGTTTTTTTAACTTCATCAATTAACGACTGCTCTATAATATTTAACAAATCTTTTTTCATTTACTTAATAAATATTCATTAATTTCGTTTAGTATTAATTTTTCAATAATTCTGTAAGGAATTCCTGTCTTATTGGAAACATTTTTAACTGATTCAACCAATCCATCCTCTTCAAAAAATTCAAGTGACTTTACATCTCCCTGATTACAATATGGGTATTTTTTACATTTTTCTTTAACCTTTACAAAAACACCACCGGGTCCTCCGTATTTTGGGAAATTTTTATCTCTAACCGCCCTACTTGTTTTAATACTTTCAGGACCATTTATTTTTAATGGATTCGACCTACCGGCACTAAATGACACGTCGTACTGTCCAGAAGAACTTGCGTCAGTTGCTTCATCCAAATCCGATTCTAAATTGTGTATCTTATTTATTTTTCTTTTTACAATTGGGGTGTTGAATGCGGGTTCAAATGCACCAGCGGAATCTGCACCCATCGATTCTTTAGACTCAACCTTTTTTAAATTAGTGTAGTAATTTGGATTCTCGTCTAAATGGTCCATTGCGATTTCACGAGCAATTTCAGGATTTTTTGTGTGTTCTTTTTCTATGTTGATACCTTTTACCAATTCCTTTTTTAATTTAAGAATCATGGAATTCAAATCCTCTTTATTGTCTTTCGAATTTTTACGAGTATGTTTTATTGCAATATCTCTAATAGATTTATTATCAGACTTACCACCTTTTAAATTATTTAATTTATCCATATTATCTTACATTTTTAATCGGTTGTTCCCAAAAAGACTTACGTTGCCATAGTGTTTTAAATAATTCAACAACCACTTTAGAAGAAAGGTCCACAATTTTATCATCTAAATTTTTTGTTCCCATCTCTTTTTGTATTATTTTCGTAACAATACTGTGCGCTTGAGTGGTCTCCAAAAAATCTTTTATTTCTTTTCTGGTGATTTTTTCAATCTCCTTTATATCAGAATTAGTTAACGACATTAGGATGACATTCTATCTTTTATTAATGGTTCCATCGATGTGATAAATGTTGATTTAAACTTGAATAGTTTATCTAACATTTTGATTGTTTCTTCATCAATTTCTAACATATCACTATTAACATATAACCCCGATTCATTACCTGCTATTAAAACAAAATTTATTTCTTTTTCAGTAATTACCCCATCAAGCCTTATTTGGTTTTCACCAATAGTAAAACCAGGGTCTAAATCCGCAATTTGTGAAACCTGTTGTCTAAATAAGTCTATATTTTGACTTAATGATGTTTTATCGGACTCACTTAATTTAATATCTTCTTGGTCAGTTGAGACTAATTTAACCTCAACATCATTAACCACTTCAATATTATCAAACTGTTCTTTGTCACTAACGGGGTTGGTATCGATTGTTTGATTGTCCTCGTTTTCTTCTTTTATCAAAGGTTTGACAAAATTTTTGGTTTCGTTAAGATTTCTTAACGTATTTAACATACTTTTTATCTCATCGTATCCTGTTTTTTTATTGTTGTTCATGATTGAAAAATAGTCTAAAATTAAATGATGGGTTTATATCTGTATAAATATTTGAATAATTGGATTTGCATGATACTCCATTAAAATTAACAATATTTTCAATGTATCCTTGAGATGGAACAATCTTTTTTTCTATACCGTGTAACTCACATAAAGAATCACATAATTTTGATGTGACTATCATTTGGTCGTCAATGTACCTGTCCCAATAATAATGGTTTCTCCAATTCCTTACAAAAGGTTCGGACCGATATGGGTCACCAATCCAATTACTTAAAAACCCAGTTATGGTGTTTTTTGTCAACCAACCCAAATTTTCTATTGCAATTTTTATAAATTGCTTGTCTACAAAAGAATCGTTAAAAGTATTTGAATAAAAATTACTATCGTAAAGTTGATATACCGTTCCAATCTTTGTAACCATATAATGAGGTATCTCATTATACTTACCCAATTTTCTGTATTTTATTTTATTGATAAAATCGTCACATCTTCTACCCGTATCGTATAACAAAATTTGTGTTTTTTTTGTTTTTCTACGAACAATATTTATTTTTTTATCATCTAAACCTTCTACGTTGTGTACCTCCAACATTTCTAGTTAATTTTTTAGTCACAACGGAAGACCCAACATTTTCCGTTTCGTTATTATTTACCTCTTCCCCATTCTCCAAACCATAGTTTTCCGGTAATTGTTCCTGTGTTTGGTAATTTAATTCTTCTAGTTTTTTTTTTCTTCCACATTGTTATCAACGGGAAGTTCTTCGTTAACCTGACTTGGTTCTTCAAATATAGGTGGTGGTGCGTCCAATAATCCATCAGTAACGATAACAGGTTCTTCAACCACAGGTGTTTCCTCAACTACTGGTGGTTCTTCAATTACAATAGATTCCTCCACAACGGGTTCTTCAACCACAGGTGTTTCCTCAACTACTGGTGGTTCTTCAATTACAATAGATTCCTCTACAACGGGGTCTTCTATAATAACAGGAGTTTCCTCAACTACTGGTGGTTCTTCAATTACAATAGATTCCTCCACAACAGGTTCTTCTATAATAACAGGAGTTTCTTCTACAACAGGTACATCCTCTATAACAACAGGTGTTTCCTTCACCACTGGTACCTCTTCTACAACAGGTACTTCCTCGACCACGGGTGTCTCTTCGGTTGTTGGTTCTTCTACAACGGGTTTAACCGTTTCTTTTATTGGTTTGTTAATTTCGTTTTCTCTTTCTTCTTGTACGAATTTAACTAACATATGTAAAAAAGATAATGATATTATGGGTAACATACCACCAGCAAAAAAAGCTAAAAATCTTTTGTGACCTACTAAATCGGTTGGTTCAACCCCCATCAATTCTAATAAAGGTGAGAACAGTTCAACCCAAGAAATAAAAGCGGGATTTTGAATATCAATATACGAATATGCAAAATATACGTTACCTATAAATTGAACTAAAGTAACGATTCCGAATGGGAAATAAACTTTTTTTCCCATATTAGCCGATATTGCCGCAAGTGCGGACAATGCGGCAATTTCAATTCCTATTGATAAATAAATCGCCCAAGTAATGGGGTTAGATATACCGTACCATTTTGTAACGTGTGAAATTGAAACAATTGCGACAGTTATAATTGGAATGAGAAACGCTAATATTATTATTGTTTTATAATTATTTTTAAACCAAGTATTCATTTAATACTATTTTCTAATCTATTTATTTCATCATCTATTTGAGTTTGACGGTTCACATCTAAAATTTTCCTATCAGTTGATTGAATCATTCTTTTTTCTGACTTTAAACCTTCAATTTTTAATATAACGTTTAATTCTTCTTTTGTGTAGGTTGAATCTTTAATTGATTCAATTTCTTTTCTTATTTTAGTTATCTCTCGACTATCCCCACAACTTTTAAAAAAAGTCAGAAGGGTTATCACCGCGATAATCATGATAAAGTTTTTTTCAATAAAATTTTTCATAGTTTATTTTTTTTATAAATAGTTTAATAGTCCGTAACTATCGTTTCTTAATTTTTTGAGAGCCTTATCTCTTAATTGCCTAATCCTTTCTTTTGTGCAACCAAACTCTTCCCCCAAGTCCTCTAAATTCATTTCAACACCATTTAATCCGTATGATTTTTCAATGATTACCTTTTCCCTATCATCCAATACCGATAACATCAATGAAACTCGTTTTCTGATTTCTTCAGGGGTGTTTAAAATGTCTTCAGGACTTTCGGCATTTGGGTTTACAATGGTGTCCAATAGTTGTTCACCGTCTTCGTTAATTTCATCGTGCAAATTCACACAGTGAGGTAGAATAATTTCACCATCACTTTCATCGTAATTCACAAAAAACTGAGTTTCAGTGAAAGTTTCACTTTTCTTTCTCTTATTATTATCTTGAATGATATTCGAAGGTAATCTTATCATCCTTGAATTTTCATTTAAAGATGACATAATCGATTGTTTAATCCACCAAACAGCGTATGATATGAATCGGTACCCACTATCTGGGTCAAACCTTTCCGCTGCCTTAACTAACCCCAAATTCCCCTCGGAAATTAGGTCAATTAGTTCCATACCGTTATTTTGATAAGATTTGGCTACAGTGATTACAAATCTCAAATTACCAACGATGAGTTCATTTAATAATGTCTGTCTTTCACTTTTTGTAATGGTCTTATCGGATAATCTTTTAAATATTATACTTTGTCTTTCGTGGCTGATTACCTTGATTTTTCTGATGTCTTTGATGTAATTTTGGATTTCTTCGGTGTTTATCAAGATTGATTTCGTCATAAATGTGTCTTTAGGGTATAAGATGTAAATATACGAAGGAAAACTCAATTTTGGAACCCATCGAGAAACTTTTTTTCCTCATCACTGAGACTCTCAATACCATATTCGTACATTTTTTCTAAAATAACGTCCAAGTCCATAGAAACTTGTTGATTATCTTCACCCTTATCTTTATTGTATTCTAACCTTATTGAGGTATGTTCAGAACTGGGTTTGAACATAAAATCCTTCAATTCTATGGGTATATTTGCACTGTGTATATTTTCTCTATCAAAAAGAAAGTAAAACTTCACATCTTCCATTGATATGATATTTTGTAATTCTTCTGAAAGTTCTTTTCTACCTGATTTGGATTCAAAAATAATTATTATACTTTTTGAAGAATCTTCAATTACGAATCTGACTTTATCAACCATCGGACTCGCTGCGAAGACTTCTAAACAGAAAAATTCAATCTCTTCGTGAGTTTCAAAGTTTGGGTATAAAAACAATAAGAATGTCTTCATATATTATTTTAAAGTATTAATAGTGCAGATAAAACCAAAATAAAACCACCACCTATGAAACTTTTAAACTTACCTTTTATCTTTTCTTTTTTGAGTTTCATCTCAACGGATTTTGTATAATCTTCCAATACCTTATACTTCTCTTCATGTGCAACTATGATTTTTTTGTAAACCTTTTCTTTTTCTTCCATAGTTACAATGACACTATCTTTAAGAGAAACTTTTTGTTCCAACTTTCCGACCTCTTCATTGCATAAATTTAATTCCGCCATGGCAGAATCACCTTTTAAAAGGTCTTTGGTTATGTTTTTAAATACCGAAACCGGTAAACATTTTACCGGTTCTTGTTGGTTATTTGTACCTGTCTGAGAAAAAGCTGTCAAGCTCAGGTTCAGTAAAATTAGAAGCGCGATTAATTTTTTCATGATATTTTTCTTTTATTATTATTTTTTGTCCTTTTATTTTGTCAATACTACTATCAACATCTTTTATTTCATTATTAATATTATCGATTTTATCGTCTAATTTTTCTTGTTCCGCATACATCTCTTTAATTAAAGTGTTTAGTGAATCGATTTTTTGTTTTTCATCCACCGACATTTCCATTGTTGGTGTTAATACAAACGTAATCCAATAAAAAAGATAGAGAATAAAAGAAAACCCAACTATTGTTTTGTACTCCTTCTTAATGATATTAATAATTTTATCCATACATAATAAATATTACGATGTTATTTTTTTCTAATAATTTCATCAATTATACCATACTCTAACGCATCTGATGCGGATAACCATAGGTCCCTTTCCGCGTCTTTCATAACCTGTTCAGATGGTTTATTACAATATTCACCCAATAACTCAAAAAGTGTCTTATTGAGTTTTTCCCATTCAACCATGTTTATTTTGGCATCCAAAATATTACCTTCAAAACCACCAGAAGATTGGTGTAACATGGTTCTTGAAAATCTTAAAGAACACCTTTTACCTTTTGTACCTGCACCCAAAAGAATTGAACCCATTGACGCAGCCATACCGGTGTTGACCGTTCTAATGTCAGAATTGATATATTCCATAACGTCCACCATCGATAGTCCCGATTTAACAGAACCACCGGGACTATCGATATGCATCGTTATATCTGTACTGTCTATACTATCCAAGAACATCAACTGTGCTTGAACAACCGTTGACATGGAATCGTTAACGGGACCCGCAACCCATATAATTCTCTCCATCATCAACCTTGAGAAAACATCCATTACGGTAATGTTCATTTGTCTCTCCTCTAAAATATAAGGAGTTAAACTACTTTCAACTTGTTTAGTATAATGATGTAGACCCATCCCACTAATCCCTCTGTCTTTAGCGAAAAGACCAAAATCACGATATTGTTTGCTGTTCATGTTGTTGTTTTTTGTAAAGATACGAAAAAAAATTCAATTTACGAAATTTTGGGTGTCACGTAATCAATCGAACTAACGTTTTCTTCTTTTTTTATCATTATCAAATTATCTGACCAGTTTCTAATCAATGGGTTATGTGAAATCACAAATATATGTTCAAAATATTCTTTAATTTTTTTGAAAAACTCACCGACCATTTCCAAGTTTTCATCTGCAATTTTACCAAATACCTCATCCATCACCACGATGTTCGGTTTGGGTAATGAAGATATCTTAGTTAAAACACTCCTTAATGCTAAAGAAGATATTGTCCTTTCATATCCTGAACCAGAATTTAAGGGTTTTACGACTCTTGTTTCTGAATCAATCATTACGAACTCCACTTCGTTTTTTTCATTAATACTTAACTCCAAAATAAAATGGCAACTATCAACCAAAAGTCTATACAATTCTTGATTTATTAACGGTATCATGTTTTTTAATATGATTTTTGAAATACCATTTTTACCAAAAATAGTTAAATAAGTCTTAAAGATTGTTTGAGTATCATTCTCAACTTTTATCTTCTTAATTAGACCATCGTTGGTTTCAATTTGAGTTACGATAGTTTCATTTTGAGTTGTTAATCTTTCAATGGTTAAAGAAAACTGTCTTATGGTAGCATTTAAACTTTCAATTTGGGTATTTAATCTACTTGATTCGGTATCCAATTCTTGATTCTCAATTAATTTTTGTTTGTTTTTTTCGTAATTATCAACTTTAGTTTGAAGGTCTTTTATTTCAAATTCTTTTTGTTGATGTTCTAATTCATATCTCGCTTTCCTTAATTTATTTTTTTCGTATTCATCAAACTGGTTTTTTAGTTCCGAATAATTTTTTTCTTTAGCACTCAAATCAACAAATTTTTTACGTGCTTCAGACTGTATTTTATTAAGTGATTCAACTAATTCTTTTAATTTGTTAATTTCATCACTGTGGTCAACATCTTCCAATGCCCTGTTACATGTTGGACAAATTTGTCCTTCTTCCAATTGTTTAATTAACGATTCATTTCTTTCAATTGCACCCTTGTTTATCCCACCTTCAATTTTAATTGATTCCATCTCATCTTTTATAAGTCGATGGTTATCTTCGTTATAATACTCGGACGGTTCAACAACGGAAACTTCATTTGCTTGACCTAACAAAGATTCGCTTAATTTTCTTAATTTAAGAATATCTGTTTTTAACTGGTCAACATTTGTTTTTATTAAATCTTTATCAACGTCATTATTCTTTTTGGATAAACAAATATCTCTTTTTTCCTGCGCGGTTTTTAATGTACTTTGACTTGTTTTAATTTCTTTATCTAATCTCAGAATCTCTTGTTTATTGTTTTTCATGTCCTCTTTAAGAGATTCATTCGTTGATTCTAAATCGGAAATGTTGTAATTATTTGAGATTAGTTTTTTGCTCCATTCACTTTGAATTAATTTACATATTTCTTCTTTATCTTTTAGTATTTCCAAACCCAAAAATTTTGTTAAAATCAAACCTCTTGCGGTTGGTTTAGATTCGATAAGTTCCTCCAAATTATTTCCTGTTGTTAAAATAGTCGATAAGAAATCTTCTTCGGAACCGATTGCTTTGGTGATGAAATCTTCGGTTTCTCTTCTTTGTTCACCTGTTAAATTTTCAATTTCACCATTATCTTTGATTCTAAAAAAATCTAATTTATTTGATACATTATATTCACCTGTTTTTGTTTTTTTTCTATTGATTATTCTTTCTATTATGTATTCATCATTATCAATAGTAATATATCCTTTGACTTTTAATTCATCATTATCCGTAAATCTATTAAAAATTTCAGAATTTGTTTTTGTTTTGGTTGTTTTATTAAAAAACAAAAATAACAATAAATCAACTGTTGATGTTGACTTTCCACCAAAATTTTTTGGTGTTGATTCAATTACAGTGATACCAGGAAGTTCTGTAAAATTAATTTCATTTTGTTTTCCAAATGATAAGAAATTTGAGAATTCAATCTTTTTTATGTACCATTTACTGTATTTTATTTTATCACCATTTTTCTTTATAAATTCATCATTTACCTTATTATCTAAACTGTTCAATTTATCAATAGATACGTTAATACCATTTTCAATAACAAAATCTTTCATCAAGATTTTTTGATAATTTAAATCTGATATATTTTCGGTAATATCCAAGGATGCCAATTTTGAATTGTCTTCATTGGATATTACTTTGGTTATGATTTGAACATATTTGGTGTTGTATTTTTTTTGAAAATACGACTTTACACGATTAATTTTTTCAGGTATAAAATTTTCATGAGTATCTTGCCACGTAACTTTAATGTAAGGGTTAACGTAACTTGTTATTTTTTCCTTTGTTTTGTCCATTTATTTTTTTTTAAATTGTAAGTTTCAACATGTTCCATTTTAAATGACATAAATTTTTCTATTTCGTCACTATTGTTTGGTTTAAAATTAGTAAAAATAATTTTGTTTGGGTCTTTTATTGTGTTTGGTTTAATCAATATAACTTGAGTAAAATTTTTATTCGTTCGGATAAACCAATTGTTGGTATTATTTGGTTCCAAGTTATTATTGAAATTTGTGTACCAATATTTTAATTTTCGATAAGGTATATTAATTGTTCTAAATTCTTGACCGCTCATAAATGAGTATTTGTGTTCCCACAAGTTACCCATCCATCCTCCTTTTTCCAATTCAACACCAAAAGAATTATCGTTTTCGTCGATTAAATCTATTGCTTTTGAATTAGGGTGGTCTTTTAAATCTAAATTAAAAACTTCTTTTAAAAATTTTTTACTAAATTCCCTTACTTCGGTATCATCATAACTTCCATTAAACATATTAAAATACTATTTTTCATTTTATTCTACTTTCTTCAAAAAATTCAACAACACTATTTATGGTCCAAACAATACCGGCCGTGAACATACCATCAAAAAATATGGAGTACGTTGATGGTATGTTTATAACATACGAAGTTAGTCCATCAAAACAGATTGAAAAGAAAAAACCAACCCATGTCGATGTACATAACATACAACTTATTAAATCGTTAAAAAACTTACCAACACCCTGAAAAGGTGCGTGTTCATTTTGTGCCCATTTTTTAATCATATTTCTTGGTTTATCAAAAATTGAACCGTAAACCAAAATTGTGGTCATTCCGTATGATGCGAATGCCCAAAAAATCATTAACTCTATCATATTATTTTTTATTTAAAATATACTCAAAAATATATCAAAAGTCAAATTATTCGTCATATAAAGAAGAAAGATTACTGTCTTTCATAAACTTACCTTTTCTTCCCAAAGAATCAAGCGATTTTGTTATGGCATCTAATTCGTTTTTTAATCTATTATTTTCTTCTTGCAATTTTATAATCTCTTCATTACCATTTTCAACCAATACTTCCTTTATTATTTCTATTGGTTTTTCAATAATTATTTCTTTAACAACTTCTTTTTCAATAATCTTTTCATTAAAAATACCGGTTGGCGCGTTTCCATATTTAACAAGGTTGAAACCATTTTTGAATGTTTCAATCGCGAATTTTTCAACATTGTCAATCTTATTTAATTCACAGTATTTTAAAAATTCGTTATCTAACGTTAAGTAAAACTTCTCCATTTTTTTCTATGTCAGAAATGTCCGATATCGAAAAATGTAAAAAGGGTTGTTCACTTTCAATATCAAATGTTTCGTATTTATTTGTTTTAACATCGTAAATACCATAACCGTGATGGTTAACTGTTTCTCCAAAATTTTGTTGTATCATCGAACCTATCATTACAGCATCTCCACCGTTTGTTAATTTAAAAACTTGACGTTTGTGTATGTCGCCACAAAGTAATAAATCTAAATCAATAAAATTGAGTGGGGAGTATGCGTTTTCAAACTCAAAACCTAAGTCAGTTGATAAACCTTGTATAGGTCCGTGAAACAAACCAATGTAAAATTTACCACTTTCCTTATTGTATTCAGGTTTTTGGTTGTGTTGGTATAATGAGTAAACAACCCAGTTTATGTTTTCATCCTCATAAACACCCGCGTCTTTATAATATATGATGTTTGGGTTATTCATAAGTTCAACAACAGGTGTTATACTATCCAATCTGTTTGTGTTATTTTCCAAAAAATCATGGTTACCAGGTATAATTACAATTTTACCAATCTTTCTTGTTATTTCACCAAAAAACCAAGACGTTATCATAGTCTGTTCATTAGATATGTTAATTTTTTGATGAAAAATATCACCGGTTATAACAACTCGAATTTCGTCTGTCGTATAATCAGACAAACTGTTTTTCGCGTTTTTCAAAAACAATTTAAATTGTCTTTTATACATGTCGTGGTATTGATAATTCCTAATGTGTAAATCAGAAATGTGTACTATTTTTTTTATCATTTTAAATAATCTTTAACGTTTAATTTAAGAACTGTATTAGTTATTTCTTGTGGTACTTTATATTCTTTAAATGTTTTGTCATCTTTTAAATGTGCAATTACGCATCCATATAACTTTAAATCTTTAAATTTACTATCTTTTAACATTTTTAAAAGTAATTTACCATACAAAGGTAGTTGAATAAAGTAGTGAGTTAGTGCTGTGTCGTAATAAATCTCAAAGGGTGGTAACATTTTTATTGTATATCGTTGAATTTCAAACTTTCTTTCTTGATTTGTTTTCCAATCTGTTATTGCAATCCCATATGATGTTTTATCTTTGTTCGGTATTAACCAAACTTTATCAGGTTGACCAACATAACCTAATTCAGGGTCACCTAAAACCATTTCGGTATCCAATAAAACGGCACCCCTTTCGTGCATCAAGTCGATGTATTCTTTTCCCGCAACAATCATACTATTACTTCTATCAACTAATGTATCGTCACAATCAAATATTGGTTCTCTGATATTTTTATAATTACCATATTGACTTATTAATTCTGATTCTAAAAAATAGTGAGCCCTACTACCCATACTAGTTGCTCTGTTACCAGCAGTTGCCCATTCCGATAGTAGTTTATTGGCTTTGTTTCTATCAC
>Ga0315906_10007250_pt1 | contig 13527 bp, 15 predicted proteins | sample LakEriMetagenome_4_FD_203526 | JGI IMG/M metagenome (GOLD analysis project Ga0315906, IMG submission 203526) | Freshwater fungal communities from buoy surface, Lake Erie, Ohio, United States - Buoy 2 MA122 | ecosystem: Environmental > Aquatic > Freshwater > Lake > Lake biofilm | place: USA...
AGCGGCGGCAGCGACTTGCCGAGGTCGATGAGATGCGTGAAGCGCGATTCCCACTCATCGAGAAAGGCGAAGTCCTCGCGCAGGGCGGCGGCTTGGTCGGCGACGGTCATGGTGGGGAGATGGCGTGTTTGCGGGCGGAGGGCAACTGGGGTCGTGGCCCGTGGCGTCAGTTCAGATGCTCCAGCTACGCCTTGAGCCAGTCGGCCGCCGACTGCACGTATGGCCGGCGCACAGAGGCAGTCGTGTGGGCGAGGTGGTAGGTGTGGTCGACGTCGATGTGGGTGGGCGAGAATTCCACGAGGGCGCCGGAGCTGAGTTCGTCCTGCACGAGCATGCGCGGGAGGAGCGCTACACTTTGGCCCAGCGTGGCGGCGCGGATGGCGACGAGGAAGTCTTCGATCACCCAGGGCGGCAGGCGGCGTTGAGTTGCTCTGCGTCCTGGCCGTGTTCAACGAAGACGGATGGCGCGCAGACAGGCGCGAGCACGCCTTTGACGAGGCGCGTGGAGACGAGGCCTTCATATTCGCCGAGGCCGTAGCGGACGGCAAGGTCCGCCTCTTCACGCGTCAGATCGACGAGGCGGGTGGAGGTGATGAACTCGATCTCGATGTCGGGGTGAGCTGCGCGGAAGGCCGGCAGGTGGGGCACGAGGAACTGTCCCGCGAAGGACGCCAGAGTCGCGATGCGGCAGATGTTCGAGCGTGGTGGGCGGCGATGATACTGCGCGAAGGCGTCGCTCATCATCGCGAAGGCGGGGCGGAGCGCTTCGGTGAGGGTGTAGCCTTCCTGCGTCAGCGACAGGCCGGTGGGCGCGCGCACGAAGACCTGCGCGCCGACGAAATCCTCGAGCGCGATGATGTGCTTGGAGATGGCGCCTTGCGTCACGCCGAGTTCTTCGGCGGCGCGCGAAAAGCTGAGATGGCGGGCGGCGGCTTCGAAGGCCCGCAAGGCATGGAGCGGTGGAAGTGATCGCGACATGTGCTCGCCGATCCGTGTCGGCGCCAGACTAGCGCTAACAGCCCGTGGCCGGAAGCGTTGCCTGCCGAGAGCGGGAGCAGGCGTGCTTCCGGCCATTTGTCCCGGGAGTGACGGGAGAGGGGCTGCTGGACTAGCCGGCGTTGCGGCTGTGCAGGGCGGCGATGCCGGTTCTTCCGATGCGGCTGACGCCGTCTTTCATCGCGCTGGCGATGCACGCCTCGTCAGCCTGGTGGAGCGAAAGGGGCCTCGGCCCCTTGGTGACACACATGCGGTCGGCGAGTTTGCGGAGCTTGCCGTAGATCTGCTCGGCGGTCGCATCCGCATCGTAGTGGAACGTCGCTTGTACCGTGCGGTATCCGCGCTGCTTTGCGTCGGCGGAGGCCGCCGCCGTTGCGAACGCGCTTGCCAGGACGAGCACGACGAGCGGGGCCGCGTAGACTTTCAGGGCGGTTTTCTTGTGGTTGGTCTTCTTCTGCTGGGTAATCATGGGGAGCCAAACCTCTACTTTTTCCGGCCCGTCTGATTGCGGACCTGAGTTCATGATGCATGAGTTTTGAGTCCGCTGGAATCGACAAGGACGATCATGGGCCATGAGCAAAAGTAGTGGCGGGTAACTGCAGTGGCGGGCTTGCGCGCGGACGTTCGCGCGGCGCTATGCGCCGGCGGCCTCGTCGCGCAGCCACGCGATGACATCGCGCACGACGGGGCGCCGCACGGCGTTGGGCGCGTGAACGACGTGATAGGCGTAGCCGGACTTCACGGTGACGGATGAGAACTGCACGAGTTCGCCGCGGGCCAGCCGGTCCTTCACCAGGATGTCGGGGACAAGGGCGAGGCCCGCGCCCGTCAGCGCGCCGGCGATGGCGACGGAGAACTCTTCCATCGCGAAAGTGGGCGTGACGGCGGACAGGGATACGCCCGCAGCATCGGTCCACGCGCGCCACTCATTCCATGACGCGGACTGGATGCGGCGGTTGCCGGCGAGCAGCGTGGCGAGATCGCCATTGGCGCGCTGCATGATTTCTGGCGCGCAGACGGGGATCAGCAGGCCATCTGATAGGGGCGTTGCCACGACGCCATCCCAGTCGCCCGGACCGTAGCGGACAGCGATGTCGAACTCCTCGCGTGCGAGATCGACGAGGCGGATGGAGGTCAGGAATTCCAGCTCGCAGCCGGGGAGGCGCTCGGTGAATTTCGCGAGGCGCAGCACGAGGAAGTTTGAAGCGAAGGATGCGACGGTTGAGATGCGGATCGTGTTGGAGCGCGGCGGGCGGCGCGAGTAACGGGCGAAGGCGTCGAAAAGGGTGGTGAAGGCGGGGGCGATGGCTTCCTTGAGATTGCCGCCTTCGGCGGTCAGCTGCAGCCCGCTCGGCTCGCGCGCGAAGAGCTGGATGCCGATGAACTCCTCCAGCGCGATGACCTGTTTCGAGATCGCGCCCTGCGTGACGCCGAGCTCTTCAGCAGCGCGCGACAGGTTGAGGTGGCGCGAGGCGACCTCGAAGGCGCGGATGGCGTTGAGCGGTGGAAGCGGTTTGACCATGGCGGCGCTCTAGCATGGCGTGCTGACAGGGAATGTCAGTAGGGTTCCAGTCGTGTTGGGCTACGGCAGGTCGAGTTTCTTGCGCTCAGCCTTCGTCAGGCGCCTCGCGGATACGGCGTGTACGCCCGTCCGGCCATAGAGGCGGTCGGGCGTCATGTCTGAAAGCCCTCGCGCCAGCACGACATCCTCGAACGGAAGCGGCGTTCGCTTGGCTGGGGCCGCGCCCTTGCGTTCGCGCGCGACTTCCTTGCGGACAGGGTTGGCTTCGAGAACGACATCCCACCAGGCTCCGTCGCCGAAGAGATGCGCCTGGCGCAATGGGCCAAGGTCACGGCGGCGATCTGCGATCAGCACCTGCGCTTTTGCGCGGCCGGGCGGCGGCGTGCGGTAGTGCCGGTTCCGCATCAGCTTGCCCGTCTTCGGGTGGACGTAGAGCAGCGCCCATGAGTCCGTGACCGGCTGGAACGGTCCGCCGAACCGCCCCATCGTCACATAGACCTCGTCGTCCTTCATGCGGGTCCGGGTTGCAACGAAGTCGTCGACATGTTCGAGGACGTGTTTCTGCACTGTCGACGTTGGCTGGATATTCTCGGCGATCTCGGCATGGACCTTGTTCCAGGACCGACCGACATTGCTTTCGAGGAAGCGGCGTAGTGGCGCGAGGTTGTCGCTGAGGCTCTTGCTGCCGGGCGTCTTCCTTGGCGGCGCTCGCTGACGCAGCGGTGCGTCGTCGGCATCCACAAGGGGAGTTGTCCGCCCCTTGCGTCGCCAGCCGGCTCCGGTTCGGGGCCGCTCGATCACCACTTTCGACATGTCTTTCCGCATGACGGACACATCCTAGCACGGAATGCGCGGCCGCAAGCTCAAACGCAAACCGCCCCGGTCTTGCAACCGGGGCGGTGCTGGTCGTGGTGGTTCAGGTCAGGCTACTTCGAGATCTCTGCGAAGCAGCTGCCCATCGAGCGGACCTTGTCGTTCTCGAACCGCAGGCCGTGGCGGGCGAGGCAGAACGTGAGCTCGTAGCGGGTGTAGGCGGTGGAGACGCAGCCGTAGAGATACTGCTGTGCTTCTTCGAGGCACTGGCGCGACATCGGGTCGGACATCGTGGCCTTCACCTGTTCGCCATTGGTCTTCTCGGCGTCGATCGCGTGGAGCGCAGCGAGCGTGACCATGCGGTTGGCTGTGCCGTTGAACTGCGGTGCGATCTTCAGGTCCTGCTGCGCGACGGCGACCGGGGAGACCGTGCCGAGCGCCTTGCCCGGCGCGTTGACCGCGACGACGGAGAACTTGTCCCAGAGGCTGTCGGCGGTAGTCGGCGATACGGCTATGGTGGAGAGCATCGCGTCGAGGTCGGGGCCAGCGAATATTTTCGAGACGGCGTCGGTGATCGGCTTCGAGGCCTGGGTCGACGTCTTCATCGACTGTAGAATGGCGTCGGGGTTCTTCACCCGCTCCTTGCCCCAGCCGACTTTCTGCAGCTTGTAGGACTGCTCCTTGACGAACGCGCCGGCGCTGGACAGGCGGCTGGTGTCACGCGTGTTGGCGGCGAGGACGTTCTGCAGCGCCTGCTCTCCGCCCTTCAGCGTGCGTGCGTAGCCGAGGTCGCGCTCAAGGCCGAGCATCAGGCGCTCGCGTCCGTAGTAGTTGTCGATGTTGCGGACTTCCTTGACGAAGTCCGGATGCTGCGCGGCGAGGATGCCCGAGTAGGAGATCCAGCCGGCCGAGAGCTGACCGACGTTCGGGGCGCCGAACGTGTCGATTGCCTTTTCGAGATCGGCGGCGCCGCCGAGCTCCTTGGTCATGATGTCCGAGACCTTGGCCTGATAGTCGGCATAGGTCGCCGCCGTGGTCGGCAAGATGCGGCCCGCAGGGGCCGCCTCAGGCGACACCTGGCTGATCGCTACCGGAGCAGCGATTGCAAGTACAAGCGCAACTGCGCAAAGTTTGGTCCGCGTCTGCAATGGAACCTCCCGACATTTCGTTCACACCGGAGTCGCTCACTACCCACCCTGGCAGCCGCGGCCCGCTATGTGCTTACCCACCTGAGGTTGTGACCGTATTCGTTGATGCGCCGTTAGGATGCGCGATGCAAACCAATGCTTCAAGCGACAAATTGCTAAGGTGCAGCGCCTCATGAGCGGCGCCGGCGGAATCTGGCTTGGGCTGGTAACCATCGCTGGCGTCTGGAGTTTGGCGCTTGGCGTGCCGTTCTGGCTCAGTGCGGTGGTGTTCGCATGTGCGGTTCTGCCACCCCTTGCCGGAGCATTCATGCGGGGCTCCACCTCCGAGGCGCAGGCTGTGGAAGTGGAATCAGCACTCTGGATCGCCCTTGCCACGGCTGGCGCGGCGAGCACCGGGGGGGCTTCGGCGTTGATTGTCATGTATGGGATCGCGATCGCGGTTGCCTGGCTGTCAGGCAGGGTCCGATTGACGATCGAGATCGCTGCATTTGCGATTTTCGGCTTGTTCATCGCGGTGCTCGCCGGATCGAACGGGAGCTGGCTGCATGTGCATGACGCAGCGATCCTGACCACAAGTTATGGAACTGCGGGACTCGTCTTGCTCGCAGCGACTGCGATCATTGCAGCGTTGCGTGTCAGGGAACCTCGGGAGCAGCAGCGTGCGGTCCCAGTTGATGTGGACGCCGCGAACCGGCTGGCTCAGTTGGAAACCCGGTTGCGCAAGGCTGCGCAAGCAGCGTTGGAAGCGCGAAAGGCGGCCGACACGGCCAAGGATCAGCTGGAAGCGCGCACGACATTCTTCGCTCAAACGAGCCACGAACTCCGCACGCCGCTGAATGCGATCGTGGGATTCGCCGAAATGATGCGCAGCGGCGTGTTTGGCCCGCTGCCGGAACGTTACCAGGAGTACGCCGAGCTGATTCACGAGGGTGGGCGCAACCTCACGTTGATTGTCGATGATGTGCTGGACCTCGCGCGGCTCGAGGCGGGCAAGTACGAAATCTTCCCGGAGATCGTGAGCCTGTCGGACCTCGCAGACGACGCTGTGCGGTTCATGACGGACGAGGCGCGCCGGAAGGGCGTGGAGCTGGTGTGCGACGGTCCTGAGGATGCCGAAGCGTTCGCCGATTCGAAGGCGGTGCGCCAGATTGCGCTCAACCTGATCTCCAACGCCCTGAAGTTCACCCCCACGGGTGGCGAGGTGGTGGTGGTGGCCGAGGAAGTCCCGGGCGGCTCGGTGCTTTCCGTGTCGGATACGGGTGTGGGGATCAGCCCGGAGGAGCTTACCCGGCTGTCACGTGTTTTCGAGCAGGGCGAGGCTGGAAAGAAGCAGAAGGGGGCAGGTCTGGGGCTCTCGGTCGTGCGCGCGTTCGCCGAACTGCATCGTGGAACCCTGACGATCGCCCCCCGTGAATCCGGCGGAACCCGTATTTCGGTGTTCTTTCCGGACGCAGTTGGGCCGGGATCTGCCCAGAATCTGTGATGTTGGCGGGATACGCCGGTCTGGCGCATCTCCCCAAGCCGTAATTGCGCTGATAGAAGTGTCTGGCGGGGGCGGCCCAGAGGGGCGGCCATGACTGATGTATACGTTGCATACGCACGCCAGGACCGGGATCGACTCCGGGTCGTGGGCGAGCTGCTCCGTGCAGAGGGCTGGGACAGCTGGATGGATCCGGCCGAGCCCAAGCCGGACTTGAGCCCGATTGCAGACCTCAAGCTGGGCTGGTCGAAGGCCGTGCTGGTGCTGTGGTCCGACAGCGCCCGGCGTTCGGAATATGTCCGGTCGGAAGCGGCGACGGGGCTCTACAAGAACAAGTTGATCCAGGCGCGCATCGACGGCGAGGCGCCACCGCGCCCGTTCGACGAACTGGATGCTGTCGACCTGAGCCGATGGAATGGCGACCCGGAGGACCCAAACTGGCGACGGCTGACGGCGATGCTGCGCAGCTGCGCGGGTGATCCGGTGAAGCCGCCGGCGCAGGCGGCTGCGCCGAAGCGCGCTGCCGCCGCCGTTGCACCGCCGCCGCCCAAGCCTGAGCCCAAGCGTCCGGCGCCGCCGCCGATCGAGTTTGCGGACCCCGCCCCCGCGCCGCCGCGCTTTGTCGAGTCGCCGCCGCCCCCTCCCAAGTACGAGCCGGCGCCTCCGCCGCGTGCTGCAGAACCGCCTCCGCCGCCTCCACGTTACGAGCCGCCGCCGCAGCCGCGATTTGCGGAGCCGCCTCCACCGCCGCCCCAGCCACGCTACGATCCGCCGCCTTCGCCGCGCTATGCGGAAAACGACACGACGCGTTATGTCGATCGCGCCGAGCCCCTGCGCGGCCCGCGGCTGGCGGACTCCGTCTATCGCGTGCCGCAGGAGCGGCGCGACGAGCGGCTGGATGAACCCGACCTGGGCGTACGGCGCTCAAGCTACGAGTCAGGCTATCCGCGGCAACAGCGTTCGTTTGCGGCCGTGCCTGTGGTTGCGGCGGTTGCGTTGATCGGATCCGGCGTTGGACTGTGGCTGGTGGATCCGTTTGGCTGGCGCGTCGAAGGTGCGCCGCAGGAGCAGGTCGCCACGGGGATTCCAGTGCAGACCGTGGCCGAGGCCACGACGGCGAATGCTGTGCCGGCGACGGGATCGTTTGAGGATACAAGTGAGTCCGCTGAGGACTGGAGCAGGGTGGATGCGCGCGATGCGGAAGCGCTGCGCGACCATGTGTCGGCCTTCCCGCGCGCGAGCACGGCGGAGACGGCGCGATCGACGCTGCGCGTGCTGGATGCGCAGGCGTGGGTGAAGGCGGTGACGGAAGACAGCGAGGCGGCCTATCGCGTCTATCTCACGGCATTCCCGGCTGTGGGCGAAGTGCCGGGCGCGATGGGACGCGCGGCGGAAGAGCGGCTTGTGGCGCTTGGCGCGGAGCGGTCGCAGGCGATCGAGGAAATCCAGCGCGGGCTGGCGGCACTCCAGCTCTATGACGGAGCGACGACTGGCAAGGCCGACGAGGCGACGACGCAAGCGATGCGCGCCTTCGCACAGTCGAGTCGCGCACAGGCGCCGGCGCTTGCGTCGGCGACGCCGCGTGAGCTGCGCACGTTTGCAGAATCAATCCGCAATACGGGCGCGACGCCCAAGGCGAGCGCTGCCGTGTCGGCGGCAGCCGAGGCGGACAGGCGGCGCATCGCGCAGGCTGAGGCGCAGGTGACGAGTGCGTCGGCTGCGCGTGCAGCAGGCGCGGCCACAACCGTGCCGGGAGCGGATTCACTCGCAGCGGCGCAGCAGAGCCGCATCGACGAGGACCTTGAGGCGTGGGCGATCGCGGAACGGGACGGGACACTTGCAGGATACCGCGCCTACCTTGCCGCCTACCCCGGCGGCGCGCGCGCGGCGAATGCCGAGACGCTGATCGCCAAGCTTAGCCGTCCCGCGCCGTTCAGCGTCGAGCAGTTCCCGGCGGAGACGAAGGCCGTGGTCGAGGCGGCGCGGCGTGCGCAGACAACCGCGATACAGCGTGCAACTGCAGCGCGACAGGCGGCGCAGTCGGCAGACAATCTGAGTGATGGGCAGACCATAACCGGCGGGAACGGCGACAGATATGTCGCGCAGATATCGGGCGGCGCGCCCAACGGGCTGGGCGTGCGCACGCGCGGCGCTGGACCCAATGCGGGCGACCGCTATCGCGGCGAGTTGCGCAACGGGCAAGCCAGCGGCGTCGGCGTCTACGAGTTCGCTGATAGTCCTGGGAACGCCTCGGCGCGCGCGGCGCGCTATGAAGGCGAGCATTCCGGCGATGCGGCCAGCGGGCATGGCGTGATGCACTGGAAGAGCGGCGACAGCCTCGCGGGCTCGGGCGTCGGCGGCAATGGCGCGGCGCGCGGCGTGCTGAGCTACACCAACGGGCAGCGCTATGAAGGCGAGATGGCCAGTGGCAACCGCCAGGGACTCGGCGTGGTGTGGGCGCCGGACGGCAGCGTCATCCAGGCCGGCCGCTGGGCGCGCGGCGAGCTTGTGGAGCCGGCGAAGCCGTAAGGCTTACGGGAAGAGCTGCGTCGCGCCGAAGCCCTGCGGCATGCCCTGCATGGCGCCTGCGCCGAACGGGCTGCCGAGATTGCCGGCGAGCGCGTTGAAATCCGACGACAGCGCGGTTGCGAACAGACGTGACTTAGTGCCGGCGGGCAAGCCCTCGAGCTTGATGACGAGGGTGCGCGCGAGCTGGCAGACATTGATGTTCTTCGCGAGGTCGTCCTGCATGTCCTGGGTGCGGGCGTTCATGCTGGCCTGGATCAGGTTCATCACCTGCGGATCGGACGCCATCGAGAGGAAGGTGGACTGCAGGGCGTTCTCGTCGTCTCGCGTGATCGTGGCGTTGACCGGCTGTGCGTTGCGGCCCTTCGCGATGAGGTCGACCATGGTGGCGCCGGCGCGCATGCTCAGGCGGTAGCCGTCGCTGCCATAGCGGGTGAGATCGGCGAGGTTGGAGGGGTTTAGCATGAAGCCCTCGAGCGACTTCATGGTGCAGCCGCCTGTTTCGGACTCAACGATGTGCAGGGCGTCCTTGAGGATGCCGAGAGACTTGTCGAAGCCTTCAGCGCCGGTGCGGCCGAGCGCGCTGATGTTCTGCGGCGCGAAGCCCATCGTCCAGGCGTTCATCGACAGGAAGAGATCGTCACGGTCGCCGCCGGCGCCTGCGGTGTCGGCGAGCTGGTCGAGCAGGCGGCCGTGCTGTTGCGGGAAATGGGTGGCGAGGCTGGTCATGAAGGCGCGGCCGGAGTCGTCCGGGAAGGCCTCCTGCGCCAGGGCGCTGCGCATGGCGTCGCGGTCGAGGCCGGCGATGACCTGCTCGATCGGACGGACGCTGACGCCGCCGACCATCGACATGAGCGAGGGCGCGGCGATTGCGGCGCCGGCGGAGAGAAAGACGACCCCGACGGCGAGGCCGATGAACTTGTTGTCGATCGCGCCCGGGTTGGCGACGCGGGTCCGCACGTTCGGTGCGTCCTGCGCGTCCAGTTCGACGGCGGGCGGCGTGTAGGGCGGAGGTGCGGAACCAGCGGTGCGCTTGCCGAATGCCATGTCCCTGCTCCCCGAAGCTATTCGTCGATGGAGCGTAGCCGAGCATGATTTCGATCGCGTTAGCCGCGATCGATGAAACTTTACCGATCCGGTAAGGCTTGTGGTGTTTTTCGCCCGTCGAGAAAGATCGCGACCAGCGCGAGGACGACATACACGGCGAGCGCGGATGGACCGGCGCCGGCGATGCTGTCGGATGCCTCCTGCGGCAGGAGCATCGCGATGATCTGGACGGCGACGAGCAGAGCTACGAAGGCGGCGGCGGGCCAGGCTGTCAGTCCCGTGCGGGCGCGCTGCGCCGCCCAGAACATGCCTGTGACGGCCAGCAGGCCGATCTCCACCGCCTGTTCGGCGACTGGCATGTTCCAGAGTGCGAAGCCCAGCTTCGGACCTTCGGGATAGAGTTCGAGATCAGGGCGATGGACGATGAGGTCCAGCAGCCAGTGCGAGAAAACGACGGCGCCTATGGCGATGGCGGCGCCTGTCGAAAGGCGAAGGATCGTTTTCGACAGCAGCGTGGCGGCGAGCGCCCAGGCGATTGCGGCGGGTAGCGAGTGCGTCCACGGCATGTGCTCAAGCACGAACGAGCTGCCCGGCAGCGTCGGGTCGATACGGCCGCGTTCGATGCCGGCCATGACGAGGGCCGCCCACCCGATGTCGACAAGTTGGGCTGCTGCGACCAGCGTCCACATCGGCGCTTTCGGCTCGGCAGCTTTTGCAGCGAGTGCTGCTGCGTAGTGTCCTGCGAACATTGGCGTCTCCCCATGCTGTCACGCTAGGCGAAGCCACGGGATTCACAAGGCCAACGGGTTCAGCCGGGCGTGGGTACGAAGATGATCACCATTAGGGGCGCGGCGAGAACAATCGCAAACATTGCGATGGTGACGCTTGTAGGGATGTGAGCAATTCGCAGCATGGCGGATACTCGGGGCGAGCCTCGGAATGAGTCTCAGGGCGAAGTGTCATGAAATCGTTTGATCGGATTGAGGCGCTGGCGCGTGCGCATCATGGCGGACCCAAAGGCGTCAATGCGGCGCTGCGTCAATGGACGGTGGACACGAATCTCGCGGCGAAATCTGATGCAAAGTTTCTCGCCGGGATGGCGAAGGCGGTGTTTTCATCGGGTTTTTCCTGGCAGGTGATCGAGAAGAAATGGCCCGGCTCCGAGGCGGCGTTCGATGGATTCGCGCCGAAGCGGGTGGCGGCCTACGACGACGACAAGGTCGATGCGCTGCCGAAGGACACGCGCATCGTGCGCAACGGCGCCAAGATCATGGCCACGATCGCGAATGCGAAGTTCATTGTTGCGACCGCGAAGGAGAATGGCTCATTCGGAAAATTTCTGGCGGCGTGGCCGGAGACGGACCAGGTCGGGTTGATGGCGCACCTGAAGAAGCATGCGTCGCGGCTGGGCGTCGCGACGGTGCAGTACTTCCTGCGCTTCGAGGGATGGGACGCGTTCATTCTCTCCGGCGATGTGGTGAAGGCGCTGGTCCGCGAAGGCGTGGTGGCGAAGGAGCCCACGAGCAGGAAGGATCTCGCCGCCGTGCAGGCCGCGTTCAATGCGTGGCGCGGTGAGAGCGGGCGGCCGGTGCGCGAGATCAGCCGGATACTGGCGATGAGCGTGGGACCCAGCGGGCCGGTTTAATCCTGACAGGTTCTGGCGCCTGGTCGTGATAGCGATGCTGCGTGATGATGGAGTATGCGATGGAGTCTTTGCCGCAGGTGGGCGGGTGCATGTGTGGGGCGTTGCGCTATGAGGTGAACGCGGCGCCGGTGATGATCTATAATTGCCATTGTACGAACTGCCAGAAGATCAGCGGGTCGGCGTTCAACGTCTCTGTCATTGTGGCGGAGGCGGCGTTCCGATTCACCGGCGGCGAACCAGCGCGCGTGGAGTGGCTGTCGGACAAGGGGGCGACGCGGTGTGGCCTGTTCTGTGGCGCGTGCGGCACGCGGATCGCGAATGGCGGCGCGCCGTCGACGGGCGTTTACAGTCTGCGCGGCGGGACGCTGGATGACACGAGCTGGGTGCTGCCGGTGGGCGATACCTACACGCGGAGCGCGCAACCATGGGTGCGCTTCGTCGAGGGCGGGTTGCGGGCGGAGACTGCGCCTGCGGACTATGCGCCGTTCATTGCGGCTTACCGGGCGCAGAGGCGATTTTGAAGCGCGGGCCAGGGGCGCCTTTAGGGCGATGGAGGGGACTCGCGGAGCCGCGTGTGTGAACGAGGGCCCCGCTATTTCTTCTCCTCGTCTTTCTCGCGCTTCGCACCGTCGAGCTTGCGGATCTCCGCGTCTTTCTGTTTGGTTTCGCGTTCTTTTTCGCCCTTGGTGCGGCCGAAGAGAAGGCGCTTGGCGGCTGCGTCGGATTCCTTCTGCTCGCGCGCCTTGCGCTTGCGCCGGTCGTTGAGGTTGACGATGTCGGCCATGCCGCGTGTACCCGGTTGAGAAGATGTGCATCTTGCCAGTGCGCGCGTGGCGATCAATGGCCGTTGTGGGGACAGGGTCGAAAAAGACAGCGACGCAGGTTGGTCGTTGCCCGAACGATCTAGTGCGAGGCGGGCGCCGGTTCGGCGGCGGCTGGCTGGGTTGCGAAGTCAGCTTTCGGAATCATCGCGAAGGCGCGGGCGGCGCGGAAGTCGCCAAGTTCGAATGTCACTTGCCGGGTGGTCTGGTCCTTGGCGCGCGGGGCGGGCAGCAGGTTGACCTGCACGGCCTCGCGTGGATCGAGCAGTTCGAGCTGGTCGATGGCGCTGGCGTCGAAGACGAAGATCCAGATTGCCTCGCCCACTTCGTTCTTGCCGGCCATGACCTTGCCGGCCCAGATGAGCCGCGACGTGGCGCGTGGAGGCGCGGCGAGCTTGCCATCCTTGCCGGACAGCGAGCCGAACCACGGGTCCGGCATCTTCTCGACATCGCGGAAGACAAGCTGGGCGGAGGCAGGCGTTGCGCCGCGTGCGGGCATGGCGACGGCGAGGCGGAATTCGTCTGGTTTGCCGGGCGTGCGGCGCAGGCCGAAGATCAGGCCCGACGTCTTGTCGGTCTGGTTGATCGCCCACTTGTCGTGTTCGGAGCGTGACGCGCCCCAGGTGGAGCGGGTGGCAGGATATTCGATGAAGGTCGTTTTCGCGAATTGGCGATAGCTGCTGCGGACGGTTGCGGCGACCGAGACGACATCGGGGTGTCCGCAGCCGAGGGATTGGGCGCGTTCGGAGACTTCCGCTGCGAGTCGGGTCATCTCGGCGCGGCTCTGCTTGGCGCGCAGGAGTTCGCCTTCGACCTGGTAGAGACCGGAACGGAGGGCGAGGCGCTCGCCTTCGGAGAACAGGGCGCAGGCCTTGTCGGCGGCGCTGATGGCGACGCGCTCAAGCCAGGTGCGGCGCAGGCCGGCGGCGTCCGCCAGCGCGAGCGGGGCGACGGCAAGGCTGAGGAGGGACAGGGAAAGAAGGCGCGGCAGCATGCGGGCACGCTAGCCTGGCCCGATTTAGGATGGGTTTACGGCCTGCCGGACGTTTCCTGGCGCAGTTCCTTGATGACCGAAATCACGCCGCACACCAGCAGGCCGAAGATCGCCGCGAGCGCGTAGACGCCGATGCGCTGCGCGTCGGCGGTAGGCTGGTTGGCGATGAGGGTGGCGGTCTCGATCACGGAGTTTGCCCAAATGGTTTACGCGGTACTTCCAAAATGTCTGCAAACGGGGCGCCAGCCTGCGGATTTGTGGTAAAGGCGCGCTATGCCTCGCGAGATTCTCGCTCATGTCTGGGTTTCGGCCCTGTTGCGTCGCGCCACGGGCGCCGGCGCATTCGCCACGATTGTGCATCGCGGGGACGAGGATCGGGGCGATGTGCTGGTTAAGGTGACACGCGCGAGGGGCGACGCCCGGCTTTATGCGCCGGCATTCAATCCGGAGGGGCCAACTGCTTTCGAGCGGCTGGCGGCCGAGGACGAGCCCGGGGTGGATGCGCTGATCGCAAAGCGGCGCAGCGCCGATCGCG
>Ga0315906_10007252_pt1 | contig 13526 bp, 11 predicted proteins | sample LakEriMetagenome_4_FD_203526 | JGI IMG/M metagenome (GOLD analysis project Ga0315906, IMG submission 203526) | Freshwater fungal communities from buoy surface, Lake Erie, Ohio, United States - Buoy 2 MA122 | ecosystem: Environmental > Aquatic > Freshwater > Lake > Lake biofilm | place: USA...
CCAAGGCTGTCGGGGCCATGGATGGGCTGGTTTTCGCGCCGGCGCATCCCTTCGGGCCTGCTTCGGCTTACGCGAGGCTCGCCGGGAAGGCGAGCCATCGCAGGTCGAGGCACACCTTGGCTGTGCCTCCGACCTGCCAAGGCTGTCGGGGCCATGGATGGCCCGACAGCCGTGAAGTCAGATGTAATACATCGCGTCGGCGGCCGGCCGGCAGCGGTCGAGGAGGTCGGCGAGCGTCACCCCGCGGAGGGCGTCGGACTCGGCCCGGCTCGCCTCGTCCCACGCCGCAGCCAGCGCCGCGGCGGCCCGGGAGCGGGCGGCCAGTTCCGCCGTCAACGGCGCGGCGGTGTCGGTGTCGCCTTCGACCGCGCCGCGGATGTCGGCCAGTGTGATCTCCTCCGGCGGCCGGGCGAGTCGGTAGCCGCCGGCCGCCCCCCGGGTGCTCGTCACGATCCCGGCCGCCTTTAACTGGAGGAGGATCTGCACCAGGAATTGCTCGGGCACGCGCTGGCCCTGCGAGATCGACCGAAGCCGCACCGGATCGGCGGCCGCGCGGCAGCGGGCGAGTTCCAGGGCCGCGATCGCGGCGTACTCGGTCTTGGCGGAGAGACGCATCGCTCGGCCCGACGGAGTCAGGCGTCCTTGGAGTGCAGACCGCATTCGGTCTTGGCCGTGCCGCTCCAGCGGCCGGCCCGTTCATCCTCGCCGGTGGTGATCGCCCGCGTGCAGGGGGCGCAGCCGATGCTCACGTAGCCGCGATCGTGGAGCGGGTTGTAGGGCACCTTCTCCCGCACGATGGTGTCCCACACCTTCGCCTTGGTCCAGTTGGCCAGCGGCGACACCTTGACCACGCCGAACTTGTGGTCCCAGCCCACGATCGGCGCCGTGGCCCGGTCGGGGCTCTGGTCGCGACGGATCGCGGTCATCCAGGCGTCGAAGCGGGCGAGCACCCGTTTCACGACCGCCAGTTTCCGGTCGCTGCAGCAGCGATCCGGGTCGCTGCGATACAGCGGGCCGCCGTGGTCGCGCTCGTAGTCAGCCACGCTCTGCTCGGGCCGCTCGAACACCACCTCGATGCCGTAGCGGCGGGCGAGGCGGTCGCGAAGGTCGAGCGTCTCCGCGAACTGGTATCCGGTGTCGAGGTTGAACACATACGTCGCCGGCGCGATCGCGGCCAGCCAGTGGATGATCAGGCAGCCCTCGGGGCCGAAGGCGGTGGCCATGGTCAGTTTGGGGCCGAAGCGGTCCACGGCCCAGCGGACGATGGTGGCGGGATCGGCGGCCTCGAGGCAGCGGCTTTCGCGGGCGAGTTCTTCGCGCAGCGCCGCGGATGGCTCACGGGCCACTGCGCCGGGCGGCGGGGCCGGGGCTGTTCCAGAGGCCGTCATTTCCAATCCCTACAAGGTTGGTCAACTATCCCAAGAATAGCCTGGCGTGGCAGGGGTATCGACCGCCGGCCGGCGCCGGGCCGAAATCGGGCGCCCGGACCGGCAGACTCGCCGCCTTTTGCCCGCGAGTCCGCACCGGGCCAGCCTCGCCAGGTGGTACAAAACTTCCCGCGCCGCACGCCGCGGCACGGTCCCGCGAGGAGGCTTGGAAATGGCACGCACGGTGGCGTTGGCGGTGGATCTGGGCGCCTCGGGCGGCCGTGTCGTGTCCGGGGCCTTCGACGGCCGCCTGCTCGAACTGGAGGAGATCCACCGCTTCGAGAACGGTCCGGTCGCCATGGGCGGCCAGTTGATCTGGGATCTGCCCCGCCTGTGGCAGGAGGTGGTCGCCGGCCTGCGGGCGGCGGTGGTGCGGCATGGCGGCGGCGTGGCGAGCGTGGGCGTCGACACCTGGGGCGTCGACTTCTCGTTCCTCGCCGCCGACGACACGCTGCTGGCCAATCCCGTCTGCTATCGCGACCCGCGGACCCGCGGCATGCTCGCCGCGGCCGAGCGGATCGTGCCGCGGGCGGAGATCTTCGCGGCCACCGGGCTGCAGTTCATGGAGATCAATTCGCTCTACCAGCTGCTCGCCCTGCGCGACCGCCGCGCGCCGGTGCTCGAGGCCGCCGACCGGCTGCTCATGATCCCGGATGTGGTTCATTGGCTGCTCTCCGGCCAGCGGTCCAACGAGCGGACCAACGCCAGCACCTCGCAGTGCTTCGATCCCCGCGCGGGCGACTGGGCCTTCGCGATGCTCGAGCGGTTCGGGCTGCCGCGACGGATCTTCGGGCCGGTGATCGAGCCGGGTGCAGACCTGGGAACGCTGCGGCCGGACGTCGCCGCCGAGACGGGCCTCGGGGCGGCCCGGGTGATCGTGCCCGGCACGCACGACACCGCCAGCGCCGTGGTCGCCGTCCCCGCCGCCGAGCCGCCGAGCAGCCGGCCCGACTGGTGCTATGTCAGCCTCGGCACCTGGGCCCTGGTCGGCGTGGAACTCGACCGGCCGCTCGTCACGCCCGAGTGCCTGGCGCTCAACTTCACCAACGAAGGCGGTGTCGGCGGCACGACCCGGCTCCTGAAGAACGTGTGCGGCCTGTGGCTGGTGCAGCAGTGCCGGGCCGCCTGGAGGCGGCAGGGCAAGGAGTGGACCTGGGACCAGCTCACCGCCCTGGCCGCCGAGGCGCCGCCGCTGCTGACGCTCGTCGACCCCGACGATCCGGCCCTCGTCGCGCCGGCCGACATGCCGGAAGCGATCCGCGGGCTGGCGCGGGCCGCGGGCGAGCCGGTGCCCGAGTCCACCGCCGCCGTCGTGCGGACGGCGCTGGAGAGCGTGGCGGCGGCGATTCGCCGGCGGATCGCGGAGCTCGACTCCCTGCTGGGCCGGCGGATCAGTCGCGTGCACGTGGTCGGCGGCGGGGTGAAGAACCGGCTCCTGTGCCAGATGATCGCCGACGCGACCGGCCGTCCGGTCGTGGCCGGTCCGGTGGAGGCCACGGCGATCGGCAATCTCCTGGTGCAGCTCGGCAGCCGGGCCGGGGTCGTCGATCTGCGGGCCATGCGGCAGATCGTCCGCGACAGTTTCGAGCCGGAGACATTCGAACCCCGGGCCGCCGCCGCCTGGGACTCCCGGCTGGGACGGTGAAACCGCGATCTTTTCCGGGCAAAACCCGCCCTTGAGCGGCAGCGGGCCTGTCTCTACCTTCCCGCCGCCGGGAAGGCTGTCCTTCCCGTCCCGCCGCAAGGCCGTCGAAAGACCCGGTTCATGCACTATTTCCTCCGTGCCCTCCGCGAGGCGGCCAAGAGCTGGCCTTTGCTCGCCGCCGCTCTGGTCTGCTCCGCCGGCGTGGCGGCCCTGTGGGGGGCGAACATCGCCGCGCTGTTCCCGATCATCGAGGTCACGCTCAAGGGGGAGTCGCTGCAATCGTGGAACACGCGGCGGATCGAGGATGCCCGGGCCCGGATCGCGGCCGGTGAGCACGAACGGACCGACCTCGAGGCCGCACTCGCCGCCGGCGGCCTCGACGCCGCCGCCGCCCGCAAGGCCCGCAGCCGCATCGACACGCTCTCCCTGACGGTCCGCGGCGACGAGGCGATCGTGGCCTCGGCCGTGCAGCTCGGCCCGTGGCTCGAGCGGTGCCTGCCGGGCGATCCGTTTCACACGGTGCTCGTGGTCGTCGCCTTCGTCGTCGTGAGCACGTTCGTCAAGCACGTGCTCTTGCTCACGGGCACGCTGCTGGTGGCCTGGGTGGCGATGAACATCAGCCGCAACATCCGCCTCAAGGTGTTCGACAAGGCCCTGGAGCTCGATCGGGCCCAGTTCATGCGCTGGGGATCGGCGGGCTTCATGGCCCAGGTGACGAGCACCTCCGACATGCTGGCCAGCGGCATCACGAGCGTCTACGGCGGCGCCGTCACCGAGCCGCTCAAGATCCTGGCCTGCCTGGGAGGAGCGTTCTGCATCTCCTGGCGGCTGACGCTGGCCTGCCTGATGCTCGCGCCGCTGGTCGGGTTCCTGATGGTGTGGCTCAATCGCCGCATCCGCGGGATCTCCAAGAACATCCTCGCCCGCTCCCGCGGCTTCCACCATGTGCTGCTCGAGGCGCTCAACAACGTGCTCACGGTGCAGGCCTACACGATGGAGGATTTCGAGCGGCAGCGGTTCCGCACCTGCACCAGCGACATGATGCGGACCGGGATGTGGCACACCTTCTACTTCGCCCTCGCCAATCCGATCACCGAGATCCTCGGGATCGGCATGGTGGCGACCTCGATCGCCGTCGGCGCCTGGCTGGTCATCAACCAGGAGACGCGGATCTTCGGGATCACGATGACCGACCAGCCGATGACGGTGCCGGGGATCATGATCTTCTTCGGCTTCCTGATCGGGGCCAGCGATCCCGTCCGCAAGCTGTCCGGCGTGATCACCGGCCTGAACGTGGGCATCGTGGGGGCCCAGGGGCTCTATCCGCTGCTCGACACGCCGTCGAAGCTCAAGGAGGCCGCCCGGCCGGTCGCGCTGCCGTCGCCCCACCGTGAGATCCGCCTCGACAAGGTGAGCTTCAGCTACGACGGCGTCGATACGGTGCTCAATGACGTGGACGTGTCGATCGCCTTCGGCGAACGGGTGGCGATCGTGGGCCCCAACGGCGGCGGCAAGAGCACGCTCGTCAACCTCATCTGCCGGTTCTACGACCCCACGAAGGGCCGCGTGCTCCTCGACGGCACGCCGCTCACCGACATCGCCCTCCACGACCTGCGCCGGCGGATCGCGCTGGTCACCCAGCAGACGGAGCTGTTCAACGAATCGATTCTCTACAACATCCGCTACGGCCGCTGGGACGCCACCGACGAGGAGATCGAGGCGGCCGCCCGCAAGGCCCATGCCCACGAGTTCATCTCCGAGTTTCCCGAGGGCTACCGGACCATGGTCGGCCCCAACGGCTTCCGGCTCTCCGGCGGCCAGCGGCAGCGGATCTCGCTGGCCCGCGCCTTCCTCCGCGATGCCGAAATCCTGGTCCTCGACGAGGCCACCAGCCAGATCGACGTGGAGAGCGAGCGGCTGATCCACGAGGCTCTGGCCCGCTACGTGGAGAACCGCACCGTGATCATGATCACCCACCGGGCGAGCACCTTGGCCCTGGCAGACGCCATCATCGAAGTCGAGCACGGCACCGTGCGGAAGCGGCCGGCACGGCAGCACCAGGCCGCCTGACGGTCGCGGGGCCGCGGCCCGGCGTGCTACAATTCTTCGTATGTCCGACACGATCAAGTGTATCTGCGGGTATCGCGGTCCGAGCGTTCCCGAGGGGGAGTTCGAGGTCTGCCCGATCTGCCGCGGACGCGTTCGCGGCGGCGCCTGGCCGGTGGCCGATGCCGGTTCCACCGCGCCGGCCGTCGATTTCGATGACGACGCCCTGCGGCCGCCCGAGCCGACGATCTACCGCATCCCGTGTCCCAACGGGCACGTGCTCAAGGCCCGCGAGGAGATGCTCGGCGAGCAGGTGTGCTGTCCGGAGTGCAACGCGTTTTTCGTGCTCCGCGCTTCCGACAGCGTGGAGTTTCGCCGCCAGCAGGCGCAGCTGCGGGCCGAGGCGGAGGAGCGGGCGGCCCAGGCGTGGCTGAAGCGGGCGATCTGGGCCGCCGTGATCATCGGCGTGTCGTTCGTCATCATGCTGGTAATCGGCCTCAATCCCGGCCTGATCCGCCGCTGAACGGTACCGTTGCTTGGACCACGAGCCTCCTGCCGAGCCCAACAAGCCCCGGGTGGTAACCCGGTGACGTTTCGTGCCGTGTTGTGCGTGCGCCCAAGAAGCCCCGGGTGGCAACCCGGGGACTCCGGGCATGAAGGCCTCCCCGCCATCCATGCCGCTGGGGCCGCGGGCGATTCGCTGGTTCTGGCACGCGTGGCATGGCATGCGGGCTCGTGTTCGACCCGGAGTCCCCCGGCTTCCGCCGGGGGCTTTTTGTGGACAGGGCGACAAGGTGTCCCGTGTGGGAGTGACGCGTGTGCCCAAGAAGCCCCGGGTGGTAACCCGGGGACTCCGGGCATGAAGGCCTCCCCGCCATCTATGCCGCTGGGGCCGCGGGCGATTCGCCGGTTCGGGCACGCGTGGCATGGCATGCGGGCTCGTGTTCGACCCGGAGTCCCCCGGCTTCCGCCGGGGGCTTTTTGTGGACAGGGCGACAAGGTGTCCCGTGTGGGCGTGACGCGTGTGCCAAGAAGCCCCGGGTGGTAACCCGGGACGGTTTGTGCCGTGTTGTGTGTGCGCCCAAGAAGCCCCGGGTGGTAACCCGGGGACTCCGGGCATGAAGGCCTCCCCGCCATCCATGCCGCTGGGGCTGCGGGTCGGATGGCACGCTGGAACGCCCGCTAGCGTCGGCCGAGGCGGAGTTCGGCGGCGAGCACGGTGTTGCACAGCAGCACCGCGACCGTCAGCGGGCCGACGCCGCCGGGGACGGGCGAGATCCAGCCGGCGACCGTGCGGACGGCCTCGAAATCGACGTCGCCCACGAGTTTTCCAGCGACGCGGTTGATGCCCACGTCGATGACGGTCGCGCCCGGCTTCACCATGTCGGCCGTGATCAGCCTCGGCCTTCCCACGGCCGCCACAAGGATGTCGGCCTGCCGCGTGATCGCCGGCAGGTCGCTGGAGCGGCTGTGGCAGATCGTCACCGTCGCGTCGCCGCCATTGGTCCCCGCCGGCGAGCGGGCCGCAAGCAGCAACGCCAGCGGCTTGCCGACGATGTCGCTGCGGCCGACGATCACGGCGTGCCGGCCCGCCGTCTCGATGCCGGCGTCGATCAGCATCCGCTGCACGCCGGCGGCGGTGCAGGGGATGAACCGTGGCCGTCCCTGCGAGAGCAGACCGGCGTTCTCCGGATGGAAGCCGTCCACGTCGCGGTCCGGCGGCACGGCGTCGAGCACGGCCACGGTGTCCACATGGGGTGGCAGCGGCAGTTGCACGAGGATGCCGTCGGCGGGGCCATGCTCGTCGCGGGCGATTGCCTGCACGAGGGCCACGAGCTCGGACGTGTCGGCGGTCACCGGCACGGGGATCACCTCCGCATCGATGCCCACGCGGGCCGCGGCCGCAGCCTTGCTCTTCACGTAGGAGGCGCTGGCCGCCAGGTCGCCGACGAGCACCACCACCAGCCGCGGCCGCCGCTGGAACATCTCGGCGAAGGTTTGCACCTCATCGCGGAGCGTGGCCTCGATCCGCTGGGCGAGGCCGCGGCCGTCGAGCAGCTGGGCCGTCATGGACGCTCCACTTTCGTGGCGTCGGCCCAGCGTTGCCAGCGGGCTTCGATGCCGGCCGTCTCCGCGTCGCCTTCGTGGAGCACGACGAGGTACCGGAAGGTCCGCGACTCGCCGGCCGGGAGCGTGTAGTCGCCGCTGCCCTTCGGGCTGCCGGTGAAGTCGTGGAGGCCGAACGGATTGGCCGCGACCAGACCGTAGTCGCGGGCGTGCCAGCGGCTGGGATGGCGGAGGTTGGCCGGATGGTCGCCGATCGCGACGCCCACCGTTCGGCCGTCCACGGGGCCCGAGTAGGCGATCCACCGGGCGGCCTTGCCCCAGGCATCGGCATCGCGCTGGCCCGCGGCGTTGACGATCTGGCCGGCGGCGCCGCGGGAGCCGTGCGCGTTCTTCGTCTGCAGCGTCGCGGGCACCCGCAGGCCGAAGGTGCCCTCCTTGGTGTCGCCAAAGACCACGGGGCCGTGGTCGGCATGCATGGTCACGGCGTAGTCGATCGTGCGGACGTCGGCAGCGGCGGTGAACTGCACCGTCCGCGAGTCGGTGCACACGACCGTGCCGTCGGCCTTCACCCACCGATTCCGCGTCTCGATCCGGGCCACGGGCCCGCCCGCGCAGGCGACGAGTTCCACATGCTCGATGCGGTTGTCGGCCCGGTGCTGCGGGCCTTGGCCCCGGGGGTGGGAGGCCCAGAAGTCGATGCCGTTGACCGCCCCGTGCGTGAACCAGATCGATTCGTGGTGCGGGTGGTCCTGGGGCTCGCCGGCGACGCCCTCGACCAACGGCCAAGACCGCGTCATCGCCGCGCCGCCCGGCCCGATCACCGGAAACAGGATCGGCTTACGATGGCCGGCGAACACGTAGGCGGTGAACGGCCTGCCGTCCACGGTCACGACGACGCGATCGGCGGCCCGCTCGACCTGCACGTCGGCGGCGGCCGCAAGCCCGCCGAGCACGACCATGGCGACACCAGAAAGGAGGGCCCGCATCATCTGCCGGCCTCGACATACATGCTTCGCACCTGGTGCTGGATCTCCTCCAGCAGCCGGCGCTCGTCGGTCGTGAGGTTGCCCTGCGTCTTGGCCTCGAGCATCGCGAGCGTGTCGATGAAGTGGCGGGCCGTGGGCAGGTTCTTCAGCGACTGCTTCGTGATCGGGTTGGGGATCCGGCCCAGGGCCATGAGGGCCTGCGTGAACAGCGTGTGGATCAGGAACTCGAACGTGGCCGGTGGTGTCGGCGGGCCGCCGGCGGCGTCGGCGGCGGTGATCTCGTCGGTCATGCGTCTGCTCCAGGGGGGCGGCGCCGCGGTCAGGACTCGGCGACCCAGGCGCTGCCGGCGTGCCGCTCCACCGCCGCGGCCACGAGGCCGGCGAACAGCGGATGGGCCGCGGTCGGCTTGCTCTTGAACTCGGGGTGGAACTGCACCGCCACGAACCACGGGTGATCGGCGAGCTCGACGATCTCCACGAGCGTGCCGGCGGGGTTGGTGCCGGCGATCACCAGGCCGGCCTCCTCGAGGGCGGCGCGATACTTCGAGTTGAACTCGTAGCGGTGGCGGTGCCGCTCGGAGATCCGCGTCGAGCCATAGGCGGCGGCCGCCTTCGTGCCCTCGGCGAGCACCGCCGGCTGGGCGCCGAGCCGCATCGTGCCCCCCTTGTCGACCACGGAGTGCTGCTCGTCCATCAGGCAGATCACGGGGTGGGGCGTGTTGCGGGCGAACTCGGTCGAGTGGGCTGCCTCGAGGCCGGCCACGTTGCGGGCGAAGTCGATCACCGCGCACTGCATGCCCAGGCAGATGCCGAGGAAGGGCAGCCGCCGCTCGCGGGCGAAGCGGATCGCCTCCACCTTCCCTTCGATCCCGCGCTCGCCGAACCCGCCCGGCACGAGCAGGCCGTCGAAGCCGGCCAGGAGCCGCTCGGCCCCCTCGCGCTCGATATCCTCACTCTTGATCGGCTGCACGCGGACCTGCGTCCGGCAGGCGATGCCGCCGTGGTCGAGGGCCTCGTAGATGCTCTTGTAGGCGTCGCGATGCTCGGCGTACTTGCCCACCAGGGCGATCGAAACCTCGTGCTCGGGGTTCCGCAGGCGATGGAGAATGTCGTGCCACTCGTCGAGTGCGGCGGGGGGGGCCTGGAGGCCGAAGCGGCGGAGGATGATCTCGTCGATGCGGTTCGACTGCAGCGACAGCGGCACCTCGTAGATCGAGAAGTCCTTGTCGCGCTCCTCGATCACCGACTCCAGCGGCACGTTGCAGAACAGCGCGATCTTCTCCCGGTCGGAGACGTCGAGGCCGCGCTCGGTGCGGCAGACGAGGATGTCGGGCTGGATGCCGATCTGCCGCAGCAGGCCCACGGAATGCTGGGTGGGCTTCGTCTTCAGCTCCCCGGCGGCCTTGAGATAGGGCACCAGCGTGAGGTGGATGAAGATGCAGTTCTCGCGGCCCACCTCCAGCGGGATCTGCCGGATCGCCTCCAGGAAGGGAAGGCTCTCGATGTCGCCGACCGTGCCGCCGATCTCCGTGATCACCACGTCGGTGTCGGCGTTGGCCAGCTGGGTGACGACGTCCTTGATCTCGTTGGTGATGTGGGGGATCACCTGCACAGTCTTGCCGAGAAACTCGCCGCGCCGCTCCTTGTTGATCACCGACAGGTAGATCTGGCCGGTGGTGTAGTTGCACTGCCGTGTGAGGTGGGTGGCGGTGAACCGCTCGTAGTGGCCGAGGTCGAGGTCGGTCTCGCTGCCGTCGTCGAGCACGTACACTTCGCCGTGCTGGTACGGGCTCATGGTGCCCGGGTCGACGTTGATGTAGGGATCGAGCTTCTGCATCCGCACCCGCAGGCCGCGGGCCTCGAGGAGCATGCCGATCGAGGCGGAGGTGAGCCCCTTGCCGAGCGAGCTGACCACGCCGCCGGTCACGAACACATGCTTGGTCACGGTGCGAGCTCCTTCCCGTCCGCCGCGGCTTCCAACCGTCGCTTGCGGCCGCCGCGGGTGGCGGCCAAAACCGGATTGAAGCAGCGTTTTCGGGGGCGGTCAAACCCCGGCCGTCCGCGGCGGCGTTCCGTGGTGTAGAGTTTCGTCATGCATCCCACCGCCGCGCCGTCGGCCTCCGCGCCGGGCACCGCCAACCTCCGCATCCGCAGCCTCGAGCCGCTCGTGCCCCCGGCCCGGCTGTGTGCGCTTTTGCCCATCGACGACGCCGCGCGGCGCACGATCGTGGAGGGGCGGCGGGCGGTGGAGCGGGTGCTCGCCGGCGAGGATTCCCGCCTCATGGCCGTCGTCGGCCCGTGCTCGATCCACGATCTCGACGCCGCCCGCGAGTATGCCGGCCGCCTCCGCACCCTGGCCGACCGCCTCGCCGACCGCCTGCTGGTGATCATGCGGGTGTACTTCGAGAAGCCGCGGACCACCGTCGGCTGGAAGGGGCTGATCAACGATCCGCACATCGACGGCACGTTCGACGTCGCCACCGGCCTGCGGCTGGCCCGCGGGCTGCTCATCGAGATCGCCGGCCTCGGCCTGCCGACGGCGACGGAGTTTCTCGAGCCGATCACGCCGCAGTACATCGCCGACACGATCGTGCTCGGGGCGATCGGCGCCCGCACCACCGAAAGCCCCACCCACCGGCAGATGGCCAGCGGCCTCTCGATGCCCGTGGGCTTCAAGAACTCGACCGACGGCTCGCTCCAGGCGGCCATCGACGCCATGCAGGCGGCCCGCACGCCCCACAGTTTCCTCGGCATCGACAACGATGGCGGCACGTGCGTCGTCTCGACCACGGGCAACCCGTGGGGCGTGCTCATGCTCCGCGGCGGCCGCAGCGGCTCGAACTATTCCCCCGAGGTGCTGCACGAGGCCCGGCGGCTCCTCGAGGCGGCCGGCCTGCCGGCCCGCGTGGTCGTCGATTGCAGCCATGCCAATTCGGGCAAGGACCATCGCCGGCAGTCGGTGGTGTGGCGCGACGTGCTCGAGCAGCGGATCGCCGGCGACCGCTCGATCGTGGGCATGATGCTTGAGAGCAACCTGCATCCCGGCAGCCAGCCGGTGCAGCGGGATCGCACGCAATTGGCCTACGGCGTTTCGATCACCGACGGGTGCATCGGGTGGGACGAGACGGAAGACCTCCTCGTCGAGGCGCACGGTCGGCTCGGCGGCTGACGGGCATACAAAAAGCCCCCGGCGGGAGCCGGGGGACACCGGGTGGCATGCCTTCCCGTTCACCATGCGCCACGGGTTTGCCCGGTGGTGTCACGTGTCGTCATGCGGCGTGGATAGCGGGGTGGTGTTCGTGCCCGGAGTCCCCGGGTTTCCACCCGGGGCTTCTTGTCCGCTGTCCACAAAAAGCCCCCGGCGGGAGCCGGGGGACACCGGGTGGCATGCCTTCCCGTTCACCATGCGCCACGGGTTTGCCCGGCGGTGTCACGTGTCGTGATGCGGCATGGGTAGCGGGGTGGTGTTCGTGCCCGGAGTCCCCGGGTTTCCACCCGGGGCTTCTTGTGCTCGCGGGTCGTAAAAATTGGCGTCGACCGCGGCGGCTCCTCGGGGGTAGGATCCGCGCCGGTTGCCCTCGTTTTCGCGAAAGGATTCTCCATGCGACAGCCGTGCTGCCGGTTCGTTCTCGTGCTCGTCGGGGCGACGGGCGTGTTCGGTGCCATGGAGCCGGCGGGCGGTCAGGGGCCGCAGCAGCCGGCACAGCAGCCGATCTATCTGCAGCAGCCGGCGCAGCAGCCGGGGCAGGGTGGGCAGGAGGTGCAGACGGTCGTCAGCGCGCGGCAGGCGCTCGACGAGTTCTGCCGCCTACAGATTGAGTCGATCCCGCCGGCGATGCTCCAGTCGGCCGAGGGCGTGGCGATCTTCCCCAACATGATCAAGGGCGGGTTCATCCTCGGCGTGAACTACGGCCGGGGCGTGCTCATGGTCCGCAAGGCCGACCGCACCTGGTCGGCACCGGTGATGGTGACGATGGGCGGCGGCAGCGTCGGCTTCCAGGCGGGCGTCCAGGCGGCCGACATCGTGCTCGTGTTCGCCACGCCCAAGAGCCTGCAGGGCATCCTCAACGGCCAGAAGGTGACGCTCGGGGCCGACGCCGCGGTGGCCCTGGGGCCGATCGGTCGGCAGGCCAACGCGGGCACCGACGCCCGTCTCGGTGCGGAGATCTATTCCTATGCCCGCAGCCGCGGCCTGTTCGCCGGCGTGTCGCTCGGGGGGGCCGACCTGTCGATCGACAACAACGCCAACTCCGCGCTCTACGGCCGCTTCGGTGTCACGCCAGCCGACGTCTTCAACGCCAACCAGCTCACGGTTCGGCCTGAGGTGCAGCAGCTGATCGCCGACCTCGACGCCCGCACGCGGCAGCAGGCCACCGCGGCCGTCGCCCAGCCGATGGCGGCCGCCCAGCCCGGCCAACAGGTCCTCGACGGGCAACAGCCGCCGCCGGCCGCCCCGCTCCAGCCGATCGTGCCGCCGCAGCAGCCGGCCGTGCCGCAGGCGGTGCCGAACTATCCGCCGGCTGGTCCCGCCGCCAACGCTCCGCCGCTCGTTCCGATCCGGCAGTAGAGCGCATTCGGCCTGCGGCTGCGGCGAACCTCGGACAGTCGGTCGTGTCGTCGTGCGGCATGGGTAGCGGGGTGGTTTTCGTGCCCGGAGTCCCCGGGTTTCCACCCGGGGCTTCTTGTCGCGCTGTCCACAAAAAGCCCCCGGCGGGAGCCGGGGGACACCGGGTGGCATGCCTTCCCGTTCACCATGCGGTGTGGGTTTGCCCGGTGGTGTCACGTGTCGTCGTGCGGCATGGGTAGCGGGGTGGTGTTCGTGCCCGGAGTCCCCGGGTTTCCACCCGGGGCTTCTTGTCCGCTGTCCACAAAAAGCCCCCGGCGGGAGCCGGGGGACACCGGGTGGCATGCCTTCCCGTTCACCATGCGGTGTGGGTTTGCCCGGTGGTGTCACGTGCCGTCGTGCGGCGTGGATAGCGGGGTGGTTGTTGTGCCCGGAGTCCCCGGGTTTCCACCCGGGGCTTCTTGTCCGCTGTCCACAAAAAGCCCCCGGCGGGAGCCGGGGGACACCGGGTGGCATGCCTTCCCGTTCACCATGCGCCACGGGTTTGCCCGGTGGTGTCACGTGTCGTCATGCGGCATGGGTAGCGGGGTGGTGTTCGTGCCCGGAGTCCCCGGGTTTCCACCCGGGGCTTCCTGTCCGCTGTCCACAAAAAGCCCCCGGCGGAAGCCGGGGGACACCGGGTGGCATGCCTTCCCGTTCACCATGCGCCACGGGTTTGCCCGGTGGTGTCACGTGTCGTCGTGCGGCATGGATAGCGGGGTGGTTTTCGTGCCCGGAGTCCCCGGGTTTCC
>Ga0315906_10007257_pt1 | contig 13523 bp, 10 predicted proteins | sample LakEriMetagenome_4_FD_203526 | JGI IMG/M metagenome (GOLD analysis project Ga0315906, IMG submission 203526) | Freshwater fungal communities from buoy surface, Lake Erie, Ohio, United States - Buoy 2 MA122 | ecosystem: Environmental > Aquatic > Freshwater > Lake > Lake biofilm | place: USA...
TTGAACTCGCCGACGGCCTCGCCGTGCCAGCCTTCCTGCACGAAGCATCGACCGAGCAGGTGGGCCGCGATGACGCGGTACTTGCCCTCGTCCTTGGCCTCCTGCAGGCTCTTCATCGCGTCCTCGTAGCGGCCGAGCTCGAAGAGCAGGCGGCCGAGGTCGTACTTGACGCCGCGGTCGGTCGGGTACTTCGAGGCGCGCTCGGCGAAGCACGCGGCCTCGAACTCCTGCACCTGCTTCAGCCCCGCGGCGTGCTGCGCCGCGGCCTTGGCATCGCCGGCGTCGGCTGCGGCCTTGATCGCTTCAAGCTTTCGGCGCGCACGCAGAATGCGGATGTTGTCCGCCTCCATCTTGAAGCGGTACTCGCCGATGTTCTTGAAGCCGGTAGTGTAGACCTCGATCGCCAGCGCCTCGCCCTCGGGCGTACCGGCTCGGCGCAGCAGCTGCGCGTACTTCAGCACGGCTTCCGGCGACTGGGTCTTCTCCTCGAACTCGCGCTTGGCCACCTCCATCTGGAGCTGGTCCTTGCCGCCAGAGCCCGAGAGGCTGTCGGCGGCTTGGAGCTCGGCCTGCTTGTCGGCATCCTTCACGCGCGTGAGGAAGGCGCCTTCCTTGCCAAGGTTCTCGTTGTATCCGCCTCGCTTGATGGCCAGCGCTGCCTGGAGCTGCCGGAGCTCGGCCTGGAGCGTGCCGTCACTCGGATCCATGGCCACGGCGGCCTCGCCGCACGCCAGCGCCTACTCCCACGCCTCGACGCCGGCGAAGGCATCCTTCGCCCGGAGCCAGAGCTTCTTGGCGGGCTTGGCGTTCTGGGCCAGGTTCACGGCACCGAACACGCTCTTGGCGGCCCACTGGCCGAAGTCAGGCAGGCCGGCCTTGGCGGCAGATTCGAGGCAGGTGAGTGCCAGGCCAGCATCACGGACGTTGCAGAACCACTGGTACTGGCTGACGGCGAAGCGATCGACCAGCCCGCTGCCATCGATCATCTTCACGTCGCTGCTGGCCGCTGCCTTCCCGCCGGCGTTGTGGTGCGCCATGGCGGCGTCGTACATCTCGGTGTGCACGACGATGTTGTTGGGGTCGAACTTCACCGACATGGCGAACATGGTGAGCGAGTACGTCCACTCACCCTTGCGCATGGCCTCGCGCGCCTTCTCGGCGTAGCGGGCGGCCTTCGCGGGATCGGCCACGAAGGCCGGCGGCGGTTCGGATTTCTTCCAGGGAAGGATCACGGGCGGTCTCGGACGCGGGAGTGTATCCGCGACGGTTGGCCGAGGGGAGCGCCCATCGAGCGTTACCATCGGAGCGTGCCGAGCCGAGGCCATGACATCGTGTGGTACCCCGACCCCGTCCTGAAGCGACGGGCCGAGCCCGTGGCCACCATCGATGCGGGGATTCGAGCGCTCATTGACGACATGTTCGCGGTCATGCGCGAGGAGGAGGGCCTCGGGCTGGCAGCACCCCAGGTCGGTCGATCCCTGCGGATCTTCGTGACCGAGGAGCATGAGCAGTTCCCCGCTCGGGCCTACATCAACCCGCGGCTCATCGCCGCCGATGGTCCAGTTGCCGTTCGCGACGAGGGATGCCTGAGCCTGCCCGGGATCCGTGTCGGCGTGCGCCGACCCGCGCACGTCAGGATCGAGGCCACAGGCCTGGATGGCGAGCGCTTCGAGCTTGAGGACAGCGGACTCATGGGCCGATGCTGGCTCCACGAGCACGATCATCTCGAGGGCCGGCTGATCACCGATTGGATGTCACCGATCGACCGCCTCGCGGCGCGCCGAGCCCTGCGCGATCTTGAAGCGGCCTTTGAGGACGGCCAGTGAGCGCGCGCGTGGCGCTCCTGGGATCGGGGGCGTTTGCGATCCCGAGCTTCACCGCGCTGGCTGCCACGCCGGGGATCGACGTGCCCCTGGTCATCACGCAGCCCGATCGGCCGGCGGGCCGAGGCCGCGTGCTCGAGCCCACACCAGTGGGCGCGTGGGCCGCGCGCGAGCGGCTTCGGGTGATCAAGCCCGAGGACATCAACGCGCCTGAGTGGATCAATCTGCTCGCGAGCGAATGCATCGCTGCGCTTGCCGTGATTGCCTTCGGGCAGAAGCTTTCGCCTGCGGTGCTCGAGGGGCGCGTGGCCTGCAACCTCCACGGTTCGCTGCTGCCACGTTGGCGAGGCGCCGCACCGATCCAGCGCAGCGTGATGGCTGGTGATGACGAGGTCGGCGTCACCGTGATCTCCATCGCGCCACGAATGGATGCCGGTTTCGTGTACGCGCGTGTGGCCACCACGATCGGTGCAAGCGAGACCAGCGGGGACCTTCATGATCGGCTTGCGCAGCTTGGCGTGCCCGCGATGGTGGATGCCGTGCAGGGCCTGGTCGCCGGCACGGCGCACGGTGCAGTGCAGGATGAATCGCTGGCCACGCGAGCGCGCAAGCTCTCGCGAGCCGATGCATGGGTCGACCTGCACGGCACGGCCAGGGCGGCCTGTGCGCGCATCAATGGCCTGTCGCCCTGGCCCGGGACCGATTGCACGATCACCGGCGAGGGGCACGAACCAATGCCGATCAAGCTCCTTCGCTGCCGCGCCGTCGATGCATCGTTGCCGGTGGGCAGCGTGGCCACGAGCGGCGTGGTCGGATGTGGCGAGGGTGCGATCGACGTGCTCGAAGCACAACTGCCCGGCGGCAAGCCGATGCCGCTGGCCGACCTGATGCGTGGCAGGCGGTGGAGCAGGGCGACCCTGGTGAGCGAGCCCCATGCACCGGCTGCGCACTGACGAACTTGACTATCCGCTCGATCCGGCGTGCGTGGCGACGGTGCCGGCGGAGCCGCGGGACAGCGCCCGCATGTTGATCATTCGACGCTCGGGCACGGAACTCGTGCATGCGAGGGTCAGTGACCTGCCTGAGTGGCTCGCCGCCGGCGACCTGCTCGTGGCGAACCACACCAAGGTGGCGCCCGTGCGATTCGAGGGCGTGCGTCTTGGGGACGAACGTGCCGTCGAGGGGCTCTTCGTGGCTCCCGTCGCCGACTTGGCGTGGACCGCACTCATCAAGGGGGCCAAGCGACTGCGCCCCGGCGATCGGATCGAGCTGGTGGGTGCGACGGGCGATCGTGCCGTCGTGACTGCGCGGGAGCGCCGGGACGAGTCATGGGTGATCGACTTCCCCGATGCGCCGACCCCGATCCTCGAGCGTGTCGGCCGAGCGCCGCTGCCGCCCTACATCCTGGGTGCGCGGCGCGAGCGGCATGAGTCGATCGATGAGGCGATCGACCGGGATCGCTACCAGACCGTCTACGCGCAGGCCCTGAGCCGGCCGAGCGTGGCAGCACCGACCGCCGGGTTGCACCTCACACCGGGAATCCTGCAACGTCTTCGGCAGCAGGGTGTTGCGTGGTCCAGCGTGGAGCTGCAAGTGGGGCTGGGCACCTTCAAGCCGGTCGAGGCCGAATGGCTGGATGAGCACCCCATGCATGCAGAGTGGTGCCGGATCGACCAGGCATCGCTCGATGCGGTCTGCGCGACTCGTGCAGCTGGTGGGCGGGTGATCGCGGTCGGTACGACGAGCGTGCGCGTGCTCGAGAGCCTCTCCTCGCCGCCGCGCGCCGGGGAGTTCGAGACCCGTCTCATGATCGCCCCCGGTCACGCCTTCAGGCTGGTGGATGGGTTGCTGACCAACTTCCACCTTCCCCGGAGCACGCTGTTGGCGCTCGTGGGAGCGATGGTTGGCCTGGATCGCCTCAAGTCGATCTACGCCGCCGCCCAGAGGGAGGGCTACCGTTTCTACTCCTACGGCGATTGCATGCTCATCCTGCCCTGACGGGCTGGCGTGGGATCGTCGGAAAATCCCGTCGAAAAGTCGCGGCCCGAGCCGATGGAGAACCGGGCGTGCATCTCGGCGCGCGGTAGGCTTGCGACACGTCACGGAGGACGAAACGATGCAGGTGAGTGCGCTCGTGAAGGCAGTCGATGGAGTGACCTTGGTCGCAGGCGGCGAGGTCGACGTCGCGTCGCTCGCGGATGACTCGCGCCAGGTGAAGCCGGGTGCGATGTTCGTCGCCAGGGCAGGCGCACACGGTGATGGGCGAGCGTTCATCCAGGACGCGATCGCCAAGGGTGCCGTCGCGGTGCTTGCAGACGAGGGCGTGGAGCCCATCGGTGGTGTTGCATGGGTTGCGGCGCGTCGCGGTTCCACGCAGCATGGCACGAAGGACGCCGCCGCGCTGCTGCCGTGGATCGCGGAGGCATTCCACGGCTTCCCGAGCCGCAGGCTTCGGCTCGTCGGCATCACCGGCACCAACGGCAAGACGACGACGACGTACCTCTATCGGCACATCGCGCGCCTTGCGGGTCGGCGTTGTGGCCTCATCGGCACGGTCGAGACCGACGATGGAGCCGGCACCGTGGCCAGCAACCTCACCACGCCGGGAGCGATCGAACTGAGCGCGACCTTCGCACGCATGGTGGCCAATGGCTGCGATGGTGCGGTCATGGAGACGAGCAGTCACGCCCTGCACCAGGGTCGCGTGGCCGCGCTGCGTTTCGGCTGCGGCATCTTCACCAACCTGACCGGGGACCACCTGGACTACCACGGCTCGATGGAGCAGTACGCGAGTGCGAAGGCCATCCTGTTCGCCGGGCTCGACCCGTGTGCCACGGCCGTGGTGAACGCCGACGACCCAGCCCACGAACGCATGCTGCGTGACTGCCGCGCCAACGTCATCCGGTGCAGCGTGCGCAGTCCGCGCGCGACGGCCAGCGCGCAGGAGCTGCGCGTGGGCGTCGGCAGCATGCGGCTGCGGCTCAACGGACCATGGGGTCGCATCGAGGCGGAGCTGCCCTTCACGGGCCGCCACAACACGATGAACACGCTGCAGGCCGTGGCCGCGGCGTGGTCCGGTGGCATCGATGGAAGCGTGATTGAGCAGGCCCTCGCCACCTGTGCCGCCCCGCCGGGCCGGCTCGAGCCGGTCACCGCGCCGGGCGATCCGTTCGCCGTGGTCGTGGACTATGCGCACACCGACGATGCGCTCCTCAACGTCTGCACCGCGCTGAAGGCCGTGCTCGAACCGGGCGGGCGGTTGATCACCGTCTTCGGCTGCGGTGGGGACCGCGATCCCACCAAGCGCCCACGCATGGCGCGCGTGGCATGCGACCACAGCGATGTCGTGGTCGTGACCAGCGACAACCCGCGCACCGAAGCGCCGGAGTCGATCGTGGACCAGATCATGGCCGGTGTGCCGCAGGGCACGGCTGCGGTCGTGCACCGCGTGACGGATCGATCGGCGGCGATCCATGCTGCGGTGGCCGAGGCCCGGGAGCGCGACGTGGTGCTCATCGCCGGCAAGGGTCACGAGGACTACCAGATCATCGGCACGGTCAAGCATTCCTTCGACGACCGCATCGTGGCCAAGGCCGCGCTCGCGGCCCGTGCCGCCATCCAGGAAGGAGCACTCGCGTGACGTTTCTCTCGCATGATGCGATGGCCAGCGCCACCGGCGGCCGCTGGGTCGGGCCGCCGCGCAGCGGCGAACCGGTGGCGGGCATCGGCACCGATACCCGTGTACCGCTGCACGGCCGCGCCTTCGTGGCCCTCGCAGGCGAACAGCACGATGCGCACCACCATCTTGCGGCGGCCCAGTCAGCCGGCGCGGCGGCGCTGATCGTGTCGAGGTTTCCCGAGGGGTTCACTCCCTCCGTGCCCACGCTGCTTGTGCGTGACACGCTCGTCGCGCTGCAGCAGCTCGCCACCGCATGGCGCGCGGAAGTCTCCCCATTCACGATCGGCATCACCGGATCAAGCGGCAAGACCACCACGCGGCGCCTGCTTCACGGTGTGCTGTCACAGCAGCAGCGCGGCATGAGCAGTCCCAAGAGCTTCAACAACGAGATCGGCGTGCCGCTCACCATGCTGTCGGCTGCCCGTGGCGACGACTTCCTGCTGCTGGAGATGGGCATGAACCATCCGGGCGAGATCCGGCGCCTGTCCACGATCGCCGAGCAGGATGCCGCCGTCATCACCATGGTTGGCCGTGCGCACCTTGGCGGCATGGGGTCGCTCGCGGCCATCGCCACCGAGAAGGCGAGCATCGCCGATGGCTTGCCTGCGTGTGCGCCGTTGGTCGTCAATGGCGACAACGCGCCGCTCATGCAGGCGGTGAGCGACTTGGGTCGCTGCGACCTTCGCGTGATCACGTTCGGGACCGATGCCGCGCGGAACGTGCGGTTGGTCTCGCGGGAACAGCATCCTGAGGTGCAGGTGGTGACCGCACGTGCGCATGGGCAGCTCGTGCAGTTCGAACTCCGGCTGCCGGGCATCCACAATGCCATGAACGCGCTGGCAGCGCTCGCCATGGGTCTGGATCGTGGACTGACGCCTGCGCAGGTCGCGCGAGGGCTGGCCACCGTCGAACCGTCCGAGATGCGCATGGTGCGCGAGCGGATCGGCTCCGTGGACGTCTACAACGATGCCTACAACGCGAACCCCGATGCGGTGGCGGCCGCACTGCGGACCTTCGCCGAGGTGGCCGCGCGTGCCCCGCGTCGCGTGGTCGTGCTTGGTGACATGCTCGAGCTTGGCGATGCCGAGCGTGCCCTGCATGAGGAAGTCGGCCGCGTGGCAGCGTCGGTGCTCGAGCGCGGGGACCGAGCATGGTTCATCGGGCCGCGCAGCAGGTTCGGCGCCGATGCTGCGCGTGAGGCGGGGCTCGACGTCGAGTGGGTCGAGTCGCTCGATGGCGGCGCGGCGGCCTCGATCGCCGCGGCCTTGGCCGAGGGTGATGCGGTGCTCCTGAAGGGGAGCCGGGGATCGGCGGTCGAGCGCGTGCTGCCGGCACTGCGCGCGGCGCCGCTTGTGGCGGGCTGATCGGAGGATCGGCCCACGGGCCGGGTCAGGGACAGGGCATGCTCTACAACCTCGTCGTCGAATTCCAGGACAAGCTCGACTCGATCCCGCTCTTGCGCTGGATCGTCGGCATCATGTGGCAGGTCGAGTTCCGCGCGTTCGCCGCGGTGCTGATCTCGTTCTCGCTCGCGCTCTGGCAGGGGCCGGGCGTGATCGCGTGGCTGCAACGCAAGAAGATCGGCGACACCGCGGAGTTCGGCCACGAGGAGATCAACCGCCTCATGCAGGGTCGCAGCGGCGTGCCGACGATGGGTGGCATCTTCCTGTGCGGAAGCATCCTCGTGACCACGGCGCTGCTCGCCGATGTCTGGTTCAACCGCTACATCCAGATCTCGCTGATCGTGCTCGTCTGGATGAGCGGCGTGGGCGCGATCGACGACTGGCTCAAGCTGACCTCGAGCCAGCGCAAGCCAGGTTCGCGAGACGGTCTGTACAGCTGGGAGAAGCTCGTCTTCCAGGTCGGGCTGGGCCTCGTCGTCGGCTACTTCGTCTACAAGGCCGCCAAGCTGCCCGACGCCCATGTCCTCAACCTGCCGCTGCAGCGCACCTATCCGCCGACGGCCGTCAAGGACTTCGTCGGGCTGCGTCTCGACCTCGCGCCGAGCGTGATCGTGCTGGGCATGGGTGCATTCGCCGTGCTCTGCGCGTTCTTCATGACGGGCTTCTCGAATGCGGTGAACATCACCGACGGGATGGACGGCCTCGCTGGCGGCAACATGGTCATCACGAGCTTCGCGCTCATGGTGCTGGCCTACATCTCCGGGCACGCGAACACGGCGTACTTCCTGCTGGTGCCGTACGTGCCGGGCTCGGCCGAGCTCATGGTGCTCGCGGGGGCCATGGCCGGCGCGACGCTCGGCTTCCTGTGGTTCAACGCGCACCCGGCCCGCGTCTTCATGGGGGATACCGGTTCGCTCGCCCTTGGTGCGCTCATGGGCTACATCGGCGTCGTGACCCGCAACGAGCTGCTGCTGCCGGTGATCGGCGCGGTCTACGTGATCGAGATCTCGACCGTGATGATCCAGGTCAGCTGGTTCAAGTGGACCAAGCGCAAGTATGGCGAGGGCCGCAGGATCTTCCCGAGCACGCCGATCCACCATGGATTCCACATGATCGGTTGGAAGGAGACGCAGATCGTCACGCGTTCCTACATCGTGAGCGCGGTCGCCGTGGTCATCGCGCTCGTGACCCTGAAGCTGCGCTGAGCGCGGGCGCTCGTCCTCACGCTTCCTCGGGGCCTTGCCGCGCGGACGCGCGCGCGCCACGCGGCTCCGCGCGGTCAGTCGCCGTGCTTGCCGCGCAGCCGCGGGCTGAGTCGTGCGATCAGGTGCGCGCGCTCGAACTCATCGAGCCAGTCCTGGAGCGTGGCGGCCAACTCATCGTCGGCCACGCGTGCGCCGGGCAGGGGGCAGCTCGCACCGAGGGCGCGCGCAGCGATGGCTCGATAGCGCGTCAGCGTGCGGTCGCCCAGCAGGGAGAGGAATTCGAAGTCCTCGTTCGCGAAGATCACCGTGGGCACCCGAAGGCCGCCGCAGATGCGAACCTGCTCGGACAGGTCTGCGTGCGCATCGCGATCAAGCCAGCGCAGGTCAATCATGGGTGACGCCGCGGCAATGGCGTGCAGCATCGGGCCCTGGGCCGAGCAGTCGCCGCACCACATGCCGCTCAGGCAGATCACGTTGATCCTGCGAGTGAAGCCGCCAACGAGGGCTCGCTGCGCCTCCGAGAGCTTGACGCGCCCCTCGACGGCCCGCCAGCCAGCCTCATGCTGCGGGCTGGAACGGACGTAGTCGTCGTAGGTGGCGCCGGCGGCGTGCTTCAAACGAAGGAAGGCAGGATCGATCATGCACGAAGCCTAGCGGTGCAACGAACTCGCCGGCGGGGTTGCCTCACGAAGCCCCCGAGCAGGACCTTGGTGTGCACGTCACGATCGACGGTGATGGCCGCGACCCCGCACGGTCGTCGGCCCTCTCCGCAGCGTGGCGCTCGGGCGCGATCCCGAACACCACACGATGCTCATCCGCGCGATTCACGCTGCAGATCACGCAGCAGATCGAAGGCCTGCATGGGCGTGAGATGATCGAGATCGATCCCGCGCAGGCGATCGAGCGCCGGATGCGGCAGGTACTGGGTGAAGAGCGAGAGCTGCTCGCCTGCGGTGGCCGCCTCGGGTCGGGTCGGCGCGGCATGGCCAGCCTCGAGCGCCGAAAGGATCGCCCGGGCTCGCTCGACCGTCGCGCGCGGCACGCCCGCGAGCTGCGCGACGTGGATCCCGTAGCTGCGGTCGGTGCGGCCCGGCTCGATCCTGTGCAGGAAGACGATCTCGTCCTTCCACTCGCGCACGGCGACGTGCAGGTTGGTGATGTCGCTGCGCTCGTCGGCGAGCGTCGTGATCTCGTGGTAGTGCGTGGCGAAGAGCGTGCGGCACCCACGGTCAGCCAGCGTTTCCGTGATCGCCCAGGCCAGGCTGAGCCCATCGAGCGTGCTGGTGCCCCGGCCGATCTCGTCGAGGATCACCAGGCTGCGGCCGGTCGCGGCATTCAGGATCGCCGCGGTCTCGGTCATCTCGACCATGAACGTGCTCTGGCCCGAGTGGAGCTCGTCGCTCGCGCCGATGCGCGTGAAGATGCGATCCGCGAGTCCGACGACCGCCCGCTGCGCGGGGACGAAGCTCCCCGCATGCGCCAGCAGCGCGATCAACGCGCATTGGCGGATGTAGGTGCTCTTGCCGGCCATGTTGGGGCCCGTGATCAGCGCCAGCCGCGCGCTGGCATCGTGCCCGAGCCGGCAGTCGTTGGGCACGAAGCGTTCGCGCAGCACGCCGTCGAGCACGGGGTGCCGGCCTTGGTCGATGTTCAGTACGGCGCCGTCGACGAGCTCCGGGCGGGTCCAGCCCGATTCGGCCGCAACGGCCGCGAACGAGCGCAGCACATCGAGCGCCGCGATCGACTCGGCGATCATCGCGATCGCCGCACCATGCTCGGCGAGCATCGCGCACGCTGCCGCGAACAGCCGCTGCTCGCGTTCGATGGCGCGGGCCTCGGCCGTGAGCACCTTGTGCTCGAACTCCTTGAGTTCGGGCGTCGTGTAGCGCTCGGCGTTGCGCAGCGTCTGCTTGCGGACCAGCCACTCGGGAGCCCGCCCGGCCTGCGCTGACGACAGCTCGATGTAGTAGCCGAACACCCGGTTGTATCCGGTCTTGAGCGTGTCGATCCCGGAACGCTCCACGAGCTCCGCCTGGTAGCGGGCCAGCCAAGCATTGGCATCCCGTTGAAGCAGCCGTGCCTCGTCAAGGTCCGCATCGACGCCATCGAGCCAGAGCCCGCCTTCGCGCAGGTGCGAGGGCGGCGTGTCCACGCATTGGCTTGCAAGTCGGATCGCCAGGTCGCGCACCGCCGGCAGTGCATCGCTCATCGGCTGCGCGAAGGGCATGAGCGCCGGGGTGCCTGTGCACGCCACGGCGATCTCGCTGCAGCGAGCGAGCGAGCGGGCCAGCGCTGCCAGGTCGCGCGGCGTGGCCCGGCCCATCGCGATTCGCGCATGCATGCGGGCGATGTCCTGCACCCCGTCGAGCGCCTCGCCAAGCACGACGCTCGCGCGCGGATCCTGCGCGAGGGCCGCCACGGCATCGAGTCGCTGGGTGATCGGCGCGAGTTGGGCGAGCGGTGCGCAGAGCCAGTCCCGCAGGAGCCGCCGCCCCATGCCCGTCCGGCACCGTTGCATCGACGTGACGAGGCTGCCGGCGGCTTGGCCCGATCGCGCCGTGCGCTCAAGTTCGAGGCTCCGAAGGCTCGTCGCATCGATCGACAGCACGGCGCCCGACTCGACGACCGACGGTGCCCGAAGATGGCGAAGCGACTCGGGGCCCTGAGCCTCATGCAGGTACCGCAAGAGCGCACCTGCGGCACGCGCCGGCGCACCATCCGCGTCAAGGCCGAACCCCGCCAGCGTCGTGGTGCGGTAGTGCGCGCACAACGCGTCTGAGGCTTCCTTGGAACGGAAGTACCAGCCCGGTCGTTCGGTCCGCGCTGCACCGACAGCTCGCACGAGGGCCGCATGCCGCTCGCGCGTGGACTCGTCGTCCGCCTCCTCGATGAGCAGTTCAGCGATTCCCAGGCGCAGCACCTCATCGGCCAGGCGCCCGACCGGAACCGTGCGAAGGGAGAACTCGCCGGTCGAGAGTTCGACCGTGGCGATCGCCGCCGCCGCGCCCTGCATGCAGAGTGCGGCCATGCGATTGCTGGTGCCGTCGTCGAGCAGGCTCTCGTCCACGCGCGTGCCCGGTGTGATCACGCGCCGCACGTCACGCTCGACCACGCCCTTGGCTTCCTTGGGATCCTGCACCTGCTCGCACACGGCGACGCGGAAGCCCGCATCGACGAGCCGCCGCAGATAGGTCTCGGCGCTGTGGAAGGGCACGCCCGCCATCGGGATCCCGCTGGTGCGCTCGGTCAGCGTGATGCCGAGCGCCTTGTGCGCGGTGACGGCGTCGTCATCGAAGAGCTCGTAGAAGTCCCCCATCCGGAAGAAGAGCAGGCAGTCGGGGTAGCGCGCCTTGAAGTGCGCGTGCTGCCGCATGGCGGGCGTGTCGCGGTTGGGCGCGGGCGCCTGAGTGGCCATCTTCTCCACGCGCAAGAGGGTAGCGGCTGGCCGTGTGCGTCCATCGCCCCGGCCGTGTTATCGCTGCGCCGCGTGGAAGCCATCCCCGCTATACTTCCCGCCCCGCTGGGCTGGTAGCTCAATTGGTAGAGCGCCTCGGTCGCATCGAGGAGGTTGTGAGTTCGAGTCTCATCCAGTCCACTTGATTCGGGCGTCGCACTGCGGCGCCCGCGTCGTTTCCGGAGGCATCCGAAGGACCCATGACCACGTTCGCCGCAGCCCCATCCACCGTGCTCGCCGCCGAGTCGGCGCTCGTCGTCGCGGCCAGCCTGCTTGGTGCTTGGGTCGGCACCCGGCGCCTGGCGCACACCCCGCTGCAGCTGGTGCTGAGCGCCGTCAGTGGCATGATCCTCGGGATCGTCTTCTTCCACCTGCTTCCGCATGCGCTCGGCACGCACGGCGGTGGCGCGGAACCGATGGACGTGATGCTCTGGGCCTTGATCGGCTTCATGGCGCTGTTCGTGCTGGAGCGTTTCGCTCCCTTCCATGCCCATGAGCATGGAGCCGGTGGCGATTGCGGGGGCGGCAGCTGCGGTCATGTGGCGCACACCTGTGACCACGAGCACGATCATGCTCCGCACGCCCACGCCGACGCGCACACGCATGCGCCTCGGCTTGGCTGGATGGGTGCGCTGCTCGGCCTGACGGTGCACAGCCTGATGGAGGGCGTGGCGCTCGCCGCGAGTGTGCAGGCCGAATCGAGTGCTGGCTGGCTGGCCGGGCTGGGCACGCTGCTGGTGATCGTGGCCCACAAGCCCTTCGATGCCATGACGCTGGCGGCACTCTTGCGCCAGGACCGCGTCGATGCTGGCAAGGCTGTGGTGATCCAAGTGCTCTTCTCGCTGGTGATGCCCCTCGGTGCGTTCCTCTTCATGGCAGGAGTCCGCCACGATCCGCAGGTCACGGCGCTCGCGCTCGCCTTCAGCGGGGGTGTTTTCCTGTGCATTGCCTGCAGCGACCTGCTGCCGGAAGTGCAGTTCCACCGCCATGACCGGCTCAAGCTGACCGCGGCGCTTGTGGGCGGCATCCTGCTGGCGTGGGGCATGTCCAGGCTCGAGGCCACCCTGCACAACCATGGCGATCACGATCATGGTGCGGCGAGCAGCCATGAGGGCCACGACCACGGTGCGCCGGCATCGAGCACCGACGGCCACGACCACGGCAGCCACGACGGCCACGATCACGCCGCACCGGCATCGAGCCCCGACGCCCACGATCACGGCAGCCACGACGGCCACGATCACTGAACCTCGACCGCGCGTGCGGCCTATCCTGCCGCCCATGAAGGCCGAACGCCTGCTCGCCGAACTCAACCGCATCCGCCAGGACGTGCCCAAGGATCCGAAGGACCTTGAGTGGTTCACGGTCCACCACGTCTTCTGCTTCGTCTCCTACAACATGGCGGCGTTCCAGAAGTACCTCGATGAGGCCGTCAAGCCCGAGGACGAGCCCGAAGCGTGACCCGGTCCGGGGTAGGATCGAGGTCCCATGACGGAATCGACCGCCCGTGACTACCGCAGCACGCTGAACCTGCCCAAGACCGGCTTCGCGATGAAGGCGAACCTGGCCCAGGCAGAGCCGCAGACCCTCAAGGCGTGGAAGGATGGCGGCGCCTTCGATCGCATCATGGGTGCGCGCGAGGGCGCCGAGCCCTTCGTCTTCCACGATGGACCGCCGTACGCCAACGGCAACATCCACGTGGGCCACATGCTCAACAAGGTCCTGAAGGACCTCGTCGTGCGCAGCCGCATCCTCGAGGGGCGCCGCGTGCACTACGTGCCGGGCTGGGATTGCCACGGCCTGCCCATCGAGCACAAGGTGATGACCGAGATCGTCAAGGGCGGCAAGGCCGAGAAGCTCGAGACGCTTGCACCCGACGTGCGCCGCATGGCGATCCGCCGCGAGTGCGCCGCGTACGCCGAGAAGTTCATCAAGCTGCAGGGCGAGGAGATGCAGCGG
>Ga0315906_10007258_pt1 | contig 13522 bp, 15 predicted proteins | sample LakEriMetagenome_4_FD_203526 | JGI IMG/M metagenome (GOLD analysis project Ga0315906, IMG submission 203526) | Freshwater fungal communities from buoy surface, Lake Erie, Ohio, United States - Buoy 2 MA122 | ecosystem: Environmental > Aquatic > Freshwater > Lake > Lake biofilm | place: USA...
CAGATGGTGGTTTGGTCTCATCATTGGTCAAAGCAGCACTTTCTCAATAACAAAAAAAGGAATACAAAATGAAGTATGAATATGTAACTGTGCCATTGCTAACACATGCAACAAAACAGATCCTAGATACCTGGGGCTCTGAAGGTTGGGAGTTAGTTCAGGTAGTTCCTGCTCCTGGTGGCGGAGATCAATTAGTTGCTTACATGAAGCGAGTAATTGCATGAGTATCAAAGAAAAGATTTCATCCCTTGGGCTTTCTCTGCCAACTGCTGCATCCCCAGTTGCGGCCTATGTTCCAGCGGTTAAAAGTGGCAACCTAGTGTTTACTGCAGGGCAACTGCCTGTAGTTGATGGCAAATTACCTAAAGAAGGCAAGGTTGGAAGGGACGTAACAGCAGGGGAAGCCAAAGAGTTTGCTCAAATTTGTGCCCTCAATGCTCTAGCTGCAATCTCATTAGTTGCAGATCTTGATCAGATAGAAAGAGTTGTCAGGGTTGGCGGCTTTGTTAATTGTGCCCCTGGCTTTACAGCAATTCCTGGAGTCATAAACGGTGCTAGTGAGTTTTTAATAAAGATTTTTGGAGATGTTAATGGCAAGCATGCAAGAACGGCAGTTGGGGTGGCAGAATTGCCATTAAATGCTCCAGTTGAAGTTGAAGTAATTGTTCAACTTAAAAACTAACTTTTCAAACAAGGGATAATCTTTAAAATAATGGATTTAATTGTTGTTAAGAACCTAGTCAAACAATTTGGTGATTTCACCGCTGTTAACGGGATCAATTTCTCAGTTAAGCAAGGTGAATCCTTTGGATTACTTGGTCCAAATGGCGCTGGAAAATCCTCCACAATGCGCATCATTGGTGCCACCTCAGAGCGAACATCAGGGGAGGTAACAATATTAGGTAAGGATCCACAAAAGTTTGGCCCACAAATTAGAGCACACCTCGGAGTTGTTCCTCAGCAAGATAATTTAGATGAGGAGTTAACCTGCGCTGAAAACCTTTATATCTATGGCCGCTACTTTGGGTTACCAAAGTCAACTGTTAGAAACAAATTAGATGAGTTACTTGAGTTTGCTCAATTGTTGGATAAGAAAAATTCAAAGGTTAAATCTTTAAGTGGCGGCATGAAGAGACGGCTAACAATTGCTAGAGCCTTAGTTTCAGACCCAGATATCTTGATGTTGGATGAACCAACTACTGGTCTTGATCCACAAGCAAGACATATTTTGTGGGATAGATTGTTTAGATTAAAGGAAAAAGGTGTCACCCTACTTATCACCACTCATCATATGGATGAGGCAGAGCAGCTATGTGATCGATTAATGGTTATGGATAAGGGTGAAATTATGGCTGAAGGCAGCCCTGCTGAGCTGATTAAAAAGTACTCAACCAAAGAGGTTCTCGAGGTTAGATTTGGTTCAGATCGAAACTCGCAAATGGTTGAAAAACTACAATCCTTTGCAGAACGCCTTGAAGAGCTGCCAGATAGATTGTTGTTATATACCGAATCTGGTGAGGATTTACTCGCCAAAATTGTGGCAGCAAATATTCATCCAAATACATCACTGGTTAGAAGAAGTTCACTTGAGGATGTATTCCTTCGCCTTACTGGAAGATCACTAATCGAATAATGAGATCACAAACAGCGGTGCGAAAAGTTTCACTTACCGGGTTCAGGTATGTGGTTGAGGCTCGGGTCTTAAACATGATCAAGTGGACTCGAATCATTATTTTTGTGGCAATTGCCAACCCAATTTTGTATCTACTTTCAATTGGTATTGGGGTTGGATCATTAATTGATAGCAAGGATGGCTTAGGAGGGGTTGAGTATTTAACCTTTTTAGCACCGGCATTGTTAGCTGCGGCAGCAATTCAAGGAATGCTAGATGAGGTTATTTTTCCTACCTTTCAAGGGTTTAAATGGGCTAAGAACTTTTTTGCCATGAACTCAACCTCACTAACTGGCGCTGACATCGCAGGTGGGGTATTTGTTGCGGCCCTGCTTAGGACAACATTTACCGTAGTGATTTACTGGATCGCACTTTACTTTTTTGGAGCGTTAGATTCACCAACAGCATGGCTGGCAATTCCAGCTGCCATATTTGCTGGGGCAAGTTTTGGTGCATTTATTTTGGCGTTGGTTGCCAGAGCTAAAAAAGATGATGTGTTTATGATGATTACTGGCCGCTTTGTTGTAATGCCAATGTTTTTATTTTCAGGCACCTTTTATCCACTTGAATTAATGCCAACATTTTTGCAATGGATTGGATGGGTTTCACCTCTTTGGCATGCAACAGATCTTGGTAGGTTCTTAACCTACGGACATCAAATATCAACTACTACATTAATTTTTCACCTGGTTTATATGTTCGCCCTCCTTGTAGTTGGTCTCTACTTCGCATTTCGTAACTACACAAAGCGATTGGCAAAGTAATGTTGATCTCAGCAGCTGTCTCAATTGCAGAGCGGCAAGTAAACCGAATGGGTGCTAAACATTATGCAGGCCGGTCACATGTAGTTTTAGAGCGATCACTTCTTGCATTTAAATCTTCAAGTTGGTTTGCAGTCCTCTCTGGCTTCTTAGAGCCACTTTTGTATTTGTTCTCATTTGGTTTTGGAGTTGGCACACTAATTGGTGATATCCAAGTTTCAAATGGTCAGGTTGTAAGTTATGCAATGTTTATTGCCCCTGGCCTTCTTGCAACTAGTGCGATGAATGGCGCTATCTATGATTCAACCTGGAATGTTTACTTTAAACTCCATGAAGCAAAGACCTATCAGGGAATGCTTGCAACATCTCTCGGGCCACTAGATGTTGCACTAGGTGAGATCCTAACCGCACTGCTTCGTGGTTTTGCCTACGCAGTTGGTTTTATGGCTGTTGCCACTCCAATGGGTCTTATTCCAAGTTGGTGGGGGGTATTAGCTATTCCTGCTGCTGTTTTGATTGCCTTTGGTTTTGCTTCGATTGGAATGGCAATTACCTCCTACTTTAACTCCTACCAACAGATGGGGTTAATAAATATTTCATTATTGCCAATCTTTTTATTCTCTGGCTCCTTCTATCCTCTATCTGTATTTCCAGATTGGGCTCAAATCATTATCAAGACCCTACCGCTTTGGCATGCGATTGAGATGATTAGGAATTTGTCCTTAGGAATTATTAATTTGTCTTTACTGGGACATGTTGCTTACTTTTTAGTGATGATTATTGGCGGACTCTTCTTTACTACTAAACGGCTTAACGCTTTGTTTATGAGGTAATTACTTACCGCGTTTAACTAATCTTTCATAATCTAAAACAATTACTGCCCTTGGCTCAAGCTTTACCCAACCACGGGATGCAAAATCAGCTAAGGCTTTATTAACTGTTTCACGGGAGGCACCAACCAATTGCGCAAGCTCCTCTTGGGTTAGTTCATGGTTAACATGAAGACCATCATCTTTTTTAGTTCCAAATCGTTCACCTAACTCAATGATCGCCTTTGCAACTCGGCCAGGCACATCAGCAAAGACTAAATCAGATAAAACATCATTTGCTCGTCTTAGACGTTGTGATAGCCGCTTTAACAGTTGAAGTGAGACCGATGGGTGCTCTGTTACCCAACCAATCACCTGATCATTTGCAAGGGCAAGTAACTTAGAGTCAACAACTGCAGTTGCAGTTGCTGTTCTTGGTCCTGGATCAAAGAGTGATAACTCACCAAACATATCTCCAGGTCCCAAAATAGATAAGAGATTTTCTCTTCCATCATTTGAGGTTGTGCCAAGTTTTAATTTGCCGTCAACTACAACAAATAAGCGATCTCCTGGATCTCCCTCTTTAAACAAAACCTGACCCTTTGAGATCTTTATACCGATCATTGAAGCACGCAAGCTAGCTGCTGAGGCATCATCAATTGCAGCAAAAAGAGGAGCTCTTCTTACCACCTCTTCTTCATTTTTAGCAGGCACAGCGGCAAGGATACTGCTGGTAGGTACTTCAACTCCAATCAGCGTAATCTTGGGCAAATGCGAGAGAGTCTGGCTCAAAAGAAAGTTCGAGCAAGGGCGATCTATCGAATTCTCACTAAAACCTATCCAAATGTTAGATGCGAGTTAAATTATAAGACACCATTTCAACTACTAGTTGCAACTGTCCTATCTGCGCAATGTACTGATAAACGAGTTAACCAAACCACACCCGCTCTATTTAAAAAGTATCCAAATCCAAAAAAAATGGCAGAAGCTGAGATAAGAGATATTCAAAGATTCGTTAAGTCAACTGGTTTTTATCGAGCAAAGGCCAAAAACATAAAATCACTAAGTAGCAAGATAGTTACTGAGTTTGATGGAAAGGTTCCAAGTAATTTAGAAGAGTTAATCACGCTACCTGGTGTTGGAAGAAAGACTGCAAATGTGGTCTTAGGTCATGCCTTTGGCATCCCCGGCATTACAGTTGACACACATTTTGGCAGATTAAGTCGCAGATTTGGATGGAGCAAATCACTAGATCCAGTAAAAGTTGAGTTTGAGGTGGCAGATTTAATCCCCAAAAGAGAGTGGACAAATTTGTCACAGCGCTTAATCTGGCATGGCAGAAGAGTTTGTCACTCAAGAAAGCCAGCATGTGGTGCTTGCCCACTCGCCAAATACTGTCCATCATTTGGAGTAGGTGAGATGAATCCAATAAAGGCAGCGCGAATGGTGAAGGTTGAGGCTGATTTTAAATGAAGAAAATTTCAATTTTAGTTATCACAACCTTACTGATTTCATCCTGTTCATCCAGTACACAGGAAAGCTCACTTGGATTTGTACGAGGTTGTGATGAGATTAAACTTTTAGATACTGCAGATAAATCAATAGTGATGCCATGTCTAGATGGAGTGGGCTCATTCAATTTTCATCAATTAAAAGGGCCAATGGTGATAAATGTTTGGGGATCATGGTGTGAAGGCTGCAGGCAGGAGATGCCTTACTTTGTTGATTTATATAAAACGAAAGAATTTGAATCTGGCCAAATACAGCTACTTGGCGTGAATGTGGAGGAGAGTTCAAAAGTAGAGGCAATTGAATACATTCAAAAGAGCGGCATGAGCTGGCCCCACCTTGAGGATCTCGATGGAATGTCAAAATCAATATTTGGCCCAGGTGTACCCGTGACCTGGTTTATCAATGATGAGGGTAAGAATGTTGCGACAAAAATTGGCGCATATACAAATAAGGATCAATTATTTGAACAAGTTGAAAAAGCATTTAGGTTCAAGTTGTGAATTACTTTGATCTTATTGTTATCTTGATTTTGTTTATAGCCTGCTCTGGTGGCTATAGGAACGGCCTGATTAAATCTATTTTTAGCACCATTGGATATATCGCTGGTGGCGTTTTGGGATTGGCAGTCGCGGTCAATTACTTTTCAACCTGGCAGAGTGAGCTCCAGAAATTGGGCTTGGCATTACTTGCTATTTTGCTTGGCGCAACATTAGGTGAGTTTTTGCTTGGCAAAATCGGCTCACTATTTCGCAAAGTACTTTTTATGCCACCATTTAAGTTGATAGATTCATTATTGGGTGCTGGTTTATCTTTGGCAAGAGCTGCCTTTGTTTTATATCTAGTCTCTACTTTGTTAGTTGTTTCATCTTGGAGTTTGGCAGATGAGTACATAAAGCCATCAAGGATATATACCTATACAGAGTCACATTTACCTTCAGTAATGAAAGAAGTAAGAGCAGAGATAGATAACTTGTTACAGAAAGTTAATTAATCCTCACTCTTTCCAGCATTTAAACCTTCAGAGATTAACTTCATAACATTTGGATCAGCAAGTGTTGTTGAGTCTCCTACCGCTCTGTTTTCTGCAACATCACGAAGCAAACGCCTCATAATCTTGCCACTCCTTGTTTTTGGCAGCTCTGCAACCACCATGATCTGCCTTGGTTTTGCGATTGGACCAATCTGCTTGGCTACATGATCTCGTAGCTCTTTAACTAAAGCATCCCCGCTGGCTGATTCAATTCCGCCCCTTAAAATCACAAATGCAACGATCCCCTGCCCAGTCATCTCATCATTGGCACCAACTACTGCAGCCTCTGCGATCGCATCATGAGAGACAAGTGCTGATTCAACCTCAGTGGTTGAGATACGGTGTCCTGAAACATTCATAACATCATCTACACGCCCAAGTAACCAGATTGCCCCATCTTTATCTAACTTCGCGCCATCTCCTGCAAAGTAAATACCATCAAAGCGTGACCAGTATGTCTCTTTATAGCGAACAGGTTCATTCCAAACACCACGCATCATCGATGGCCAAGGTTTTGTCAATACAAGATAACCACCTCTGCCATTGCCAACAGCTTTGCCTTCATCATCAACAACCTCAGCTGATATCCCAGGAAGTGGCTTCATGGCACTTCCTGGCTTTGTTGCAGTAACTCCAGGTAATGGTGAGATCATGATTGCGCCAGTTTCAGTTTGCCACCAGGTGTCAACAATTGGACAATTGTTTTTTCCAATCACCTCTCGATACCACATCCATGCCTCTGGATTTATTGGTTCACCGACTGAGCCAAGTAAGCGAAGGGATGAAAGATTAGATTTGTTTGGATACTCATCCCCCCACTTCATCCAGGTTCTAATCAAGGTTGGTGCGGTGTATAAAATGCTAACTTTGTATTTTTCTACTAATTCAAATAACCGCCCCTTACTTGGGGTATCAGGCGTTCCTTCATACATCAGCTGTGTAGCACCATTTATTAGCGGTCCATAAACGACATATGAGTGGCCGGTAATCCATCCAATATCTGCGGTGCACCAGTAGATATCTTTTTCTGGTTTTAAATCAAAGACTGCATGGTGGGTGAATGCTGCTTGGGTTAAATAACCACCTGTAGTGTGATAAATACCCTTTGGCTTTGCAGTTGTTCCTGAGGTGTAAAGAATAAATAAGCCATTTTCAGAATCAAAGAACTCACACTGATGCTTATCCGATTGCTTATCAACAAGCTCATGCCACCAGATATCTTTCGAAGCATCAAACTTTGTCTCCTGCCCAGTGCGTTTAACAACCAATACATTTTTAACATTTGTCTTACCCTTTAACGCTTCATCCACTGCAGGCTTTAGCGCAAAGGGAGATCCTTTTCGAAAACCACCATCGGCGGTAATTACCAAAGAGGCATCAGCATCTTGGATCCGAGATAACAAAGAGTCAGCAGAAAACCCACCAAAGACTACAGAGTGCATCGCACCCAATCTTGCGCATGCAAGCATTGCAATTGCCGCTTCTGGAATCATTGGCATATAGATCGCAACCCGATCTCCCTGTCTAATCCCAAGCTCTATTAAAGCATTGGCTGCTTTGCAAACTTTTGACAAGAGCTCTGCGTAGGTAATTACTTGGGTATCTCCTGGCTCTCCTTCAAAGTAGAAAGCAACTCGGTCCCCTCTTCCCTCTACTACATGTCGATCCAAGCAGTTGTAGCTTGCATTTAATTTCCCACCAATAAACCATTTAGCAAAAGGTAGTTGCCAATCGACAACCTGATTCCATTTTTGATCCCAATGCAATCTATTTGCCTGTTTTTCCCAAAAAGCTAATCGATCTGTATCTGCCTCCTTATAAATATCACTTTTTGCATTTGCATTATCAACAAAACTTTTTGAAGGAGCAAAAGTGCGATCTTCATAAGATAAGTTTTCAAAGGATTCATTACTCATAGTAAGGATGAGGTTATCAGCGATAAGTTTTCCCCACTAGAAGGAGATTAAAACTTTTTAGTGCCAGCCTTTAGATAGGCTAGATGAATCTGATAAAGCCCATGCAATTTAAATAAAAAGAAATGGAGCTTTATGTTAACTGGCACTTTAATCACCTTAATTACCCTGCTGGAGCGGCTACTCGCCTCCGGCACATTAACCATGGCCCTATCGGCGCTATTTAAAAAGGCGTTGCTTCTGCTTGGTGCCTACTAGGACAGATTTAACGCATGCATTGGGGCGGTGATTTCTAAAACCGCCCCAAATGTGGTGGAATTGGCCGTAATCCCGTAAGGAAATTACAACTAAAAAGGTTTTAAGCAAAGTGACTCACCTTTAAAGTTACTAATAATGGGAGAAGAAGATGCCAGCTGTTGTTTTACTTGGTGCGCAGTGGGGCGATGAGGGCAAGGGAAAAGCAACCGACCTTTTAGGTGATCGAGTTGATTATGTAGTCCGCTATCAAGGCGGCAATAACGCAGGGCACACAGTTGTTATCGGAGATCAAAAGTACGCACTTCACTTGCTACCTTCCGGGATTTTATCTCCAAATGTAATTCCAGTAATTGGCAATGGTGTTGTAATTGATCCAGCAGTATTGCTGACGGAGATTAAACGATTAAATGAGCGAGGTATTAACACCTCAAAACTTAAGATTTCAACAAATGCGCATTTAATAACGCCATATCATCGAACAATCGATAAAGTTTCAGAGAGATTTTTAGGAAAATCAAAGATTGGTACAACTGGACGGGGAATTGGGCCAGCCTATGCTGACAAGATAAACCGAATTGGAATTAGGGTTCAAGATCTATTTGATCAATCTATTTTAAAGCAAAAGATTGAAGCAGCCCTTCATGATAAAAATCAGATTTTAGTTAAGGTTTTTAATCGCAAAGGAATTACAGTTGAAGAGGTAATAGATGAGTATTTAGGGTACGCCGAGATTTTAAAGCCTTATGTCACAGATACCTCACTTCTTTTAGATCAAGCTCTGCAACAGGGCAAAGTGGTGTTACTTGAAGGCTCACAGGGAACATTGTTAGATGTTGATCATGGAACTTATCCCTTTGTTACATCATCTAACCCAACTGCAGGGGGAGCATCCACTGGCTCTGGAATTGGTCCAACAAAGATCACACGCGTAATTGGAATTCTTAAGGCGTACACAACACGAGTTGGAAGTGGTCCATTTCCAACTGAGTTATTTGATGAAGATGGTGAGGCGCTTAGAAAAATTGGTGGTGAGGTTGGTGTTACTACGGGGCGCAATAGACGTTGTGGTTGGTTTGACGCACCCATTGCCAGATATGCAGTTCGAGTAAATGGCTTAACTGACTTTTTCTTAACAAAGTTAGATGTTTTAACTGGCTGGGAGAAGATTCCAGTTTGTGTTGCATATGAGATTGATGGCAAACGCGTTGAGGAGCTTCCAGCATCACAATCAGATTTTCACCATGCCAAGCCAATATATGAGTACCTACCTGGCTGGAAAGAAAATATCTCAAAGGCTAAATCTGTCACAGACTTACCAAAGAATGCGCAGGAGTATGTGAAATTCTTAGAGAAGATCTCTGGTGCTCCAATGAGCGCTATAGGAGTTGGCCCAGGAAGGGATGAAACAATTGTGGTTAGGGATCTAATCAAATGAGTATTACGCCAAATGTGTTAGCAACAAGGTATGCCACAAAGGAGATTGTGGCAATCTTTGATCCAGTTAACAAAATAATTAATGAACGAAAATTTTGGATCACTATTCTTAAACTTCAACAAAAAGCTGGATTACCAATTACAGATAGTGATATCAAGGCGTATGAGAAGGTAGTTGAGAAAGTTGATTTAGATTCTATTGACAGACGAGAGATTAAAACTCGCCATGACGTTAAGGCCAGAATTGAGGAGTTTAACGCACTCGCCGGAGTTGAAAAGATTCATATTGGTCTTACAAGCCGAGATTTAACAGAAAACATCGAACTGATCCAGATTAAAGCAGGCCTTGAATTAATTGAGTATCGAGTCTTGCAAACTTTATTTTTACTGAACGAGAAGATATCAAAGTATGAAAAGACCTATATGGTGGGTAGATCTCATAATGTTGCAGCTCAGGTAACTACTCTAGGAAAGCGATTTGCTTCTTGCGCCGAGGAGTTGTTATTTGCTCATACCGCACTAAAGGAATTGATTGCTCGCCTTCCTCTTCGTGGGATAAAGGGACCAGTTGGGACATCCCAAGATGCATTAGATGCGATGGGTAAAGATTTTGAAAAGTTAGAAAAAAGCATCGCTGATGAGTTTGAATTTGAAAATACTTGGATCTCAGTTGGTCAGATCTACCCGCGATCAGTTGATTTTGAGGTTGTATCTAAGTTATTACAGATTGCATCAGCTCCATCATCAATGGCTACCACAATTAGGTTGATGGCTGGCAGCGGTTTAGTAAGTGAGGGTTTTAAAGCAGGACAGGTTGGATCATCTGCAATGCCACATAAGATGAACTCAAGATCATCTGAGCGTATAAATGGAATGATGGTCTTACTTCGTGGCTATAACACCATGGCCGCAGATCTTGCTGGGGATCAATGGAATGAAGGAGATGTCTCCTGCTCGGTAGTTAGGCGAGTTGTAATTCCTGACTCATTTTATGTTTTAGATGGCTTGCTTCATACATTTATGACAATCTTGCAGGAGTTTGGTGCATTTGAAGAAAGAATTGAAGCAGAATTAAAGGAGCACCTTCCATTACTTGCAACTACAAAGATACTTATGGAGTGCGTTAAGGCTGGAATGGGCCGAGAAGCAGCACACCAATTGATTAAGAAACATTCAACTACTGAACGTAATTTCTTAGAAGTGCTCGCTAGTGAAAAAGAGTTTCCACTTTCACTTAATCAACTTAAAGATTTAATTAAAGAGCCATCAGATTTTGCAGGCATGGCAGCAGAGCAATCTGGATCTGTTGCTAAAAAGATTAAGTTAGCTATGGACAGTAAGATCAATAAGGTTGAATTAACCCAATTAAGATGAAGCAGGATTTAGAAGTAAAGATCCGCGTAAGAGAGACTAAAGATTGTCCAGCAGATAGCACCCGGTAATTCAGTTGAACTTCGAATCCCACCACATGCTGCAATTCAGTGCGCTGCTGGCTCAGTTCATAGAAGAGGAACTCCACCCAATGTGGTGGAGATGAGTGGGCAAACATTGATTGAATTGGTTGACAACCCTACCTACTGGGATGAGTTTTGCCATAAGGGTCGTATTTCAGCCTCAGGCACAAACTCAAATCTTAAGGATCTATTTATCAAGGTGAGTAAACTAGATTCAGGTACAAGGTAAGGGATGTAATGGCTAGTAAATCAAAGCGCGCTCGCAATGCTCCAGTTCAAGATTTTTCAAGGAGATTTCTGTATTGGGCAATTGCGGTTTTTATCATCAAGCTGGGAATTATTTTTCGCATTGAGGGCATAAATGCAGGCTCTGGAGACCGGGTTTACTTTGTAGATGGTGCCTGGCTGGGAGCAGATGGTGAGAACTACCTAATGGGGTATAACGCACTATTGAAGGATGGAATCTTTTCCCCTGAGAGTATTTTAAATTACTGGCCTGCTGGATATCCCCTTTTAATTCTCTTTTTATCGATACTTGGAAAGAGTTGGGTTTTGACCACACTTTCTATCCTGCAATCATTGGTTTTTTCCTACGCTGTCTACTTTTTTGCGCTGCAGATTTCTAGAACTCGGCTTAAAAAGTTTTCATATCTTGTGTTTTTACTAATTCTTTTAAATCCAACCTTGTCTTTAAGTTCTATTGTAATTGGCTATGAAAGTATCACAGCCTCCGGCATTCTAATTGCTTGTGGACTAATGGTTAAAGATGTTATAGAAAAGAAAGAGAGAGGTTTTGTAAAGTACCTTTTATCAATTTCACTTGTATTTAGCTTTTTATCTTTTGTTCAACCAAGGTTGATAGTAACTGGTGGGTTAGCAATAATTTTATGGGTTTATTTGCGTAAAGGATTTAAGATGGGCATACGGTATGTAATTGCGGGGCTACTAGTTATGTCTCTACTCCCTGCAACATTAGTCCTACGAAATCAGCAGGCGTTAGGGTTGACAAGTATTTCTACAAACTTAGGTGTAACCATGAATTTAGGTGCAGGAGATGGTGCTACAGGGGGCTATGTTGGATCAACATCAAAAGCGGGAGTTGAATGCAAAACATCTGGCACCAGTGTTGATCAAGATAATCAAAGAGTCAGATGTGTCCTAAATTGGTATCTAAGTAACCCAGTTAAAGCAGGTGAACTTTTTTTCAATAAGACTTTATACTTCTGGTCACCATGGGATGGACCTTTGGCAAACGGAACCATGGCAAGGAATCCTTGGCTGACTACAAGCCCAATTAGGGATATTGCACAAAACTCTATAGAGGGCAATAAGTTGGTTAACCAAGGCTTTGGAAAGTTTGTTTCATGGTTATGGTTAATTTCAGGTTTAGTGCTGTTGATTTATGGTTTTTTTGTTTTATGGAAAATTGGATCATTAGAAAGATTCCTGGCCTTACTGGCAATGTTGATAGTTGGTAGTAATTTGGTGATATCTCTAATGACAATTGGTGACCACCGATTCCGAATTCCAATTATGGGGATGTCGCTATTTCTACAGGCAATAGGTCTAAAAACCCTGCTAAAGGGCGGAAAAGCCCCGATAGTTGATGGACCATCTTTACGCTAATCTTCCTCACCTGACAGAAGGCAAATATTGAAGGAGGGCCAATAATGGGACGAGGCCGTTCAAAAGCAAAACAAACTAAGGTTGCAAGAGATCTGAAGTATTCAAATCAAGATATGGATTTAGAGCGATTAGCAAAAGAGTTACATGGTGAGGTAAAAGAGGATAAAGATTTTAATGATGACTCCTCTAAAGATAATTACACTCCACGTAATTAACTAGTAACTAATGCGCCCTACCCCCTACGTCGCATCTTTACGGATTTATGAGCCGTTAACTGCTTTTAGTGAAGAAGATCAAACTAGATGGAGCCATATATCAACTACAACTCCAACAGGTAGAGATGAGCAACAAAGAGCGCTTAGGCGAACAATTGTTACAGAACCACCTGCTCTTAAATTAGATGGTGCGCACATTTTAGAAATTGATAACAAGAAATACATTGCTCCCTGGTCAACAGCTGCAAGATGCTGGGCAGCTTTAGATGACTTTAAATCTTCAATGCCATTTACAATAAGTAGTTTTTTTCTACCTAAAGAGATCGAAAGCGCGCTTTCATTAAACTCTGAGAGTATTGAAGACAAAGTCTCACACATAATCACAGCAACCTGGAGTATCCCTCCACGTTGGTTTTCACTTTTTGAGGCTTCAGATCGGATTAGAGGCACCAATGATGATGGTGCATACACAATTCTTCGCACCTCGATCTCCAATGCAAAACAAAGATGTTTATTTGCCCATCAAGCTGTGGTCAATGCATTTGGAAATGGGCCCATAGAACAAGAGATCGCAGATCTACTTGAATGGCTATCAATTTTTGATGCGAACTCAATTGTTGAGTGCGATTACGGAGGGTTAGCTATTTATCTAGAGAAATCATTGGTTGAATCTGGCCAACCAGGATTAAACGCAGATACCTCAATTGAGGATGTTGCTAGATCACTCGCTGGCTTGGCAGCAGGAGATGGCGCACTGGCAGGACAGGGTTATGAGCGATTAGTAACCCGTTGGCGAAGGGTTGCTTCCTTTGAACAGGCTATGTAGTTCTGTTATTTG
>Ga0315906_10007261_pt1 | contig 13519 bp, 12 predicted proteins | sample LakEriMetagenome_4_FD_203526 | JGI IMG/M metagenome (GOLD analysis project Ga0315906, IMG submission 203526) | Freshwater fungal communities from buoy surface, Lake Erie, Ohio, United States - Buoy 2 MA122 | ecosystem: Environmental > Aquatic > Freshwater > Lake > Lake biofilm | place: USA...
GTCGACATCGGTTCCGCGGGCGCAGGCGGTGTGATAGGCCAGCAGCTGCAGCGGCACCACATGCAGCAGCGGGCTCAAGGGGCCGTAGTGTTCGGGCATGCGGATCACGTGCAGGCCTTCGCGGCTTTCGATGCGGGTGTCTGAGTCGGCCAGCACATAGAGCACGCCGCCCCTGGCTCGCACCTCCTGCATATTGCTCTTGAGCTTTTCCAGCAGGCTGTCGTTGGGCGCGACCGTGACCACCGGCATCGCGCTGGTCACCAGAGCCAGCGGGCCGTGTTTGAGTTCGCCGGCTGGGTAGGCTTCGGCGTGGATGTAGCTGATCTCTTTGAGCTTGAGCGCGCCTTCTAGGGCAATCGGGTAGTGCAGACCGCGGCCGAGGAAGAGGGCGTTTTCCATTTTTGCAAAGTCTTCGGCCCAGGCCATCACCTGCGGCTCGAGTGCGAGCACCGCCTGCAGTGCGGCGGGCAGATGGCGCATGGCCTTGAGGTGCCCGGCTTCCTGCGCCTCGGTGAGGCGGCCGCGGGTCTGTGCTAGGGCCAGGGTGAGCAAAAACAGGCCGGCCAGCTGCGTGGTGAAGGCCTTGGTCGAGGCCACGCCAATTTCTACACCGGCGCGTGTGATGTAGGCCAGCTTGCATTCGCGCACCATCGCCGAGGTGGCCACATTGCAGATGGTCAGGGTCTGGGTCATTCCCAGGCTTTGCGCATGGCGCAGCGCGGCCAGGGTGTCGGCCGTCTCGCCGCTTTGGGTGATGGTGACCACCAGAGTGCGCGGGTTGGGCACGCTGGTGCGGTAGCGGTATTCGCTGGCCACTTCGACCTGCGTGGGAATCTGGGCGATTTCTTCGAGCCAGTACTTGGCCGCGCAGCCGCTGTAGTAGCTGGTGCCGCAAGCCAGGATGAGCACCGAGTCGATTTCCTTGAAGATGCGGTAGGCGCCGTCGCCAAAGAGCTCGGGCGTGATGCCTTCGACGCCTTCGAGCGTGTCGGCAATCGCGCGCGGTTGCTCGAAGGTTTCTTTTTGCATGTAGTGCCGATACGGACCCAATTCGGCCGCACCGCTGTGCGCCTGCACCGTGCGCACCGGCCGCTGCACCGGCCGGCCCTGGGCATCGAGCACCCAGTGCTTGCCCTGCTGAATATCGACCAGATCGCCTTCTTCCAGGTAAACAATCTGGTCGGTCACGCCGGCCAGGGCCATGGCGTCGCTGGCCAGAAAATGCTCGCCGCCTTCGCCCACGCCCAGCACCAGCGGTGAGCCGGCGCGCGCGCCCACCACCCGCTGCGGCTCATCCTTGCAAAAGGCAGCAATCGCATAGGCCCCGTGCAACTGGCTGGCCGCCGCTTTGAGTGCTTCGAACAGGTCGCCGTCGTAAAGGCTGTCGATCAGGTGCACGATGACCTCGGTGTCGGTCTGGCTCTGAAACACATAGCCGCGGGCCTGCAACTGCGCGCGCAGCTCTTCGTGGTTTTCGATGATGCCGTTGTGCACCAGCGCCACGCGTCCGGCCTGGTCTTGCACCTGGCCACGCCCATGGCTGAAATGCGGATGCGCGTTGTGCACCGCCGGCGCGCCGTGGGTGGCCCAGCGGGTGTGCGCAATGCCGGTACCGCCTGCGATGCTTTCGCTCTGGACCTGGCTGTGCAGCTCGGCCACCCGCGAGACGCTGCGGGCGCGCTTCAAGCCGCCGGCATGCACCGCCACGCCGCAGGAGTCGTAGCCGCGGTATTCAAGCCTTTGCAGGCCCTGTACCAAGATGGGAACAATGTTGCGGTGAGAAACCGCCGCGACGATGCCGCACATGGGAGGACTCCTTCAGATGGATGCGGGAATCCTAAGCTTTTGGAGACGATCATTGATTTCTATTTTTTGCTTAAATTAAAATTTCATTTCATGATTTATGAAAAACGACGTTTTATTGCTAATATCTAATCTAAATGGAAGATTTCATCGCAGACGATTTGGACTTGCGCTTGCTCGATGCGCTGCAGCATGACGCTTCGCGCAGCAACCAGGACCTGGCGCTGACCCTGCAGATCTCGCCGGCCACCTGCTTGCGCCGCATACGCCGGCTGCGCGAGGCTGGGCTGATCGAGCGCCAAATGGCGGTGCTCAGCGCCGACCGCCTGGCCGCCACCCTGGGCCATGGTTTGACCGCCGTGGTCGAGCTCAGCCTGGACCGGCAGGGCGACGAGCAGGCGCGCGCCTTTGAGGCCCGCGCGGTGGCCGATAGCGCGGTGCAGCAGTGCTACCGCGTCTCGCCCGGCCCCGACTTTGTGCTGATCGTGCGGGTGGCCGATATGCCGGCCTATGCCCAATTGGCCCAGCGCTTGTTCAACAGCGACGCCAATGTGCGCAACGTGAAGGCGTTTTTCAGCATCCACCGCGCCAAGTTCAGGCCGCTGGAGCCGTTGGGGCCGCCGTAGCCGCTGGGGCCGTTGGGTATTGGGGCCGCGGGTCGCGCTTGAGCCCTTGCGACCACGGGCTTGCCAAAATTTGCCAAAGTCGCTATCTTCCCGCCATGAGCACCATGAACGTTTCCTTGCCGCAGGCTTTGAAGTCTTTTGTTGACGAGCAGGTCAATGCGCGTGGGTATGGCACCAGCAGCGAGTATGTGCGCGAGCTGATCCGCAAGGACCAGGATCGGCAGCGTTTGCGAGGCCTGCTGCTAGCGGGCGCTGCTTCGGCGCCAGCAGAGCCGGCCGATGCGGCTTTTTTCGAGGGGCTGCGTCTGCGGGTTCGTCAGGACGCCAAGCCAGCCCCCAGCAGGTGAAGGCCAAACCGGTCGTCTTGCGGGCCCAAGCGCAACAGGACATCGACGAAGCCATTGCGTATTTCCTGGGTGAGGGCGGGCAGGACCTGGCGTTGCGGTTTGTTGACGCGCTTGAGAAAGCGACCAGCTATATTGCCCGGCAGCCTGGTACTGGGTCGCCCCGCTACGGTCATGAACTCGATTTACCCGGCTTGCGAAGTTGGCCTGTGTCGCGGTTTGAGCATCTGCTTTTTTATGTCGAACATGATGATCATGTGGATCTCTGGCGCGTCTTGCACGGTCGCCGGGACATGGCAGCCTGGTTGAGCGAACCTGAAACGATCTGATTGCCGCCTCCGGCCGGGCCAGGCCTTATTTGTCCTTGCGGGGGCGTTGCCAGTTCGCCACCGACAGCTGCTTGCCCCGCGCCACGCTCAGGGCGCCTGGCGGCGTGTCCTTGGTGATGGTTGAGCCGCCGCCGATGGTGCCGCCCGCGCCCAGGGTGACCGGCGCGACCAGAACGCAGTTGCTGCCCACATGCACATCGGCCTCGATCACGGTGCGGTGCTTGTTGGCGCCGTCATAGTTGGCGGTGATGCTGCCCGCCCCATAGTTGACGCGCTCGCCCACGGTGGCATCGCCCAGGTAGGCCAGGTGGTTGGCCTTGGCGCCAGCGGCCAGGGTGGAGTTTTTGACTTCGACAAAGTTGCCGATGTGCACCTGCGCGCCCAACTGCGCGCCGGGGCGCAGCCGCGCAAACGGGCCAATGATTGCGCCTGCGCCCACCTCCACGCCGAGCTTTTCGCCATCGATGTGGGTGAAGGGCTGGATCACCGCGCCCTCGGCGATGCGGGCGTTGGCGATCACGCAGTGCGCGCCGATGCGCACCCCGTCGCCGAGCTCGACCTGGCCTTCGAACACGCAGCCCACATCGATTTCCACATCAGCGCCGCAGCGCAACTGCCCGCGCAGATCAAAGCGCGCTGGATCGGCCAGACGGGTGCCTTGCTCCATCAGCGCCTGCGCTTGGCGCAACTGGAAGATGCGCTCGAGCTCAGCCAGTTGCATCGGGCTGTTGATGCCGGCCACCTGGGCGGCGTCGGTGATGCGGTGGGCCAGCACCGGCACGCCGTCGGCCACTGCAAACTTCACGACATCGGTCAGGTAGTACTCGCCCTGGGCGTTCTTGTTGTCCAGCCGCGCCAGCCAGCTTCTGAGCTGCCGGGTGGGCACGGCCATGATGCCGCTGTAGATCTCCGTGATGCGACGCTGCTCATCGCTGGCGTCTTTGTGCTCGACGATGGCCCGCACCGCCTGGCCCTCACGCACGATGCGGCCGTAGCCGCTGGGGTCGCTCAGATCCAGCGTGAGCAGAGCCAGGTGGCGACCTGCGCAGGCGCTGATCAGGGCTTGCAAGGTCTGGGCCTGGGTTAGTGGTACGTCGCCCGACAAGATGAGCGTTACGCCGTCATCGGCCAGCGCAGGCAGAGCCTGCTGCACCGCATGACCCGTGCCCAGCTGGGGCTCCTGCCGTGCGAAATCGAGGGTCAGATCCGGCAGGGGCCAGCTGGTGACTTGCGCTTGCACCTGCTCGGCCTGATGGCCGACGATGACCACCGCCCGCCGAGCCGATAACTGTATGGCGGTGTCAAGCACGTGGCGCAGCAAAGCGCGACCGGCCAAATGGTGTAACACTTTGGACCGAGCGCTTTTCATGCGTGTGCCCTTGCCCGCGGCCATGACCACCACATCCACAGGCGCTGCACCTGCAGCAAAGTTTGAAGTTGCCATGCCGTTTTCCATTCGATTTCCTCTGCTGAACTGCTGGCGGATTATCTTCGCTGGCTTGGTGCTGGCCCTGCTGGGCGCTTGCAGCACGACCCGACTGGCCTACACCAACGGCCATGAGCTGGCCTGGTGGTGGCTGAGCGATTACATCGACGTGCAGGGCGAAGACCGGACCACCTTGCGCCGGGCGGTGCACCAGGTGCACGACTGGCACCGACGCGAGCAGCTTGCCGCGACGGTCGATTTGCTGCAGCGTTGGCAGCCGCAGTTTGCTGGCGACTTGCCGGCCGAGTCCGCCTGCCGTCTGGTCGACGAGGTGATGCAGCGCGCCATCGAGCTGTCCGGCTTGGTGCAGGCACTCGATGCGTCTGCGCTGCAGCTGCTGGCTCGGCTGAGCCCGCGCCAGCTCGCGGAGATGGAGCGCCAATTTACCAAGAGCAACCGCAAGTTCCGCGACAAGTACATCGAGGTGTCGGCGCAGGAGTTGCTCGACACCCGGGTCGAGGCCGGCCTGTCGAGGGCGCAATGGATCTACGGCAGCTTGGGGCGCCAGCAGGAGCAGGCCTTGCGGGCGGCCCTGGTCGCCGCCCCCTGGGATCCGCGCGATGCCTACGGCTGGCGACTGCGGCGCCAGCAGGAGGTGCTGCAGACCCTGCGCGAGCTCAGCCAAAGCCAGGCCAATCCCGAGCTCGCCCGCAGCGCCTTGCGCGCCTTGCTCTCGCGCATGATCGATCCGCAAGAGCCGATCGAGCGCGCGCGCGTGCTGTCGATGCGCCAGCAAAGCTGCCAGGTCATGGCGCAGTTGCATGCCAGCACCACTGCGGCTCAGCGAGCCAAGGCCCAGGACAACCTGCGCACCAGCGCGCTGGACCTCAAGGCCCTGATGCCGCCGCGCTAAGCCGCCTCAAATCAAGCGCCGCATCGTCGCGAGGGCCCTACAGCCCTCTTGCCTGCACAGCGGGCCTTCAGCGGGACCGCTGCCGTCTTCGGCTTTGCAGCAGGCCAATGTTTTGCTCACCGGTGACGGTGCTCGCATAGTGCCGGTTGATCACGTCCACGCTGGTGCGTGCGTTGCGTGCCAGCGTCAGCAGATCGATGCCCTGGCCGTAGAGCAGCCGAAACGTGATGGCCGAATGGCGCAGGCTGTACAGGCTGCGGCTTTGGCCGTGCGGCCCTTTCTTCAGACCGGTTTCAGACAGCACCCAGTTGAAGTGAAAGTTGAGCACCCAGTGCGCGTAGTGGCGGTCTTTGATCTGGGGCAAAAACAGGTAGTCGTCTGCGCCGCCGTAGCCCGCCTTGAGCTGCGCCTGACGCAAGCTGCGGTAGATGCGCACCGCAGGCTGCAAGGTGACGATGGGTTTGTCGTGGCTTTTCGTTTCGGGCAGGGTCAGGCGCAGGTAATGGTGGCGTTTGAGCACGATCTCCACATGCCGGTGCTTGAGCGTCTTGAGGTCGCTCGGCCGGATAAAGCTGTGCAGCATGAAGCCAATGGCCCAAGCCAGATCAGGCGGCATCACCTGCTCGGCGCGCCGGATCTTGTAGCGCTCTCGCATCTGCTCGTCCGAGATGGGGTAGGCCTGGCCGCTCAGCCGACGCGCGCAGCGGATGATCTGCCAGTACTCGCTGGGTGTGAACGCGCCCCGCGGCGTGGTGTGAATCTTGACCTTGGGGAAGACGGGCAGCTTGATCAGCAGCCCCTTGGCCAGCGCGTGGTTGAGCACCTTGCGCACCACCACCAGGTATTGGCTGACGGTGGTGGTTGAAAAGCGCGCGCTCAGGTCCTGGCTCAACTCGAGCAGGGCCTGGTGGTCGATCTGGTGCACCGGCACATGGATCCAGCGCGGCAGCAGGTGGGCGTCCAGCCGGTTGCGCATCACCTGCCAGCTGCCCAAGCTCCATTCGCCGCGCTGGGCGCGCGCGCGTTCGTTGCGCATCAGCTCTTCGGCCAGATCGCCAAAGCCGATGGGGCGGCCCGAGTGCGTGGCTGGCGTTGCGCGCTGCCCTGCCTCAAGGTGGCCTGGCTGCATGTGTTTGCGCGCCAGCATCTCCTCGTAAAACAGGCGCGCGCTGTGCAGCGCCAGGCGCAGCGACTCGGTGCGGGCGCTGCGCCGGTGGCTGCGCCCGTCCATCCAGCAGCGCATCTGCCAGAAGCGGCTGGCCGCCATCTTGAAGACCACCAGCTTTTGCGGATAGCCCGGCACCGGCGTGAGCGTCTGCGGAATCGGGACCGTGCGCTCGCGCTGGCGCGCACCGGCTGCGGCCGGCTCGTCATTGGCCGCCTCTCGCGCTTGAAGTTGCTGCAGGTCTGTCATGGTCCTTGAGGCTACGTGTGGTACGCCGGGCCGTCATGCCCACGGTTTCCTTTTTTCATTTGCTTACAGGCTCATCGGGCCCCGGGCGGCGCTGGGGCACGCTGCCGACCGCCCGATGAGCCTTTGCTATCGCTCGGCCGGTCATCCTCGAGTTGCATGTTCGAAGCCGTACAAGTCGGGAGCCGCTTATCTTTTAATTTGGCGAAAAATCGCCGATGCGGCAAGAGCTTACAGATTTCCCTGGCGCGATTGAGGTCAAGCTGCTTTGGCTGCTCTGGCAGCTGTGGGCGCTGTGTCCGCTCAGTCGAGCGTGTCGATCAGCGGCCGTATGGACGCCAACCTGCGCTACACCGCCAAGGTTGCCCCTGGCGCTGCCAACTACACCCTGACTGAAGACGGCGGTGCCAACCGCATCAACTTCAGCGTGGTTGAAGACCTCGGCGGCGGGCTGCGCGCTGTGGCCGACGTCGGCATGCGCTTTGGCATCGCTGACGGCCTTTCCCAAGCCTCTGGAGCTCGCCCCTTGTTTCAAGGTGAAACCCGTGTCGGGTTGGTCGGCGGCTTCGGCACGCTCAAGCTCGGACGTGGCCTGACTGCTGTGCAAGGCCCGATCGGCGGGGCTGATCCTTGGGGCGTGACCACTGTGGCTGGCACACAGTACGCTCCTGGCTTCGCTTCGGATTACGCCGCCGGCAACGAAGGCCGTATTGATCAAGGTATTTTCTATACCTCGCCTAATATCAACGGTTTTACGGTTGGTCTGAGCTGGTCGCCGCGCAAGCTCGCGACAGTCGGAACGGTCAATGCCACAACTCCGTTGACAACCACGTCCACAAAGAACCACCTCTCGGTTTATGCCGGTTACACCGCTGGGCCGCTGTCCATCAACGCTGGCTATGAACAGAATCGTGTGGGCGACACAATGATGCCGATCTGGGGCTCTTTTAACGCTGGCTTTGCCCGCTTCATCGCTCACTACAACAAAATCGAAGGTGGCAACACTGCTGACCGGCTCGGCGTGACTATGTCGGCTGCCTCGGCCTATGTTCAATCCGGTGCCATGGCAGCTGCAGCGGCACACACGGCTACGGGCACGGTTGCTGGAACTTCTGGTGGCGTAGCTATCGACGGCACGATCAACAACTACGGCATCGGCGCCATCATCCCGATGGGTGCCAACAGCATCCGCCTGGGCTACAGCACCTGGAACGGCAATGGCTCGGCTGGTCAGAAAGACGACGTCAAGCTGGGCGCTGGTATCCGTCATGATCTGAGCAAGCGTACCTATCTGCATGCCAACGTGGCCACGCAGACCCGCAAGAACAACACGGGCAACCGTCCGGACCGCGACAACACGAAGAACACGCTGTGGGACGCTGGCGTTGTTCACGCCTTCTGATCTGACACTGGCCTAGCGCCAGTTTGACGAACAGTCGATAAAACCCCGTCCGGGCAACTGGGCGGGGTTTTTTCATGGGCGCTTGAAATGGCCTGGTTGCAGCCGGTGCTTATGAGCTGTACGGTCTATGGGGCCAAAACCTGTCGTTTTTGAGCAAAACCGGGCCTAGTCCGCTGTGGCCAAGCCAGCTACCGTGCTGCCAAAAAACAACACACAAAAGCGCTGACTGGGCTGACTCCTTGCCCGAGGGGCCTGCTCGGGCTTGGGCCTGGCCCATGCGTTTGACCCGCCTCACTTGTCTGAGCTCATGCGAGAGCCTGTGGCGCTGTCAAGCGCCTAAAAGTAACAAGCCGCCTTGTGCGGGGCGCAGGGATTGCTCGCGCAGCCAACTGCGCGAAGAGGCGGGATGGGATCTAAAGGATCTAAAGAATCTGAAGAAGCCTGCGCCGCGACAGGGGCGCAAGTTCAGGGGCGCTGCGGCTGGGCAGTGGGGCTGCCGCCCGGGTTCAAACCGCTGCGTCGTCGAGCGTATCGGCGTCGAGGTGGGCGGCATCGCCCCAGCCGACCAGGGCCAGGCCCTGGGGTGACCACAGCAGTCGGTTGATGACGGCGTTGCCCAGTTCCCAGCTGCGGGGCGCTTGCAGGTGCTGGCGGGTCGCTTCGCGGTAAAGCGCATCCAGAACGCCGCCGTGGCCAACCAGGGCAATCAGCTCGCCCGGATGTTGGGCCGCGAGCCGGTAGCAGGTGCCCACCACGCGCTCTTGCACCTGCTGCAGCGACTCACCGCCTGCGGGCGCAAAGTGCGGGTCGCGCTTGCGCCACAGCAGGGCTTGATCGGGCATTTGGGCCTCGATTTCTTTGAAGGTGCGGCCTTCAAACAGGCCAAAGCCGCGTTCGCGCAAACCCACATCGGGCCTGATGGGCACGCCTGCGGCCTGCGCCACATAGCGCCCGGTTTCAAAGGCGCGGCTGAGGTCGCTGGCATAGACCGCCGCCAGTCCCTCTTGCGCCAGGGCTGCGGCCAGGCGCTGCGCCTGCCAGTGGCCGCGCTCGTTGAGCGGCACGTCCAGATGGCCCTGGATGCGGGTGTCGACGTTCCAGGCGGTTTGCCCGTGGCGTATGGCGATGATGCGGGTGGGCTGGTCCATGGGGCTGATTGTGGACCGACCTCAAGCAGCCTGCCGTGCCTGCCAGGGTCTGATCGCAGCAAGATCCTCAGCCAGGGCGTCCCGTACTCGGGCCATGTCGAAATCAGCTTGCAAGCCCATCCAGAACTCGGCGCTCATGCCAAAGAACCTTCCCAGGCGCATGGCAGTGTCGGCGGTAATGGAGCGGCGCTGGCGCACGATGTCGTTGATGCGTGGTGCCGGCACATGCAGCGCCATGGCCAAGGCATGCGCCGACATGCCCATGGGGAGCAAAAACTCTTCGTAAAGTACTTCGCCCGGGTGAATCGGCCGCATGCCATTGCTTGGCGCATCCATGGTGAAACTCCAATCAGTGATAGTCAACGATCTCAACGTCCCAGGCATTGCCTTGATCGAAACGAAAGCACAGGCGCCACTGGTCATTGATGCGTATGCTGAACTGACCCGCACGGTCGCCCTTGAGGAGTTCGAGCCGATTGTTTGGGGGCACCCGCAGATCTTCAAGTCGGGTGGCACGGTTTAGCATCTGTAACTTGCGCTCAGCCACGCTTGCGAAGTGGGCCCAGCGAACAACGCCTTTGCCACCAAATAGCTTGGCCGTGTCTTTGCACCGGAATGTCTTGATCACAGAAGCGAAGTATTTAACGTGGAACGTTAAATGTCAAGCAAATCGCCGCAGCAGCGGGCGGGTGGGTGGGCAGCCCCTGCCTCGGGGCGCAGACGATCCTTGCGCTCAGCGCAGGATCTCGACGTTGACGCGGCGTTGCCCCGAAGGCGGATTGGGAAAGCTGCTCAGTGCCGCTTCCATCATGGCCGGCAGCACGGCTTGTGCGTCGGACCAAATGCCGCTGTGCCGCGCGCGGGTTTCGTAAACCACGGCATGGCTGCGGCTGTCGCGTATGAGGAACTGCACCTCGCGGATGTACAGCGGCGGCTCGTAGCGCATCATGGGAAAGGCCACGCCGAAATGGCTGCCGGCGGTGCCAGCGCCCACCGAAACGATGGGGGGCCAGCCCGAATAGCCGGGCTGCACCACGGTGGTGGTGCTCAGCTGCACCGTCAGCACGGGCGCATCCGGGTGATACACCAGGCCGCGGCGGGCCAGCACGGCCTGAGCCATGGCTTCGAGCTGGTCTTGCCCCGGCTCACCACGGGCCTGCAAGAGGCCCTGCTGCGAAGGCAGCCGCTCGAAGCGGTAGGTGCTGCCGGGGGGCTCTGGGCTCCAGCGGGCCAGGCTCTGCACATCGTTATCGACCAGCCTCACGGCCGTGCAGCCGGCAAGCACCCCCGCAAGGGCGCAAACCGCAAGGGGGCGCAGCAAGGACATCATGGCGCAAGGGTAAGCCATTTTGGAGGCGCAGTGGGTCAGCGAGGGTATCGAACTGCAAGCTTTTTGGGGGCCGCTCAGTTTGGCTGCCCGGTGCTCACCCCGCGCGGGCCCTATGCGGGCCCCCTATGGCCCGTCCTCAAGGCAATGGCCTCAATCAACGAAGCGGATCGCGCCCGGCTTGGGCGCAAAGCTCTCCGGATCGAAAGCCTTGTCGCCCTGCGGATCGGCTTGGCCGGTGGCGCGGACCTCTGCAAAGTTGTGCAACTGCCGGTCCATGAGGTGCGAGGGCACCACGTTTTGCAGGGCCGTAAACATGTTCTCGAGCCGACCGGGGAATTTTTTGTCCCATTCGCGCAGCATGTCGCCCACCACCTGGCGTTGCAGGCCATCTTGGCTGCCGCACAGGGTGCAAGGAATGATGGGGAACTGGCGCACCTGGGCCCAGGCGATCAGGTCTTTTTCGTTCACATAAGCCAGCGGCCGAATCACCACGTTCTTGCCGTCGTCGCTGGCCAGCTTGGGCGGCATGCCCTTGAGCTTGGAGGCAAAAAACATATTGAGAAACAAGGTCTGCAAGATGTCGTCGCGGTGGTGGCCCAGTGCGATCTTGGTGCAGCCCAGCTCTTCGGCCACGCGGTACAAGATGCCGCGCCGCAGCCGCGAGCACAGCGAGCACATGGTCTTGCCTTCAGGAATGACCCGCTTGACGATGCTGTAGGTGTCTTGCGTCTCGATATGAAAGGGCACGCCCACGCTGCGCAGGTACTCGGGCAGCACATGGGCCGGAAAGCCCGGCTGCTTTTGGTCGAGGTTGACCGCCACCAGCTCAAAGCGCACCGGCGCGCGCTGCTGCAGCTTGAGCAAGATGTCGAGCATGGCATAGCTGTCTTTGCCGCCCGAGACGCAGACCATGACCTTGTCGCCTTCGCCGATCATCTGGTAGTCGACGATGGCCCGGCCGACCTCGCGGCACAGGCGTTTTTCGAGCTTGTGGTTTTCGCGCTCGATGCGCTTGTAGTCTTCGGCCGCCGAGGGCTCGGCAAGGGCTTGGGAGTCGATGGATGCGGCAGAGCTCATGGCCAGACTCACTTCATGCCAAAGACTTCGCAGCCCACTGCCTCGCAGTCGGGGTAGACGTCGGGCTTGGCGGTCGATACGCGCGCCGCCTGCACCTTGGGATGGGCGAGCATGGTGCGCAGCACGTCGTCGCACAGCGTCTCTTGCAGGTGGATGTGCCCAAGCTGCACCCGATCGCGAATGGCCGATCGAATGAAATCGTAGTCGACCACCTCGTGCAGCTCATCGGCCTGGGGCGTGGAGACATCCAGCGGAATGTAGAGCTCCACATTGAACAGCACGCGCTGCTCGCCGGCTTTTTCAAAGTCGTGCACGCCAATGTTGATCTTGACCTCGTAGTTGCGCAAAAACAGGCGCCGGCATCGTGTGGCCAGCGCTGCGCTGGGGTCCGCATTCATGGTTGGATTCCTTTGAGCAAGTCGTCGACGACAAACATGATGTCCCGGGGCAGGGGCACCAGATGCTGTCCGTTGTCCACGCTGATCACCGTGCCGGTGATGCTGGCGGTGCTGGCGAGAAACAAACAGCTGCGGGCGACGTCTTGCGGGTCGGTGGGTCGGCGCATCAGGTTGGCTGAGGCGGCACGCTCGAAATTATCTCTGGTTTGCGGCCCGCTCAGATACATCAGGCCAGGAGCGATGCCGCACACGCGCAGCCGGGGCGCGAGCGACTGCGCTTGCAGCGCCACCGATCGCTCCAGCGCCAGCTTGCTGACGGTGTAGCTGAAGTAGTCGGGGTTGAGGTTGTAGACCTTCTGGTCCAGGATGTGGATCGCGCAGCCTTCCTGCCCCGGGGGCAGCAGATCGCGCGCCATCAGGCTGGCCAGCAGCAGCGGCGCAATCAGGTTGACTTGCAGCTGCTGCGCCGCCGCACCGGCCTGAAAGTCCAGGCCGGTGTCGGGCCAAAAGGTCGAGGCGTTGTTGACCAGCGCATGCAAAGCGTCGGTGTGCGCGCGAACCTGGGCCATGAGCGCCTGGCAGCCGGCCTCGTCGGCCAGATGTCCATGGATGGCCTGCGCCGCATGGCCTTGGGCTCGCAAGCTCTCGGCCAGCGCCTGCGCGGCGGCCTGCGACTGATCGTAGTGGCACAGCACCTGCCAGCCCGATTGGGCAAACAAGGTGGCGATGCAGGCGCCGAGCCGATGGGCTGCACCGGTGACCAGAACAGTTTTCACAGACATGCAAAGCCCCGCAGGCAAACAGCGACAATGCCGGGCTCTGCACGCATGCTGGGCACCGACCACCAATGCACAGTTTACCGAGCCCTCCGCCGCCTCCGCTGCACCAGGCCATTGAGCAGGCGGGCGGCTGGCTGCCCTTTGATGCCTTCATGGCGCTGGCCTTGTACGCGCCGGGCTGGGGCTATTACAGCGGCGAGCGGCGCAAGTTTGGCGTGCTGCCGCAGTCGGGCAGCGACTTTGTCACCGCGCCCGAGCTGTCGCCGCACTTCGGGCGGGCACTGGCGCGGCAGGTGGCGCAGGCGCTGGCGGCCACCGGCACCGATGAGGTCTGGGAGTTTGGCGCCGGCTCGGGCGCGCTGGCTCGCCAGATATTGGGCCAGCTTGATGCCTCGCAGCTCAGGCGCTATGTGATCGTCGAGCTCTCGGGCAGTCTGATCGAGCGCCAGCGCGAGCAACTGGCTCCATTTGGTCAGCGGGTGCAGTGGCGCCAGGAGCTGCCGGCAAGCCTGAGCGCCGTGGTGGTGGGCAAC
>Ga0315906_10007262_pt1 | contig 13518 bp, 5 predicted proteins | sample LakEriMetagenome_4_FD_203526 | JGI IMG/M metagenome (GOLD analysis project Ga0315906, IMG submission 203526) | Freshwater fungal communities from buoy surface, Lake Erie, Ohio, United States - Buoy 2 MA122 | ecosystem: Environmental > Aquatic > Freshwater > Lake > Lake biofilm | place: USA: Lake...
GTACATCAGGAACAAGCGGTACAACAGGTACATCAGGAACAAGTGGTTCTTCAGGAAGCTCAGGTTCATCAGGAAATAGTGGTTCAAGTGGTTCTTCAGGAACCAGCGGTACAACAGGTACATCAGGTACCAGCGGTACGACAGGTACTTCAGGAACAAGTGGTTCTTCAGGAAGTTCAGGTTCTTCAGGAACTAGCGGAACATCAGGAACATCAGGAACTAGCGGTACAACAGGTACTAGCGGAACATCAGGTTCAAGTGGTTCATCAGGAACTAGCGGTACAACAGGTACATCAGGAACTAGCGGTACAACAGGTACTTCAGGAACAAGTGGTTCTTCAGGAACTTCGGGTACAAGCGGTTCATCAGGAAGTTCAGGTTCGTCAGGAACAAGTGGAACAACAGGTACATCAGGAACTAGCGGTACGACAGGTACTTCAGGAACAAGTGGTTCTTCGGGAACATCAGGTTCAAGCGGTTCATCAGGTAGTTCAGGTGTTAGCGGATTTTCAGGTACATCGGGTTCTTCAGGAACAAGTGGAACTACAGGAACATCAGGTTCAAGCGGTTCATCAGGAAGCTCAGGTTCATCAGGTTCTTCAGGAACATCAGGAACAACAGGAACTAGTGGAACTTCAGGAACAACAGGAACTAGCGGAACTTCAGGTACTTCAGGTTCAAGTGGTTCTTCAGGAAGTTCAGGTTCATCAGGAAATAGTGGCTCAAGTGGTTCTTCAGGAACTAGCGGTACAACAGGTACTAGTGGAACATCAGGAACAAGTGGTACCTCAGGAAGTTCAGGTTCATCAGGAAATAGTGGCTCAAGTGGTTCATCAGGAACTAGCGGAACATCAGGAACATCAGGAACTAGCGGTACAACAGGTACTTCAGGTTCAAGTGGAACATCAGGAACAAGTGGTTCTTCAGGAACTTCAGGTACAACAGGAACTAGTGGTACATCAGGAACAAGTGGTTCTTCAGGAAGTTCAGGTTCAAGTGGTTCATCAGGTTCAAGTGGTTCATCAGGAACTAGCGGAACAACAGGTACATCAGGTACATCAGGTACAACAGGTACTTCAGGAACAAGTGGTTCTTCAGGAAGTTCAGGTTCGAGTGGTACTTCAGGAACAAGTGGTTCTTCAGGTTCATCAGGTAGTTCAGGCACATCAGGAACATCTGGAACAAGTGGTACTTCAGGAACAAGTGGTTCTTCAGGAAGTTCAGGTTCATCAGGAAATAGCGGTTCAAGTGGTTCATCAGGAACTTCAGGTACAACAGGTACTAGTGGAACTTCAGGAACAAGTGGTTCATCAGGAAGTTCAGGTTCAAGTGGTTCATCAGGAACTAGCGGTACAACAGGTACTAGCGGTACAACAGGTACTAGTGGAACATCAGGTTCAAGTGGTTCTTCAGGTTCAAGTGGAACATCAGGAACAAGTGGAACTTCAGGTAGCTCAGGTTCAAGTGGTTCATCAGGGAGTTCAGGAAGTTCAGGTTCTTCAGGAACTAGCGGAACAACAGGTACATCAGGTACCAGCGGTACGACAGGTACTTCAGGAACAAGTGGTTCTTCAGGAAGTTCAGGTTCTTCAGGAAGTTCAGGTTCTTCAGGTACTAGCGGAACAACAGGTACATCTGGAACAAGTGGTACAACAGGTACATCAGGAACTAGCGGTTCTTCAGGTACATCAGGAACTAGCGGTTCTTCAGGAAGTTCAGGTACATCAGGAACAAGTGGTACATCAGGAACAAGTGGAACTAGCGGTTCTTCAGGAACAACAGGTACATCAGGAACTAGCGGTTCTTCAGGAAGTTCAGGCTCAAGCGGTTCTTCAGGTACATCAGGTACATCAGGTACATCAGGAACAACTGGTACATCAGGAACAACAGGTACTTCAGGAACTAGCGGTTCTTCAGGAACTAGTGGTTCTTCAGGAAGTTCAGGTACATCTGGAACAAGTGGTACATCAGGAACAAGTGGAACTAGCGGTTCTTCAGGAACAACAGGTACATCAGGAACAAGCGGAACCAGCGGTTCATCAGGTTCAAGCGGTTCATCAGGAACTAGTGGTACTTCAGGAAGTTCAGGTTCAAGTGGAACTTCAGGAACAACAGGAACTAGTGGAACATCAGGAACAACAGGAACTAGCGGAACATCAGGAACAAGTGGTACTTCAGGTAGTTCTGGCTCAAGTGGTTCATCAGGAACTAGTGGAACATCAGGTAGTTCAGGTTCAAGCGGTTCTTCAGGTACATCAGGAACATCAGGTACTTCGGGAACTAGTGGTTCTTCAGGAACGTCAGGAACTAGTGGTTCTTCAGGAAGTTCAGGTTCAAGTGGAACAACAGGCACCTCAGGAACCTCAGGAACAACAGGTACTAGTGGAACATCAGGAACTAGTGGTTCTTCAGGTAGTTCAGGTTCAAGCGGTTCGTCAGGTAGTTCAGGATTAAGTGGTGTGTCAGGCACTAACGGTTCATCAGGAACTAGCGGAACATCAGGTACGTCAGGTTCAAGTGGTTCATCAGGTAGCTCAGGTTCAAGTGGTTCATCAGGTAGCTCAGGTTCAAGTGGAACAACTGGTACATCAGGAACAACAGGTACTTCAGGAACTAGTGGCTCTTCAGGAAGTTCAGGTTCAAGCGGTTCTTCAGGAACTAGCGGAACAACAGGAACTTCAGGAACAACAGGTACATCAGGTACTAGCGGTACTTCAGGAAGTTCAGGTTCAAGTGGCTCATCGGGCTCAAGCGGTACATCAGGAACAAGTGGAACAACAGGTACTTCAGGAACTAGTGGTTCTTCAGGAACATCAGGAACTACAGGAACTAGCGGTACTTCAGGCTCAAGTGGTTCTTCAGGTAGTTCGGGTACTTCAGGCTCAAGTGGTTCTTCAGGAACTAGTGGAACAACAGGTACTTCAGGTACATCAGGTACTTCAGGTACATCAGGAACTTCGGGTTCAAGTGGTTCTTCAGGAAGTTCAGGTTCTTCAGGAACATCAGGTACAACAGGTACTAGTGGAACATCAGGAACAACAGGTACTTCAGGTACTTCAGGTTCAAGTGGTTCTTCAGGAAGTTCAGGTTCTTCAGGAACATCAGGTACTTCAGGTTCAAGTGGTTCTTCAGGAAGTTCAGGTTCTTCAGGAACATCAGGTACAACAGGTACTAGCGGAACATCAGGAACAACAGGTACTTCAGGAACAACAGGTACTTCAGGTACTTCAGGTACTTCAGGTTCAAGTGGCTCTTCAGGAAGTTCAGGTTCTTCAGGAACATCAGGTACTTCAGGTTCAAGTGGTTCAAGTGGCTCAAGTGGTTCTTCAGGAACATCAGGTACAACAGGTACTTCAGGAACTAGTGGTTCTTCAGGAACTAGCGGTACAAGCGGTTCATCAGGAAGTTCAGGTTCGTCAGGAACAAGTGGAACAACAGGTACATCGGGAACATCAGGAACAAGTGGCACCTCAGGTTCGAGTGGTTCAAGTGGTACATCAGGTTCAAGTGGTTCAAGCGGTTCTTCAGGAACTAGCGGTACAAGCGGTTCTTCAGGAACTAGCGGTACAAGTGGTTCATCAGGAACTAGTGGTACAAGCGGTTCTTCAGGAACTAGCGGAACTACAGGAACAAGTGGAACATCAGGAACTAGCGGTTCTTCAGGAAGCTCAGGTTCAAGTGGTTCATCAGGAACTAGTGGAACAACAGGTACTTCAGGAACTTCGGGTTCAAGTGGTTCTTCAGGTTCAAGCGGTTCAAGCGGTTCTTCAGGAACAAGTGGAACAACAGGAACAAGTGGAACAAGTGGAACAACAGGAACAAGTGGTACATCAGGTTCAAGTGGTTCATCAGGAACTAGTGGAACAACAGGTACTTCAGGAACTTCGGGTTCAAGTGGTTCTTCTGGAAGTTCAGGTTCAAGTGGTTCATCAGGAACTAGCGGAACTAGTGGAACAAGTGGAACAACAGGTACATCAGGAACTTCGGGTTCAAGTGGTTCTTCAGGAAGTTCAGGTTCAAGTGGTTCATCAGGAACTAGCGGAACTACAGGAACAAGTGGAACATCAGGAACTTCGGGTTCAAGTGGTTCATCAGGTTCAAGCGGTTCTTCAGGAACGAGTGGAACGACAGGTACATCAGGAACAACAGGTACATCAGGAACTTCTGGTTCAAGTGGTTCATCAGGTTCAAGCGGTTCTTCAGGAACAAGTGGAACAACAGGTACTTCAGGAACTTCGGGTTCAAGTGGTTCTTCAGGAAGTTCAGGTTCATCAGGTTCAAGCGGTTCTTCAGGAACAAGTGGAACAACAGGTACATCAGGAACTAGCGGTACATCTGGTACTTCGGGTTCAAGTGGTTCATCAGGTTCAAGCGGAACTAGTGGAACTAGTGGAACAACAGGTACATCAGGAACAAGTGGTTCTTCAGGTTCAAGTGGTTCTTCGGGTTCAAGTGGAACATCAGGAACAAGTGGTTCTTCAGGAACAAGTGGAACAACAGGTACATCAGGTACAAGTGGTTCTTCAGGAACAAGTGGTTCTTCAGGAACAAGTGGAACAACAGGTACATCAGGAACAAGTGGAACAACAGGTACATCAGGAACAAGTGGTTCTTCAGGAAGTTCAGGTTCTTCAGGAAGTTCAGGTTCTTCAGGAAGTTCAGGTGTTAGTGGATTTTCAGGTACGTCAGGTTCATCAGGAACTAGTGGAACATCAGGAACAAGTGGTTCTTCAGGTAGTTCAGGTTCTAGCGGTTCTTCAGGTACATCAGGGACAAGTGGAACAACTGGAACTTCAGGAACTAGCGGAACTTCAGGAACTAGCGGTTCTTCAGGTAGTTCAGGTTCTAGTGGTTCTTCAGGAACATCAGGAACTAGTGGCACATCAGGTTCAAGCGGTTCATCGGGAACTAGCGGTTCATCGGGTACTTCAGGAACAAGTGGAACAACAGGTACTTCAGGAACTAGTGGTTCATCTGGTTCAAGTGGTTCATCTGGCTCAAGTGGTTCATCAGGTTCATCAGGTACTAGCGGAACAAGTGGAACAACAGGTACATCAGGAACTAGTGGTTCTTCAGGCTCAAGCGGTTCGTCAGGAAGTTCAGGAACTAGTGGAACAACAGGAACAAGTGGTACATCAGGTTCAAGCGGTTCTTCAGGTTCATCAGGTTCTTCAGGAACTAGTGGAACAACAGGAACAAGTGGTACATCAGGCTCAAGTGGTTCATCAGGTTCAAGTGGCTCATCGGGTTCTTCAGGTTCTTCAGGAACATCAGGAACATCAGGAACATCAGGTACTTCGGGAACAAGTGGTTCTTCAGGAACGTCAGGAACTAGTGGTTCATCAGGAAGTTCAGGTTCAAGCGGTTCTTCAGGAACTAGCGGTACAACAGGTACATCAGGAACTAGTGGTTCATCAGGTTCAAGTGGCTCATCAGGAAGTTCAGGTTCAAGCGGTTCTTCAGGAACTAGCGGTACAACAGGTACATCAGGAACTAGTGGTTCATCAGGTTCAAGTGGTTCATCAGGAAGTTCAGGTTCAAGCGGTTCTTCAGGTACATCAGGAACAACAGGTACATCAGGAACTAGTGGTTCATCAGGAAGTTCAGGTTCAAGTGGTTCTTCAGGAAGTTCAGGAACTAGCGGTACAACAGGTACATCAGGAACAACAGGTACATCAGGAACTAGTGGTTCATCAGGAAGTTCGGGTTCAAGTGGGTCATCAGGCACATCAGGAACAACAGGTACATCAGGAACAAGTGGTTCTTCAGGAAGTTCAGGTTCTTCAGGTTCAAGCGGTTCTTCAGGAACCAGCGGTACAACAGGTACATCAGGAACTAGTGGTTCAAGTGGTTCATCAGGAAGTTCGGGTTCATCAGGTTCTTCAGGAACTAGTGGAACAACAGGTACATCAGGAACTTCGGGTTCATCAGGAAGTTCGGGTTCATCAGGTTCATCAGGAACTAGTGGAACAACAGGTACTTCAGGAACAACAGGTACTTCAGGTACAACTGGTACTTCAGGAACAAGTGGTTCTTCAGGAAGTTCAGGTTCTTCAGGAAGTTCAGGTTTAAGTGGTGTTTCAGGAACTAACGGTTCTTCAGGAACTAGCGGAACATCAGGTTCTTCAGGAAGTTCAGGTTCATCAGGTTCATCAGGTAATTCAGGTTCAAGCGGTTCATCAGGAACTAGTGGAACAACAGGTACATCTGGAACTTCGGGTTCAAGTGGTTCTTCAGGAAGTTCAGGTTCTTCAGGAAGTTCAGGTTCATCAGGAACTAGTGGAACAACAGGTACATCTGGAACTTCGGGTTCAAGTGGTTCTTCAGGAACAAGTGGTTCAAGTGGTTCATCAGGAAGTTCAGGTTCATCAGGTTCATCAGGAACTAGTGGAACAAGTGGTTCGTCAGGAAGTTCAGGTTCATCAGGTTCTTCAGGAACTAGCGGAACGAGTGGTTCGTCAGGAAGTTCAGGTTCATCAGGTTCTTCAGGAACTAGTGGAACAAGTGGTTCTTCAGGAACTAGTGGAACAAGTGGTTCTTCAGGAAGTTCAGGTTCATCAGGTTCTTCAGGTTCATCGGGAACTAGTGGAACAAGTGGTTCATCAGGAAGTTCAGGTTCAAGTGGTTCATCAGGAACTAGTGGAACTTCAGGTTCATCAGGAACTAGTGGAACTTCAGGTTCGTCAGGAAGTTCAGGTTCATCAGGTTCTTCAGGGACTAGTGGAACAAGTGGTTCTTCAGGTTCATCAGGTTCTTCAGGAACTAGTGGAACAACAGGTACATCAGGAACAAGTGGTTCAAGTGGTTCATCAGGAAGTTCAGGTTCATCAGGTTCTTCAGGTACGTCAGGTTCATCAGGAACAAGTGGAACAAGTGGTTCTTCAGGAAGTTCAGGTTCATCCGGTTCTTCAGGAACTAGTGGAACGTCAGGTTCGTCAGGAACTAGTGGAACAAGTGGTTCTTCAGGAAGCTCAGGTTCATCAGGTTCATCAGGAACTAGTGGAACGTCAGGTTCGTCAGGAAGTTCAGGTTCATCAGGTTCTTCAGGTGTTAGTGGATTTTCAGGTACATCAGGTAGTTCTGGAACATCAGGAACTAGCGGAACGAGTGGTTCTTCAGGAAGTTCAGGTTCATCAGGTTCTTCAGGAAATAGTGGTTCTTCAGGTTCATCTGGTACATCAGGAACAACGGGTACTTCAGGAACATCGGGTTCAAGTGGTTCAAGCGGTTCGTCAGGTAACAGTGGTTCAAGTGGTTCTTCAGGAACTAGTGGAACAACAGGAACTAGTGGAACAAGTGGTTCTTCAGGAAGCTCAGGTTCATCAGGTTCATCAGGAACTAGTGGAACATCAGGTTCGTCAGGAAGTTCAGGTTCATCAGGTTCTTCAGGAACTAGTGGAACATCAGGTTCTTCAGGAAGTTCAGGTTCATCAGGTGTCAGCGGAGCGTCAGGAAGTTCAGGAACATCAGGTTCAAGTGGAACATCAGGAACTAGTGGTTCTTCAGGTTCATCAGGAAGTTCAGGTTCAAGCGGTTCATCAGGTAGTAGTGGAACTACTGGAACATCAGGAACAAGTGGTAACAGTGCACCATGTATACCATATACATTGACAAATGACTCTGACCCTGAATCTAACGGTGAAGTTGTATTCCAAAACGGTTCTAATACAAATGTTTTAGATGTAACAACCGCCATTAATATTAGAATATATAGAAATAATAATAATGGTGTTGATATGTCAGGTATGATTACAGGTTGTACTTGTGGTGCGGTATTGACAATTACAAAACAATCAGACCCGACTAAATTTGTAATATTTAGGTCACCAATTGGAAGTTTGGCAACATCATATGTAAGTGCTACAGGTCACTATTGGCATGAAGGATGGGTGTATTTATCATCAAGTAGTTCAACACCATTTGCATATAATGACGTATTGTGTGTTAAATATTGTTGTGATGGTTGTAATGGAACTTCAGGAACTTCAGGTTCATCAGGTTCATCAGGAAGTTCAGGTTCATCAGGAAGTTCAGGTTCATCAGGAACATCAGGAACTAGCGGTTCTTCAGGAAGCTCAGGTTCATCAGGTTCTTCAGGAACATCAGGAACTAGTGGTTCATCAGGAAGCTCAGGTTCAAGTGGATTGAGTGGTGTATCAGGAACTAATGGTTCATCTGGAACTAGCGGAACATCAGGTTCATCAGGAAGTTCAGGTTCGTCAGGTGTTAATGGTGCTAGTGGAAGCTCAGGTTCATCAGGTTCATCAGGAACTAGTGGTTCTTCAGGAAGTTCAGGTTCATCAGGAACTAGTGGTTCTTCAGGAAGTTCAGGTTCATCAGGAAGTTCAGGAGTATTAGGTAATGTATCAACAGGTTATGGATATCCAATTGTATACCTACCTGATGGAAATTACTCTTACTGTCAAAACATGTATCAATACAATAACGGTGGTGTTGTATTTAACGGACAAGCAAATTCAGTATCAGGAAGAACTGAATTAGGATTTGAGGTGGTTACATTTACGGGTATTGATTATTTGTTGGGTGGTTCAACACCTTTAACAACAAATAGAGGTGGTGGTAAAATCCAAGACATGATTACATCTGGTACAATAGATGCTGGTAAATTGTGTTACATGACAACAACTACTGGTGGAGCACCTTATGCTGAGACTACAAGAATGGCTTACGCAGATGCTGACGCTACGACAAACTCTACAGGATTATTGGCAATATGTTTATCGGCATCAACAGGAAACGACCAAGTTAGACCATTTGCGTTGGACGGATATGTGAGTGTTCTTGGCACATTTATTGCTAACAAATCAGGAACCCCTACTGACGACAACGGAAAACCAGTATATGTATCACCAACTGCGGGATACATTGACATGAGTGCACCATCAACTGCTGGACAAGTAGTTAGAATTGTCGGACATGTTGTGGCAACCAACGCATCGTTCTATACAATCTACTTCAGACCTGATAATACATGGATAGAATTATAATAAATAAAGAAGGGGGTAAGAAATTATCCCCTTAATATAATATTGGTATATGGCTTGGAAAATTAACGGTAAGGAAATTTCAGAAACATCTAAAGTTAATGGTGTTACTTGGGTGACAGGTAAGAAACTTAATGGTATTCAATTAAATATTTGTTATTCGTATCAACTATCTAATAATAATCCACCACCTCCACCACCAGACCCACCTGAGCCACCAATAAACTTTACTTACACAGATTGTGGTGGTAACCCAGCAGACGTAAACGTTGATTTTGGTGCGCCTGTTACAGTATGTGCTTTAGTTGGTACTGTAGTAGACCCACCAGGTGGTAGTAGTAGTCAAGGCTCAAGGTGTACATCATAAAAAAAGTCGGAATAAATCCGACCTTAATATGTTTGATAACTTTTTTCTTCAACAAAACCTGAACTATATTTCAGATTTATTTCTTTTTTAATTTTTGCTCTAACGTCATTAGTGTAATACACTGACCGAGCCAACTTGATAAATTCATCATCAAATTCTTTGTTCCTTTCTTTATCTCGGATATCATCTTCAATAATCCAAAGTTCTTTGTTTATTGATAATAATTCCAAATATTCGGGTGATAATGTTGAAATACCCAAATTATTTTCAACAACAGATAAAAGATAATTATATTCTTTTACGATGTTATCCAATTTAATTGGGTCAGTAATGTTTTCTTTTTTAATTTGAAGGATTGTTAGTTTATCAACAATTTCTCCGTGAGATACTTCTATTTTCATTTTTTGTGTATCCAATAACTTTTAATTAATGAACAGTTCATTTTTTTATTTATAATTAATTCATCAACGGCTTGTTTAACACCATCAAATGTTGTGTAATCATGTCCAGCAATAAATCCACCTTTTTTAATTTTTGGGTACCATGATAAAATATCTTTTTTCACATCATTATATTCATGTGATGCGTCAATAAATACAAAATCTAAACTTCTATTTGGATATTGATTAACTGCGTCTAATGATGATAATCTAATTGGGTTAATTATATCACACACAGGACGAGTATTATTTAAAAATTGATAATATAACCAATCTTTATCATCAATTAATTCTTGTACAAAAAAAGGTGAGTTAATATCGTGGTGCTCAACCGAACCCAACCAAGTATCAACACAATCAAATTTAATTTGTTTTTCTGAATTATAAATTTCAACACCCATATATGATGCGCTTCTTCCTTTCCAAGAACCAACCTCAACAAAATGTGAACCATCAACAAAGATGCTCACCATGTCTGAATATAATTCTTGAAAATCCATCCAATCTTCTCCAACTGTTTGATAAAAATGTTCCATATTAATTTTTAATTGCTAAATACCATCCAAATTTATCAAATGTTTGTAAGATTGTAAATCCATTTTCTTTTAATAAAAAAAGTGATGAAGATGTTAAATGTTTCCAATTGGGATTTAACCAATCATGAAAACTAATTGCGATTTGGTCAATTTTACTAAAGTCTTCACTATCCATACTATGTAATAATGGATATTCCGAACCTTCAATATTGAGTTTTAATATTGATACCTTATCAATATTGTAATTTTTACAAAATGTTTTCCAAGATATCATATTGTAATTCTGTTGTTCATGGTCATCAGATGTGTTAATTTTTGTGGAGTCGTTATTAAAACTTAGACTAACACTTGAATTAAATGGTCCTAATAGACCATTAAATAATTCCGCACCTTCAGGACATTCTTTTTCAACAGGGTCAACACCTATAACTCTTTTTCTACCTAAAAAAACTTTGGACCAATTCCAATATAAACAACCAACATCAACAACACATCCATCATGTTCATAAAGTTTAGGGTCAACAACTGACCATAATTGACCCTCAATGGTTTCCGATAATTGTATCATTATTTTAATAAATTTTGTATTTGATTAATAACCATTTCAGATGTTATTGATTTATGACACTCAAACTGACGAGGGGTGTTTTTATGTTCGGGACACCAGTTCCAATCACCCTTGTCAAATTTAAACATTGGGTTATTCCAACAAGAGTTACAAACGGAATGATTGGTGATTCTTGTACAATTATTAACAAATTCATGGTCAGGTTCGGTAAAGTTAGATATCATCACAACATGTTTACCTAACGCCCAAGATAACCAAGATAAACCACTTGATAAACCAATGAAAAATTCACTGTGATGAATAACATTCATTGTATTTTCTATTGAAGTATCTTTTAATCTAATGATATTTTTTAAGTCATTCTCTTCTTTAGATACACATACGACATTATATCCATTGACAATTAAGTAATCAATTAATTCTTGCCAACCTGTTGGGTTATTCCAATGTTTTAAACCTGCTGTTGAGCTTGGGGCAATTGTAACATATTTTTCATTATATTGATTTTCTTTTGGTGTAAAATTAATTCTTGGTTTAATTTCTGTAAAATCTAAACCTAATATATTGGTTGCTGCTTTTTGTAAGGATATTGTGTTAGGTAATTCAGGTTCTTTGTTACTATTCCAAAACCAACCTAATCTATACATTCCTGTTAAATCATGAACAGTTGTACCTGGTTCAACAAATTCTAATTCAGGATAAACATCTTTAAATAGATTATTCCATTTCATTGAAACTATTACATCACATTTGTGTTTTTTCTTAAATTCTAAACAATATGGTATCCAAGCAATTGTGTCACCTAATGAAAATGAATCAAATGAAATAAAAACTCGTTTATTATAAAAATTTAATTGAGTTTTATATATTAAAGTATCTGAATCAAATACTTGAATATTCCATTTTGTAAAATATTCTCGGGATAATTTAATCCAATTATTTGAATTTATGTGAGTTTCATAAAATAATTTATTTTTCTCATCTAAAAATTGTACCTTAAATTGTTTTTCGCTTTCACCCAATATTTCAAAAAATGGTTGATTAACAAAATGGGAAACAAACTTTAAAGAATTATTATTTGTTATTTCAACAATTGGTTCATTGTTCATAATTTCATTATAGAACAAAACGTGGTCTTCACTAAATTGTTTAGATTGATTATCGGGGATTTCATAATTTGTTAAAGATGATTTAAGTGATAGTAGTTTACTAACAGTTTCATCAATATTATCGTCAATCACTGTAATATACCCATCAAACATCCCAACGTACTGAGGTAAATTTCTTGATAAAATTGGTAGTCCATATGATATGGCTTCTCTAATTACCAAAGGACTACATTCCCAAGTTGAATTAAACATGAATAAATCACAAGCTTTCATAAAATCAGAAACATCATTTCTTTCTTGCCATACAATAACGTTAGATGGAATTTCAGACATGATAGGTCCCCAATAATCTTCAAAATTAGGTGCTTGGTTACCAACAAAATGAAACTGAATTTCAGGATTACTCTCTAATAATTTTTTGGCAATTTCAATTCCTTCACTTTGATTTTTTCCTCTTGTCCATAAACCAACATTTAATACATGGTATTTAGACACATCAAGACCCAACTTATTTTTATATTTAATTTTTTCATCAGATGAAATACGACAATTGTCAATTGGAAACTCCATAACTTTGCCAGGGCTCATCATATTTTTAAATGTTTGTGTTGGATGATATGGTGTACAATAAGCATATCCGTCAGGATTGTAATGTTTATTTTCATCAGGATTAAACCACACATTATGACAGGTTTCAATAATTCTCCAAGTTCTATTTGTGTCGTATAATGCTTCAAACAAATATGGTGGAACAGTATTAAAATGTTCAAAACCTTCCATAATTTCATCTACGTGAATAATATCAATTGAATTATCTTTGATAATATCCATTAATATCATCTTATCTGAATCTAATGTCCAAAATTTATCACGACCAACTAAATCAATTATTTTATTTTTTTGTACAACAAATGTTGGACTATAATCCATAAACTCAACCACAAATATATTGACATTTTTAGAGTACTCCATCAAACATTCAATACGTTTAAGTAGAAATGACGGCATACCACCTGTTGATAAATGTGGGGCTAAGAATAATACATTTAATTTTTTGTTTGAATTTGAATCAATCAATTCAAAAATTTTATTAATTTCATCCATTCTTTTTTCACCATGAAACGCTACAATTTTTTCTTTGTTTTTTGGTAACAAATAATATTCACTAATAAATTTATCACTGTCAGTTTCATTATTTAAAAAGTGGTGTACAGTTTCAGAACCTGTAACGTTAATGTAAATCATTGGTAAGCCTTGGTCACCAAATTTCCATTTAAGTACGTTAAAGATGGTTTCTTCTTGTAATGGGGACACTTTAAATGGGTTAGTTACCTTAGGTAATAAATTTTTACAATCTCTCCAAATCTCTAAAAATGGTTTAACTGTTTTTTTTCCAAGTAAAATATTTGTTGTATTATATTTTCCTCTTTGTTCTGGTTTCATATCAAAAAACTTCATCATCGGCCACTCTAATGTGTTCTCTAAATCAGTTG
>Ga0315906_10007263_pt1 | contig 13514 bp, 13 predicted proteins | sample LakEriMetagenome_4_FD_203526 | JGI IMG/M metagenome (GOLD analysis project Ga0315906, IMG submission 203526) | Freshwater fungal communities from buoy surface, Lake Erie, Ohio, United States - Buoy 2 MA122 | ecosystem: Environmental > Aquatic > Freshwater > Lake > Lake biofilm | place: USA...
CGTTTGGACAGCAAGTTGACGCCTTTTTGCTTCACCCATTTGGTGACTCCAATAAATCCATTGAAACTGGCGTCCAGTCTAGCTTGCAGCCGGTTTACGCAATGTCAACTGCCGGAAATAGGATAAAAGCAATCGCGCCAAGGGAAAAATTGTCTTTGTGGATAGTGTGTTCACCCGCAGCCGCGAAGGTCGTGGGTACGGTCAGGCAGTGCCAGTGCGGATTACTGGTGCCATTGAGGCGAGCAAACGCGGCGCACTCGCGATTGTGATTCGTTCTGTCGGTACCGACAACGACCGGCTGCCACACACCGGCACGATGCGTTACGACGAGAAAGAAGCGCCGCCGATTCCGGCCGCCGCAGTATCAACACCGGATGGGGATTTGATTCGGCGCATCGCGCTAGACAGCGCCAAGCTAGGTGCCACCGTGGCACCGATGAAAATGTCAACATGAAAAACATCTCCACCAAAGGCGTTGAATCCCATAACGTCATCGCTGAAATTCGTGGCAGCGAAAAACCCGACGAAGTTGTTGCCATCGGTGGCCATCTCGATTCGTGGGATCTCGGCACGGGCGCGATTGATGATGGCGCCGGTGTGGCGATTACGATGGCGACCGCCAAAATTCTCAAAGACATGGGTGTGCGCCCGAAGCGCACGATTCGCGTGATCTTGTTTGGCAACGAAGAAAACGGCCTCGATAGCGCGCGTGACTACTCCGCCAAATACGGCAGACAGAAACACCAGTTGGTGGCGGAATCCGACTTGGGCGCGGATCGCATCTATCGCTTGAGTACGCGTGTTGATGAAACTGCCCGCCCCTGGCTGAAAGCAATCGCCGACATTGTCGCCCCGCTTGGCATCGAATGGGGTGAGAACAACGGCTCGGGCGGACCTGACTTTGGCCCACTACTCTCCGGCTACAACCATCCCGCTGCGGCGCTAGCGCAGGACGCAACCAGATACTTTGACATTCACCACACGGCCAACGACACCTTGGACAAGATTGATCCGGTGCAGATGAAACAGAACGTCGCCGCGTGGGTGGCGATGGTTTGGTTGGCATCACAAGCGGATGTGTCGTTCACCGGGCCGCCGCCAAAAAAGTAAAACTCCTTAATCGACGAGCGTTTTCAGCACGTTTCGCCTGAAAACGCCCGCCAAATAGGGAGTTTGTTGTTGCAGCTCTGGAAAGGTTATTTCGGTAATCCCTTCGTGATCATCTCGATGTAACGCGCGGGTGGCACAAAGCCTTTGCCCCAACGTTCGTCGAACTCTGCTGTCGGCTTGGCGGCAACAACTTCATCGAGCGTCTTGCCCTGCTTCACCAGCGCCTTGATCTTGCCGATGGTGCTGACCAACATATTGCGATAGACGATCAAGTCTGCCTTGGTCGCGAGTGGGCCGTGGCCGGGGATGATTTTGGTTTGATCGTCCGATAGTGCAAGGACGCGTTCTGCCGCGGCGATGAAGCCGTCGGGTGTACCGCCACTTGAATAATCGATAAACGGATAAAAGCCGTTGAAAAACGTGTCACCCATGTGCACGATGTTGCCCTTCTTGAAGTGGATGATCGAATCACCGTCGGTGTGCGCATTTGGCACGTGGAAGGCGGCGATGTCGTCACCATTCAAATGAAAATTCATCGTCTGCGAAAACGTGACCACCGGCAGTCCTTCTTTCGCCATCGGTTCGACCTTGCCACGGAAAAAATCGATGAACTGCTCTGAAGACAAACGTTTGCGGACGTTGTCGTGTGCAACGATGATGGCCCCCGCCTTGCCCATGTTGACATTGCCACCGGTGTGGTCGCCGTGCCAGTGAGTATTGATCACAAAGGTGACGGGCTTGGACGTAATCGCCTTGATCGCCGCTTCAATCTTTGGTGTGAGCGGCGCGTATTGGTCATCGATCATGAACACCGCATCAGGGCCAACCGATAGGCCGATATTGCCGCCCGAACCCACCAGCAGGTAGATCGAGTCACTGAGCTTATGTGCCTTGATTTCGACCTTGTCAAAATTCTGTTGCGCGAACGCCGAGACGCTCAAGAGTGCAGTTGCGATCAATGAACAAATTACCGTTCTGAGTGCTGTGTGACGCTTTGCCATTTGGACTCCGCCAGTTCGTAAGGACTGCCAGATTATGCAGCAACCTTGTCGGCAAAAGGCCAACTTAGGCCGGCGCGTAAAGTGGCACAGTAAAGGCAAGAACTGGCAGTCGCGTCAATGCAAGCAGCCCGACGGGATGGGGCGCCGACGAGGCGGCGCAGGGATATGCGTCACGGCAGACGACTTTCATCAAATGGGACGACAGCTCGCCTATCTTCAGTCGGCCCGCACTCTACCGCCCACACTAACGCGCCGAATTCTCCAGCAACTCCTTCAAATACGGTGCCCACACGGCAGCACGAGTGTGCGTGCCGTGGCCAAAAGTCGCCTCGGTCGCGGGCAGCAAAACAAACTTGCCTTGTTTGATCCGTTTGATTTCGCGTTCCGCGATGGCGAGTTCCGGTGGATTGATGAAGTCATCGGCGGTATTGATGAACATCACCGGCACCTTGATTTTCTCAAGCCCCGGTGAGGGATCGTAGTTTCGCGAGGACGCGACTGCATACATAAAGTCGTTGGCGTCCAGTTCTGCGGCGTTGCGCGCCACCGTTTCCTCCACAAACTTGTCTGCCGCTTCACGCGTCGGCAAGTTTTTTTGCATTTGAATCGGTGCGCCCCCCGCCAGAATTAACAGGTTGGCTGCGGTCGTCACCGCCGCGCGAGGTTGTTTGTTGTAGTTTCCGCCCAGCCATTCCGGATCGTTGCGCACCGCGTCGATGGCCATCTTGCGCCACACCCGATTACGTCCGGCAATCGCCACCGGTTGACATGCCAGCGGCATCAAAGCGTCCATGTAGTTCGGGTGTGACACGGCCCAAACAAACGCGTGCATACAGCCCATCGAAGTTCCCAGAATCAGACGCAGGTGATTCACCCCGAGCCCCTCTTCCAACAAGCGCTTCTGTGCAACCACCATGTCGTCGTAATCGTACTGCGGAAACTTGGCACGCAGCCCGTCACTCGGTTTACTCGATTTACCGTGCCCGATATTGTCAGGCAGGATGATGTAGTAACGCTCGGTATCGAGCAGCTGCCCGCGACCAAACAGCACGTCGGAAAAGATGGGGCGCATTAAACTTTTTCCCGAGCCACCCGTGCCGTGCAACAACAATACCGCGTTGATGACACGACCGTTTGCGTCTTTTTGTGGTTTACCGATCGCGGTGTAATGCATCCTCAATTCAGGCAAGGATTCGCCTGACTGAAACTTAAAGTTCCTCAGTACCACGTCACCCTCAACCGGCGTATAGGTCGGTTGCGCCTGAGCGTTCAAGCTCGAAGTCAACAATACGAGACATAACGCAAAAACCACTTTGCTCAAAGCCATCATCACTCCAGTTTTCTAGGTGCGAAAAGAATTTTCTTCGCCATGCGTTAGTCTAAATCTTTGTTGCCGCCCCGCCGCCTTTGAGCAGGTTAAAGGCAACAAACATCACCACCAAACCATACACGATCTTTGGTACCCATGAGGCGAGTTGCTCATAGAACCCGTTGATGTCTTCAGTCTCCAACGTGCAATGCCGTTTCAACATCTCCGGCAGTGTCCCACTCGCCTCACCCGTTTGCACAAACTCAATCACACGACGATCTGGCAGCAGCTCAAGTGCCCACATCGCTTCGGTCAATGAACCGCCCTGCTCAATTCGCGAGCGCAGCCGCAACAAGTCTCGCCGGATGGCACCGTCTTCAACCGTGTCCACTGCCGCGGGCAACGCATCGAGCACCGGCAGTCCGGCGTCTAACATGAGTGCCAAGCTTTCAAAAAAGTCACGGTAGTTTTCTCGAAGTAAGATCGGCCCGTAAAACGGCAACTTTGTATACAACGACCCCGCGGCAGAATCGGCGCCAGCACGCAGAAACCATCGCCCCACATGGTAAAGGCCAAACAAAACAAGCAGCGGGCGCAAGATCTGCCAGACGTAGCCGAAGATGCTAATGTCGCCACCGACCAACGCCGGCAACGGTGTTAGCACCAGCGAACCGACAAGCAAAAACGCAGGAAAAACAAAACGCGTCTTCATGGTCGCGAGCTGCATGGCACGTTCGGTGTAATAGTCGCCGAGACGCTGATAGGTCGCTGCTGGACTTCCCGAGTTCAATGCGGCGCGGATCAACCGGGACTCTAACTTGGTGAATACACCACTCGCCTCGCCCGCTGCGGCTGCGTCTATTCCCTTCGCAAGTTTTGTACGCATGGCATCCAAGCGGCCTGCATCAGCGCTCGGTAGACTGAGAGACTGCATGGCGCGATCAAACGGCAGCCCCGCAGCTTCCAACTTTGCCAGTTGGGTAAAAAGTTCGGCTCTTAGCCGGTAGGAAAGGGGCTTCAGTGCGGCCATTCAAAGGACTGGTCCGAGTAGCGCCGTTGCGCGGATCGCGCCTACTTCTTCTCACCTTCGACCGCCGCAGATTCAGGCTCTGGCTCGTGGTGAATCGACAGTGCCACACTGCTCTCAGTCGGCGGGCTGCCGCGGGTACTCTTCAACTTAATATTCAAGCGCAACTCGTTGGCCGAGTCGGCATTGCGAATCGCCTCTTCGTAACTAATATGCCCCAGATTATACAACTCTAACAGCGCCCAGTCGAAGGTGCGCATGCCAAGCTCACGCGATTTTTCCATGAGCGCCTTCAGGTCGTGGAACTCTCCCTTAAAGATACGCTCGGAGACGGTCGGTGTGTTGATGAGAATCTCAATGGCGGCCTTGCGGCCCTTGCCGTCTGGCATCCGCACCAAACGTTGTGAAACAATCGCTCGCATGTTTGCCGAGAGATCCATCAACAGCTGGTTACGCCGCTCTTCCGGGAAAAAGTTGATGATGCGGTCGATGGTTTGGTTGGCACTGTTCGCGTGTAGCGTACCCAAACACAGATGGCCAGTCTCGGCGAAGGCAATTGCGTGTTCCATGGTTTCGGCATCACGAATTTCACCGATCAAAATCACATCTGGTGCCTGCCGCAATGTGTTCTTCAATGCGTGGTGCCACGTGTGGGTATCCACACCGACCTCGCGATGCGTAATGAGTGACATCTTCGATTGATGCACATATTCCACGGGATCCTCGACCGTGATGATGTGACCGGCTGAGGTGCGATTGCGGTGATCGATCATCGCCGCAAGTGATGTCGACTTGCCCGAGCCAGTGCCCCCCACCACCAGCACCAGCCCACGTTTGTTCATGATGACTTCTTTGAGGATTTCGGGGAGCCCCAATTTCTCAAAGTTCGGAATCTCGGCGGCGATCGTGCGGATCACCATCCCAACGCAGCGCTGTTGAACAAACACATTGACACGAAAACGCGACAAGCCGGGAATGGAGATGGCGAAATTGCATTCCATATCCTTGGCGAATTCCGCACGTTGCTCCTCATTCATCAACGCATGCGCGAGTACTTTTGTGACATCACCCGTCAACTTCTGCGCGGCAAGGGGCTGCATGGTGCCATGTGCCTTCATGCTCGGCGGAAAATCATTTGATATAAACAAATCCGAGCCACCCTGCTGGCTCATCGCCGAGAGCAGCTTGTGCATATAGGCGCGAGCCTGATCTTCGCTTAAGCCTGACATAAACTTTCCTGTATTGCTGTCAGCCAGATTCTGGCAGGTTCGCCGGGAAAAGCCACCCCGTATTCACGTTACTGTCGGGGTCTTGGGCGCTTTATCCACGCGTCAACACGTGTTTCGAGGACATCGAGCGGAATCGCACCACTCTCCAAAAGCATGTCGTGGAAGGCTCGGATATCAAACTTGTCACCCAAGGCCTTCTCGGCACGGGCGCGGAGTTCAAGTATTCGTAGTTGGCCGATCTTGTACGCCAGCGCTTGGCCGGGCCAGCCAATGTAGCGGTCAATCTCATTGATGATATCGGCTTCGGTCTTGGCGGCGTTGTCCTTGAAGTAGTCGATCGCCTGCTGGCGCGACCATTTTTTGACGTGAATGCCGGTATCGACCACCAGCCGCACGGCTCGCCACATATCGTAGGTCAACATGCCAAAGTGCGAGTACGGATTTTTGTAAAGCCCGAGCTCGAACCCGAGACGCTCGGAATATAGCGCCCAGCCTTCAATGTAGGCGGTGTAGCCGGCAAAACGCCGGAACTTGGGAAGCTCGCCCTGCTCTTGTGCCAGTGCAATTTGTAGATGGTGCCCTGGGATAGCCTCATGCGCAGTCAGCACTTCAATCTCGTACTTCGGCCGCACTTCGGGTCGGTAGAGGTTGGCGTAGAAATAGCCGGCGCGTTTGCCATCCATCGAAGGGCCGTTGTAATACGCGGTGGTGGTATTGGGTGCGCTGGTCGCCGGAATAACCTTCACGCCGACCGGCGTGCGATAGAGTTTGCCAAACAGTTTGGGCAACTCGGGCTCGATCATCTTGGTGGTGTACACGTAGGCGCGGAACAGATCATCCGCGTCCGTGAAATAAAACTGCGGATCGGTGCGCAGGAACTGAAAGAATTCCTGTCGCGTGCCTTTGAAGCCCACGCGATCCATGATGGTCTGCATCTCGGTAAGAATTCGTGCGACTTCTTTGAGACCAATCTCGTGGATCTCGTTGGGTGTCAACGTTGTCGTGGTGTGATCAAGTGCGCGATTGTTGTAGTACGCCAAACCATCGGGCGTATCCCAAACACCGACAGACTCACGGCATTTCGGCAGATATTCACTGCGGAAAAACGCTGTGAAGCGTTGATACGCCGGTATCACTTGTTTGCCGATCACCTCAACCGCCGCGGCTCGCAGACGCTCAGCGTCGGCCTGCGGGATCGTGTCCGGGATACGACTGAAGCGCGACATAAACGGGCTGGAAGCGGCGGTCGCACCCGCCTGCGATTCCAAAATCGGCAGGGCGCGTTGCATCAATCCGCGTGGTTGGGTGCGCCCCTCTTTTGCAGCCGTGCGCAGTAACTCTTCGTATTGCAGCAGATAAGCGGGAAGCGCGCGTAAACGCTTGAGCCACGTCTCGTAATCGGCAACAGTCGCAAAGGGCATGATCTCCGCCACTTCATTGGCTGTCTGCGGCCCTTCGCGCATTGTCATCGCATACGACCACGGTTTGAAGGCGGCCTCGGCGATTCTCGACTCGATCTCGCGCTTGAACAAATCGTAGTTAAGCTGTTCGGCAACCGGCAACCGGTCGCGCTTAATCCGGTTCAGGTTGTCGAGCGCACGTTTGTTTGCGACTAGTTGGCCCGCGTAGGCCGCCGCCGAGACATCGGGCCAGCGATCGTTAAACCGCGCGTCGCCATAATAGGTTGCGGTGAGGGGAGATGCGGCGAGATCTCGCTGCCAGGTGGCTTCAACCAGCGCCTTGAATTGCGCGACCGGCGCACCTTTATTAGCCGGCGGTGCCGCGCTTTGTGCGCTGACTGCTCCGCCACAAATGGCGACAAACACAAACAAGCCGAGCGCTCGCAGAATCCGCTTCATTTCTCCCCCTTCGGATAACGTTGGACCAGGACTGCAAAACCAAATACCGGTATGGTCGCACCCAGCACCAGGCACCAGGCACCAAGCACACGCCACTCGCCTACTTTGGCTGAACCGGCTCCGCGGGTTCAGCTGCTTCTTGCGCCTCAATCTCACCGGTGTCGCTGGACGCGGATCGTTTGGCAAGTTTTTCTTCTTTCTTCTTTTTCTTTTCAAGCTCGCGTTGACGTTTTTCAAACTGATAGTTCGGTTTTGCCATGTTGGTCCCTTAGTGATTTGCAACGCTTCGCAGTAGACAGCCTCAACAAATTGTTTTCACAGCCATGCGCTGATTTTGTCACAGACTGCGCTGCTGCTGAGCAAATCGAAGTGATTCAGCTCGTAGAAGATGGCTTGGTGTGATGTTGGCAAGGGCAAGGCGAGTGCACTGGCGATCGGCACCAAGCCGTCGCCCCGGCGACCGACACCCGCACTGGTAGGCGGCCTTTGGCGACTCGCGGCGATGGCAAAACACGCGACCCCAGCCGGTAACGCGGGTTGCCCATCCTTTGCCGATGGTTCGGTGAATCGGCCGTGCCGCAGGTCCTGAATGCCGGCGCTGCGGGTCAGGCCGATTCTGGCAAACGGCGCGGTATAGGGGCTCACATCGAGCAGCAGGTCGAGCCCTCGCCCTGCCCGTTCCAGCGGCGCACCGAGATGCGGCGTGCCGAGGAACACCATTGCCTTTAAGTGCCGCAGCCATGTTTGTTTGGCGGCCTTGGCAACCTCACACGCACTACGCGTCACCAAGCCACCCATGCTGTGGCCAACGATGGTGACGCCTTTCAGCCGCACCGGCCATTCTTGAATCAACGATTCCAACAAATCGGCAAACTCCCGCCCGTTTTCGGCAATATGCCTGCCGGTGTTGTAGTGCAGATATAACACCGTGGCCCCTTTTGCTGCGCCGAGCACCTTGCCATGATCGTGACCGGCACGTAGCCATTGCAAATCGTTCATACATAGGCCGTGCACCATGATGAGCAGTTTGGTCCCCGCAGCAGGCTTGTCACCCGCCGCCGACAACATAAGGCGTAAGGCATCACGTTGGATCAAGATCGGTTTGCCCGCGTAGCGCAGCGCCATTTGAATGGTGAGCGAATTGCCCGTTTCGGCCAAATAATCGCCAAATAGCCCGTTGGCTGCGGCACGTGCGGCCTCCCTGCCAGCGGAGGCTTCGCCACCGCGAACTCGTTTGGCGAGCTGCGAAAAAGCGGCGTCCAACCCCTTGCCAACCAAGCTTGTGACACCCCGCACCCGGCGATAGACAAATCCGCTGATTCCCCGCGTCGGTCCAGGCAGGCTTGCTCCCTTAATCGGTGCCCGACCCGCGATATTGCGATGCATCGCCTCAACGATATTGGTAATGCCTTGCACGCCTGCGATCACCAGACGACCTCCGCCTTGAAGATCGGTGAAGGTTTGGTGCGGGCGGTGTGGCAATTTAATAGGCGATTTACGTGGCACGAGAACTTTACATAATCAAACAAACCCTAATAGGGACGGGCACTTTCCAGCTTTTTTGCCTGAAGACGCCTGCGAATAAACGAGTTTGCTAGTTCACTTTTACCCAGATTAGCCCGAGCACGTTGTTCGGTCGGTGCACGAGCGAAATGTTGTTACGCGACGCCCACGGAATGACCTGAGTGTGCAGCGGAATAGTATGCACTTCATCGTGAATCATTTTTACCGCATCGTTGATCATTTTCTGCCGCAGCGCGGGATTCATCTCGCCCTCCAGCTTATCGATCAATACATCGAGCGCCTCAAATCTTGCGTCACCGTAATTCGATTCGCCAGCGCCCTTGCTATCTTTGCTGTGAATGATGGGTTTGAGAAAGAAGATGGCATCGGTCGAGCCACCGCCCCACCCGGCGAGGAAGGCAGTAGCGTCGCGCCCCTGTACCCTCGGGAAAAAATTCGCCTTGGTCATACTTTCCACTTTTACCCGGAGCCCGATCTTCGCCCACATGCCGGCAATCGCCACACACAGTTTTTCATCGTTTAGGTAACGATCGTTCGGGCAGGTCAACGTAAACCCGAAACCATTGGGATAACCCGCTTCGTTCAACAACTGTTTTGCTTTCGTCACGCTGTAAGGATGACGGACATCCATGGAAGCGGGTACCCCCGCCCCGCTCGCACTCGGCAGCGCAATACCGGTCGGACGCGATAGGCCGCGCATCACCGTCGTCTTGAGTGCCTCGACATCAATGGCTTGATAGGCGGCAAGACGAACACGGCGGTCCTTAAAGGGGTTCTTACCCTTCACATCGGAATACAACAACTCGTTGCGAGCTTGGTCAAAGCCCAGATAAATCAAACGAATTTCCGGACCTTCCCAGATTTTGAGCGACTTGTCGTTACGCATGCTGATGACGTCTTGTACAGCCGGGTCGAGAACAAAATCGATCTGCCCGGAACGTAACGCTGCCATCCGTGTAGCCGCATTTTGAATGGGACGATAGTCGACCGTTTCGATGTTGCCCTCGTAGAGCCCCGCCTTGATGCCCCACCAATCTGGATTCTTCGTGTGCAGAATCTTCACGCCCTGCTCCCACGTAACCAGCTTGTATGGGCCGGTACCCATCGCGTTGCGTGTAGCGAAGGTCTCTTCTTTCTTGGTGTAGTTCAGCGGCTTCACCACATTGTTCTTCTCACACCAAGCCTTGTTCATGACATAGATATTGGCCAGCGTGTCGAGCATCACTGGATTCGGCTGATCAGTGGTGAACTCAACCGTGAAATCGTCGATCTTCCGCGCCACACCAGCCTGTGTGGAGTAGAGCTTGAAGGTGACAGCGGATTCACGCGCACGGTTGAACGAAAACACCACGTCATCTGCCGTAAAGGCCGAACCATCGTGCCACTTCACACCGCGCCGCAACTTAAACACCCACTTGGTCGGCTCCGGATTGGTCCACGATTCCGCAAGACGCGGTGCCAGCTTCATCTCTTTATCGCGATCGACGAGGTACTCATAGACCATGCCGTTGATCATGTTGTTGAATGTCTCGTTTTGGCTTTGAGGGTCCATGGTCGCCGCATCCCCCTGAGATGACCAACGAAAGTTCTTCGCCTCCGCCGCCGAGAGACACACGAGTGCAAGAGAAGTACACAACGCCGGTAACAAACGAAACTTCATCTGACTCTCCATCAGTTAGGCCATCCAATTTAGACTGCGGAATCCAAAGCCTGCCGTACGTCAATGCTACGCGGGTGTTTCCGTCCCGGTGGGCACGCCCACCAAGTCACGATAAGCATGCCACGTTGCATGACCAATTAATGGGCCGGTCACCAGCAACCCCACGTAGGCTGTCGCCATCCCGATACCAATCAGTAGCACAATCAGCAGCGCCCACAATACCATTGGCAGAGGGTTCCTTACCAGCGCCATGATACTGACAGCGGCAGCGGTAACCGCATCTGCCCGGCGGTCCAGCAAGTACGGGATGGAGACCGCACTAAACGCAAAAACGAGACTGGCAAACAGCAATCCCACGCTGAAAAAAGTCGCAACAAAGGCGAGGTTCGATAACGACGTAATCTGCTGGAAGAACAACGCCCATGTCGGCATGGCACGCGATTCAAACAGCGCAAAAGTGACCAGCGATGCCCGCGCCCAGACTAAGAATACCACCGTCAAAATCAATACATAGATGCCGATGCCGCCGGTATTCTCACGCCACGCGACAAGGGACGCACGGAAGTCGGCCGACTCGCCGCGCTCACGCTGACGAGACAATGCGTATAAGCCGATGGCGAGAAACGGCCCGGCGAGCATGAATCCCATGGTCAGGGTCGATGTGTAATCCACCGCAAAGCGGAACACCACCAGCTGCACCAGCCCCATGACAGAAAAACAAGCGCCGTAGAACAGGCTCGCGAACGGATTAGCCCTTAAGTCCGCCCAGCCGCGCGCCAGCCAGACCAGCGGCTGACCAAGCGCCACCATACGAATCGGCGGAAACGTGAAATGGACACTTCGAGGCGTGGATTCAGCATTCATTGGAATAGTCTAGCGTGATGTCACCAATACGCCCTGCTCTAAACAGCGCACTGCTACTCAAACAGCGCAAGCTTTGCGCTGGATCAACTCCAGCGTCTTGCGTCAGCCTAGCATTAAACTGGGCGGGGACAGCCAACAGAAACAGCCAAAAAACACCAAACGAGGAAAAACACCATGGGAGCTTACGAAATTCCGATCCTACGCTGGATCCACATTTTGGCGATGGTCTACTGGCTGGGTGGTGAATGGGGGGTGTTTCAGACCTCACGTTACATTATCAATTCCAACTTACCCATGGATGAACGGCGGCGGCACATGGAAACCGCTTACCGCATCGATATCCTCGCCCGCACCGGCATCATCCTGCTGCTGCCGCTTGGTCTGCACTTGGGCAATTTGTGGGGGGTGCAACCGTATGGCGGCGGAATCCTCGCCCTTTTCTGGGGCTTGAGTCTGGCATGGCTGGCACTTTGTTGGTCAGCCTTCATCTACCGCGAGACCGACACCGGGATCAGGCTCACAAAACTGGATGAACGGGTGCGCTTTGTCTTAATCCCGCTGCTACTGGCCTCGTCAATCAGTTCTTTGATGGGCTTCGGGCCGTTTAATGCTGACGAAGGACAACGCTGGTATCCCACCAAGATCCTGCTCTATTCATTGTTGTTAGTGCTCGGTCTGAAGCTGCGTTTCATCATGCGTGAGTGGACCATGTTGTTTCGCAAGATCGCCGTCGAGGGCAGTACGCCAGCCGTCGAAGATCAATTAGCGCGCTCGCTACGCATCGGTCGCGGCATCGCCTATTGCTACTGGGTCGGTATCGCGTCGGTGGCATTTTTCGGTGCCACCAAGATCTACTAGCATCCCATCATGCTCGAGCGACCGCGTATCGAGTGCATACACGCACAAATGCTGCCGTGGCGGCGCGTTCCGCCCGGTGCGGCGCGGCCAGACGCGGAATACAAGTTCCTCAGCCGTGACCCCGCCGACGGAGCATGCTCGTGCCTGATTCGGTACCCTGCTGGGCGGTCTCGCGAAGGCGATGAATGCCTGACCGCTGACGAAGAATTCTATGTGCTGGAGGGTGATCTCATCATGGACGGCACTCGTTACGCTGCCGACTCCTACGCGTTTTTGCCGGCGGGATGGCTACGCCACGAAATGCGCGTGCCACACGGTGCGGTGGTGCTAACCTTCTTCAATCGACAGCCGGACTTTGCGCCACTCGCCACACTAGCCGAGGCGGAGTTCGCGCGCGCGATACCGCTCATCGACGTACTCCACATGCCGTGGGACCTGACGTTAAACGATCCACAGCTCGCGCACCTCGGTATTTCACGGAAGAACTTACGAACCGATCCGCTGACCGGCGAGCGCACCTTTTTATCGATGGTGCTGCCCCACTCGGAGCCACCCGGTGCATGCGGCCCGACGGAGCAGCACCCGGTTGTTGAAGAGGCCTATGTGATTTCCGGTTCACTGGTCGGACCGCAGGGCGAAATGTTACCTGGCGGTTATTTCTGGCGACCGCCACACATCGCACACGGCCCCTTCGGCACACGCTGGGGATGTGTATCACTCATCCGCTTTTTGGGAGGCGCGCACAAAAATGTGTGGAGCCGGACGGATGCGCCGTTTCGATTCGATGCGCCGTACGATCCGATATTGCCGCCGGAGTTTGCGCATCTACGTGACCAACCATGGGCGCCGGCGGGGATTTACTAATGGAATTGCTTGGCGGGAAGGACCGCACCTGGTAGAGTCGGGATGTGGCGCGGTAGCAGTAGGTTTTGCATAGCGGTTGCCGTCCCTTTCGTCTGACGGTGCCTCAATAGCCAACCATAACCCCGTTTCCACATCCCTCTCATCGAACCGGACTTGCAGATCTCCCGCATCCGGCTCTCGGACAAGAGCTCACGCCTACGCCCACGCCA
>Ga0315906_10007269_pt1 | contig 13502 bp, 11 predicted proteins | sample LakEriMetagenome_4_FD_203526 | JGI IMG/M metagenome (GOLD analysis project Ga0315906, IMG submission 203526) | Freshwater fungal communities from buoy surface, Lake Erie, Ohio, United States - Buoy 2 MA122 | ecosystem: Environmental > Aquatic > Freshwater > Lake > Lake biofilm | place: USA...
CCCTCGGCGCGCGCGCTCGGGATCGTGTCGTTCATGCGGTTGATCCACCGCAGGAAGGTGCTCTTTCCGCAGCCCGAGGGCCCGATGAACGCCGTGACCTCGCAGGCGGGCACGTCGAGTTCGATCGACTTCAGCGCCTGGAACGAGCCGTACCAGCTCGAGAACGCGCGCGTCCGGAGGGCGAGCCGCCCGTCCGCGCCGTGGGTCGGGTGGGTCGCGACCTGCGCGGGCGGCAGCGTCACCTTGGGGCCTTCGGCCGGCGCGGCGGTGGGGTTGTTGGTCTCGGTCTGCATGGCGGCTCCGACGATCGTATCCGGCGCGCTCACTGGAGCGGCTTCTGCAGCTTCTGGCGGATGAGCACCGCGATCCCGTTGAAGGCGAGGAGGACGGCGAGCTGCACGATGATCGCGCTCGCGGCGATGGCGTGGAACGAATCCTGCGGCCGGCCCGCCCAGTTGAAGATCTGGAGCGGCAGGATCGCGAAGTCGCTCATCAGGTTCTCGGGGGTGTTGAAGACGAGCAGCAGTCCGCCGAGGACGAGGAGCGGCGCGCTCTCGCCGATCGCGCGGCTCATCGCGAGGATCGCGCCGGTCATGATGCCGGGGATCGCGGCCGGCAGCGTCATGCCCCACACCGTCTGCCATCGCGTGGCGCCGAGCGCGAGCGCGCCCGCGCGGAGCGACGACGGAACCGCGCGCAGCGCCTCCTGCGTCGAGATGATCACGACGGGCAGGATCACGAGCATCAGCGTCAGTCCGCCGGCAAGCACGCTCGAGCCGAAGGGGAGGCGCAGGTACCAGAGCGACTCCGGGTCGCCGAACTCGATCGCGTCGTCGAGGTTCGTGCCGAAGGCGCCGAACATGCGGGCGAACGCGGTCAGGCCGAGGATTCCGTAGACGATCGACGGCACGCCCGCGAGGTTCATGATGTTGGTCTGCACCACGCGGCTGAACCAGGTGCGCTTCGCGAACTCCTCGAGATAGACCGCCGTCCCGATCCCGAGCGGCAGCGCGACGAGGCCGCAGATCGTGCACACCCAGACCGAGCCCCACAGGGGCGCGGCGATGCCCGCTTCCGCAGGCTTGCGCGAGGCGAAGTTCACGAGGAACTTCCAGCTCAGCGTGTCCCAGCCCTGCCAGAAGATCGAGATCAGGAGCACCGCGAGCACAAGCACCGCGAGGTTCATCGCGACGAGGCAGAGCCACAGGAAGGCGCGGTTCGCGAAGACGCGCGAGGCGATGGTCCGTTCCTTCGCCATCAGTCGTACTCCTCGCGGAACCTGCGAAGGATGTACTGGCCGACCATCGTGAGTCCGAAGGTCATCACGAAGAGGGTCGCCGCGACCGCGTAGCTCGACTTGTACTCGACGCCGAAGGCGGGCGCGTCGCCGAGGAAGATCTGCACCATGTACGCGGTCATGGTCTGCACTTCCGCGGCCGGATTCGCCGTGATCTGCGCGATGCCGCCCGCGGCGAGCGCGACGATCATCGTCTCGCCGACCGCGCGGGAGATGGCAAGCAGGAACGCGGCGACGATGCCCGACAGCGCCGCGGGCAGCACGACCTTCACCGACACGTCGAACCGCGTTCCGCCGAGCGCGAAGGCGCCATCGCGCAGGCTCCGCGGCACCGCGCGCAGCGCGTCCTCGGAGAGCGAGCAGACGATCGGCAGGATCATGATGCCGGTCGCGAGTCCGGCGCTCATCGCGTTGTAGTTGCCGAAGACGAAGCCGTCGCCGAGCGGCGCGAGGATCGGGTTCAGCTTCTGCAGCGCGGGCGTCAGCACCGTCAGTGCGAAGAAGCCGTAGACGACCGTCGGGATGCCGGCGAGGATCTCGAGCGCGGGCTTCAGGGTGGCGCGCACGCGCGGGCTCGCGTACTCGCTGAGGTAGATCGCCGAGATCAGGCCGACCGGAAGGGCGAAGCTGGCCGCGACCAGCGTCACGAGCAGCGTGCCCGAGATGAGCGGCCAGATCCCGAAGTGCGGCTCCGCCCCGAGGAGCGGGTTCCACTCGGTGGTCAGGAAGAACTCGGAGAGCGAGACCTCGGGGAAGTCGAAGAACCCGATCGTCTCCTTCGCCAGCACCAGCACGATCGTGGTCGTGACCAGGATGGAGAACCCCGCGGCGAGGGCGAGGGTCCCGACGATGAGGCGCTCCCGGAGCACCCGGATGGCGCGCGACTTCGGGCGACCGAGGGCGCGCAGGTCGGGATTCGCCGGCGGAGGGCTGGTGGGGAGGCTGCTCACGGGTGGTCCGGCGAACGGGGGAGGGCGCCCAATCTACCCGCGCCGGAGGGCGGTCGGGTGAGTTCCTGGTTCGCTTCGTGCAAGGCGGAAGTGAACGGGCGCGGCGGCGGAAACCGCCGCCGCGCCCGGACTTGCGTCAGAAGCGGTCGTTCACTCGTAGACCGTCGCGAGCGAACCGGTCACGGGCTCGCCCGCCGGCGTCGTGAACTGGGTTCCGGTGCGGCGGGCCTTCCAGTTGGCGGCGACCTTCGAGGAGATCGACTCCGGAAGCTTCACGTAGCCGACCTCGCCGACGAGCTCCGCGGCGTTCTTCAGGTAGAAGTCGACGAATCCGGCCACCTCGGGACGGGAGGCCGAGGCCTTGTTCACGTAGATGAAGAGCGGCCGGCTGAACGGGGCGTACGAGCCGTTCTCGATGGTGTCGACGGTCGGCGAGACCGGGCCCTTTCCGCCGTCGACGGCGACCGACTTCACCTTGTCCTTGTTCTCGAAGTAGTACGCGCAGCCGAAGAAGCCGATCGCGTTCTCGTCGCCCGAGACGCCGCGCACGAGGACGTTGTCGTCCTCCGACACGCTCATGTCGCTGCGGATCGCGCCGTCCTTGCCGGCGACGACCTCCTTGAAATAGTCGAAGGTGCCCGAATCGGTGCCGGGCGAGTAGACCTTGATCGGCTTCGCCGGCCACGACGGATCGACGTCGGCCCAGGTCTTCGCGGCGCCCGCCGCGGTGTAGATCTTGCGGACCTGGTCGACCGTCAGCGCGGTGCACCAGGTGTTCTTCGGGTTGACGACGATGGTGAGGCCGTCGTAGGCGACCGGCAGCTCGACGTACTCGACGCCGGACTTCGCGGCGCCTTCCGACTCGCTCTTCTTGATCGGTCGCGACGCGTCGGAGATGTCGATCTCGCCGGCCGCGAAGCGCTTGAAGCCGCCGCCGGTGCCGGAGATGCCCACGGTGACGCGGACCTTGCTCGCCGACTTGTTGAATTCCTCGGCGACGGCCTCGGTGATCGGGAAGACGGTCGAGGAGCCGTCGATCTTGACGGTGCCCTTCAGCGCCTTGAGGTCGTCGGCCGGGTGCGCGCCCGCGGCGAGAAGGAGGCTGGATGAGGCGAGGAGGCCGGCGGCGATCATGCGGTGCATCTCGGGTGTTCTCCGGTGGAGTCGTTCGGGCTCAGGCGCTTCGCCGCCATCTAGGCGGCTCGATTGCTCAGAAGAGTCCGGATCTTCCGTAAAGGGAATGTAAAGACGCCGTTCAGAGTGGGGTAGGCGTGCGCGGGAGCGTCAGAGAGAACCGGCTTCCCCGACCCACCTGGCTCGCCACATCGACCCGTCCGCCGTGGATCGCCGCGATGTGCTTGACGATCGCAAGTCCAAGCCCTGTGCCGCCTTGCGTGCGGGCGCGCGCCTTGTCGACGCGGTAGAAGCGCTCGAAGATCCGCGGCAGATGGCGCGCGGCGATCCCGGGGCCCGCGTCGGAGACCGTGAAGTCGACCATGTCCGCCCGCTCGGCGCGGATCTCCACCGTGACCTCGGTTCCCTCCTCGGTGTAGCGGATCGCGTTCGACACGAGGTTCGCGAGCGCCTGCTCGGCGAGGGAGCGGTTGGCGACCACCCATGGGTCGCCGTCGACGCGCAGCTCGACGCGGACCGAACGAGCCGTCGCGGCGGAGCCGAGATCCTCGACGACCTGCTCCGCGATCGCGCGCGCGGGAACGGGCGCGCGCTCGAGGGCATGCCGCGCCTCCGGCTCCTCGAGGAACGCGAGCGAGAGGATGTCCTCGACGATGCCCGAGAGCCGCAGCGTGTTGCGGTGCACGATCTCGAGGAATCGCCGCAGCTGCGCCGGATCGTCGACGCCGACCTGCAGCAGCGTCTCGACGTAGCCCTTGATGTTCGTGATCGGCGTGCGGAGCTCGTGGCTGACGTTCGCCGCGAACTCGCTGCGCATCGACTCGAGCCGCCGCATGCGCGTGACGTCGACGAGGCTGACGACGAGTCCGGGCGGATGCGCATCGACATGCAGCGGCTCGCACGAGACCTGCACCTCGACGCGGCCATCGAGATCGAGGTGGAGTTCGCCGGTCGCACGACCGTCGCCCGCAAGCGCCTGCCCGACGAAGCGGTTCAGTTCGGGCTGGCGAAGCACCTCCTGCAGGAGGCGGCGCCGCACCGCGCGCTCCTCGATGCCGAGCAGGCGTTCCGCGGCCGGGTTCACGCTCGTCACGCGCTGCATGTGGTCGAGCGCGACGACGGCGATCGGCGTCGCGCGCAGGATGCGGTCGATTTCCGCGAGGCGCTCCTCGAGCCGCGCGCGGCGACCGCGCTCGGCGCGAAGCCGGCGCACCGTGGCGCTGCCGAGAGGGCCGGCGAGCGGAAAATCCTCGTCGTCGCGCAGGTCGCCGTCGTCCTCCTGCAGGATGCTCCGGATACGGCGCAGGCTTCGCGCGCGCAGGAGCGCCGTCGCGATCCACGCCGTCGCGAGCAGTGCGGCGATGGCCCAGCCTGCGTTCGCCCACGCCGAGGCGTCGCCGTCCTCGGCGAGGACGCGCGTGGCGGCGAGGCCGAGGGGGCCGAGAAGGCCATCGGCCGTTGCGGCGGTGGGCGGCAACATGGCAGGCATGGTACGGAAGCGTTCGGCGCCGGCGCGCCGCGCTCAGGCTTCGTCGCGCTGCATGTCGGCGAAGCGGTAGCCGACCCCGCGCACGGTCTCGACGCAGTCGGCCAGTTCGCCGAGCTTCCGGCGCAGCGCGGTGATGTGCACGTCGACCGTTCGGCTCGACAGGACGGTGTTCTTCCCGTGCACCGCCGCGATGATCTGGTCGCGGGTGCGGACGAAGCCCGGACGGTTCGCGAGGTACTGCAGGATGCCGAACTCGGTGAGCGTGAGGTCGGTCTTGCGGCCGTCGCAGAGGACCTCGTGCCGGTCGGCGTCGATGACGAGCCGTCCGGCGAGCAGCGTCAGCCGGTCGGCGTCCTGGCCGGGCTCCTCGCCCGCGCCCGAGCGCCGGAGCACGTTCTTGAGCCGCGCCATGAGCACGCGCGGGCTGAACGGCTTCGTGACGTAGTCGTCGGCGCCGAGCTCGATGCCCGCGACGATGTCGGCCTCTTCGCCCTTCGCGGTCACCATGACGATCGGGATCGAGCGGGTCGACTCGTCCTGCTTGAGCTTGCGGCAGACCTCGAGGCCGTCGAGATCGGGCAGCATCAGGTCGAGCACGATCACATCGGGCTGCTCGCGGCGAACGACTTCGAGTGCGAGGCGACCGGAGTGGATCTTCCGCGCGCGCAGCCCCGCGCGCTCGGCGTGGAACTCGATGAGTTCCGCGATCTCCGGCTCGTCCTCGATGATGAGCACTTCCGCCTTCGCCGTGGTCATGACCGTAGCCTACGGACGCATGGACAGGCCCTGTGAGCGTTTGGTGAAGAACCCGTTCAGACGGCGGGATTCCGCCGGGCGGGCGGCTCGATCAGCGCCGAGTCGACCGCCGACGAGGCGGCCCCGGTGACGGCGGGAAGGCAGTAGCCGACGCCGTCGTCGGCGAGCGCGCCGAGCACGGCCATCTCGACGGCCTCGCGCATGCCGACCGGGATTCCGTAGGCCGATTCGGTGGTTGCGACCGTCGCGCCGGTCCGTCGACCGAGCGCCTCGACGAGCGCGCGGTTCCGCGCGGAGCCGCCCGCGACCACGAGGCGCTCGGCGCCCTCGCGGCCGCCGAGAACGCGCGCGACCGCGGCCGCGATCGCCTCGCAGATCGTCCGGCAGGCGTCGTCCGCAGCAAGCGCCGCGGTCAGGTCGACGAGCCGCGTCGCTTCGTCGCCGGTGCCGAGCGAGCGACCTCCTCCGTCGCGCTCGCGCGGCGCGATCGCGTCGGCGATCCGGCCCACGAGCGCCTCGTCCGCGCGACCTCGCGCGGCGGCCGCGCCATCGCCATCGAAGCGGGCCCCGAGCCGCGCGCGGGCGACGCGATCGAGCAGGTGGTTGCAGGCGCAGACGTCGAAGCCGCGGATGGCGTCGACGCCCCGCGCGCGCCGCGGCAGGAGCGTCGCGTTGATGAAGCCGCCGAGGTTGAGGATCGTCTGCGCGCCCGCGTCGTCGGCGAAGAGCACGAAGTCGGCGAGCGGCGTGATCGGCGCGCCTTGTCCGCCGCTCGCGAGGTTCGCCCCGCGGAGGTCGTAGCGCACGCGGCACCCGAGGCGCGCGGCGACCGGCCACGGATCGATGAGCTGCCACGAGAGCGGCGGGGCGTGGAAGACGGTCTGGCCGTGGAGCGCGACGAGGTCGGGCGCGACGCCCGCGTCGCCGCAGAGCTCCGCGACCGCATCCGCGTGCGTCTCGCCGAACGCGCGCGCGATGCGGGCGAGTTCCGACGCCGGCATCGGCTCCTGCGCGGCGACGCGGCGCAGGTCGTCGGCGAGCGCGCCGAGCGGCCAGGAGATCACCGCGACCGGCCGCGCCTCGAGCCCGAGGCCGGTTCCGCGAACCTCGACGAGCGCCGCGTCGAGCTCGCCGTCGATGCTCGTGCCGGTCATGGTGCCGGCGACGAATCGACGGCGTTCAGGCTGCGTGGGTGGGTCCGGATGCACGCGCGCATCGTCGGCCGGGAGCGCCGGAAGGGCAAACCGGCCGATCTCCCCCGGTTTTCAGCAACGGAGGCCTCGATTCCGGCCGATACACTCCGCCCGATGGTCAAGCGCATCCTCGTCACCGGCGGCGCCGGCTTCCTCGGCTCGCACCTCTGCGACCGCCTCGTGCGGCAGGGGCACGACGTCATCTGCCTCGACAACCTGTTCACGAGCCAGAAGTCGAACATCGAGCATCTGCTTCAGTGCCGCAACTTCGAGTTCGTCCGGCACGACGTGACCGAGCCGATCATGCTCGAGGTCGACGAGATCTACAACCTCGCCTGCCCGGCCGCGCCCGGCCACTACCAGTACAACCCGATCAAGACGATGAAGACGAGCGTGCTCGGGGCGATCAACATGCTCGGGCTCGCCAAGCGCGTGCGCGCGAAGATCTTCCACGCCTCGACGAGCGAGGTGTACGGCGACCCCGACGTGCACCCGCAGCCCGAGAGCTACCGCGGCAACGTGAACCCGATCGGGCCGCGCGCCTGCTACGACGAGGGAAAGCGCGCCGCCGAGACCCTGTTCTTCGACTACCACCGGCAGAACAAGGTCAACATCCGCGTCGTGCGCATCTTCAACACCTACGGGCCGCGGATGCATCCGTTCGACGGCCGCGTGGTGAGCAACTTCATCCGCCAGGCGATCGCGGGCGAGGACATCACGATCTACGGCGAGGGCACGCAGACGCGCTCGTTCTGCTACGTCGACGACCTGCTTGACGGATTCCTCGCGCTGATGGCCGCGCCAGACGACCTGCCCGGCCCGGTGAACGTCGGAAATCCGGGCGAGTTCACCATCCGCGAGCTTGCCGAGATGGTGGTCGAGCTGTCCGGCAGCCGTTCGCGGATCATCAAGGCCCGGCCTCTTCCGGCCGACGATCCGCTGCAGCGCAAGCCCGACATCACGCTCGCGCGCACCCGGCTCGGCTGGGAGCCCAAGGTGTCGCTGCGCGAAGGTCTTGCGCGGACGATCGCCTACTTCCAGTCGATCGACATGTCGAAGTTCCGCGCGCCGACGCCGAACTACTGACGCCGAAGTACTGACGCCGAAGTACCGACGCAGCCGAGGGTTCCGCGCCTCTTCGCGCCTCGCGCCACATCGCGGGCGACGGCGGTGGCGACGGCGCGGGTGTCGCGTCCGGAAACGATTTTCGAAATCTGTTCGGAAAAAAGTAGGGACGGCCTTGCAGGTCGTGCCGATGTGGTAATCTACCGAACATCGACCGAACGGACGCGCGGAGTCTGTTCGGGTCAAAGGGTGGGATCCGCGGATCGAACACAACCCGGGCGTGCATGGCAAACCAAGTCTCGGCGCGCGGAAAGCGCCTGATTTCGGGACCAGCACTCCCCAAACCGGCAGCAGAAGGGGATACAGATGGTCGCAGCGACCCAGAACGGAAAGAACAGCACGCCTTCCAGCGCGAGCGGTGCCGCCGCAAGCGCCTCCGCGGCGAACCGTGCCGCAACAGGAACGACTCCGATGCCGACGCCCACCAGCAGCAACGCCAGCAGCACCCGTCCCGGTTCCAGCGCGCCCTCTGGCGCATCCTCAAGCGCATCCTCAAGCGCATCCTCAAGCGCATCCTCAAGCATCGAGGCCAAGCCGCGCGTGACGGCTCCCGCGCCGTCGAGCGCCCCGACCCTCTCCAAGGCCGATGCCGCAAAGGCCGCCGAGGAGCGCAAGGGCAAGCTTGCTGCGATCGAGCGTGCGATGGGCGCGATCGAGAAGGCGTACGGCAAGGGCTCGATCATGAAGCTCGACGGCGAGTCGCTCACGCCGATCCCGTCGATCCCGACGGGTGCGCTCAGCCTCGACCTCGCGCTCGGCGGACGCGGCCTGCCGCGCGGCCGCATCATCGAGATCTTCGGTCCGGAGTCGTCGGGTAAGACGACGCTCGCGCTGACCGTCGTCGCCAACGCGCAGAAGAACGGCGGCGTGGCCGCCTTCATCGACGCCGAGCACGCGCTCGACCCGTCCTGGGCCAAGCGCATCGGCGTGAACCTCGACGAGATGCTCGTGTCGCAGCCCGACACCGGCGAGCAGGCGCTCGAGATCTGCGAGATGCTCGTCCGCTCGAACGCGGTCGACATCATCGTCGTCGACTCGGTCGCGGCGCTCATTCCGAAGGCCGAAATCGAGGGCGAGATGGGCGATTCCGTCGTCGGTCTCCAGGCCCGCCTCATGTCGCAGGCGATGCGCAAGCTCACCGGCGCGATCGCGAAGAGCGAGTGCATCGTCATCTTCATCAACCAGCTGCGCGAGAAGATCGGCGTCATGTTCGGCTCGCCCGAGACGACGACCGGCGGCAAGGCGCTGAAGTTCTACGCATCGGTACGCATCGACATCCGTCGCATCGGCGCCATCAAGGACGGCGAGCGCAACGTCGGCAACCGCGTCCGCGCCAAGGTCGTCAAGAACAAGATCGCGCCGCCCTTCCGCGAGGCCGAGTTCGACATCATGTTCACCGAGGGCATTTCCGCCGTCGGCGATCTCGTCGATCTCGCGGTCGAGGACGGCGTCATCGAGAAGGCCGGCGCGTGGTTCAGCTACAAGACCACCCGCATCGGTCAGGGCCGCGAGAACGCCAAGGCGTTCATCAAGGACAACCCGGCGATGTTCGCGGAGATCCGCCAGCGCGTCCTCGAGAAGCGGATGGCCGCCGTCGAGACCGCGTCGCGCGGCAAGTCGGCGCCGGCCGCCTCGCAGGACGACGACGGCGACGAAGACGAGTGATCTGAACACGCGCTCCATGTGGAGCCGCGCGCCTGTCGCCGTGTCGGAGCGGCGGACGGCGGCGCGTTCCCATGAGCGCAAGGGCGAGTTCTCCCGCGCGGCGCACCCGTGCCGCGCGGGAGAGAAGGTCCATTCGCGTAGCGCAGGCAGGGCGGTGGGACGGCTCCTCCCGCTCTGCCTGCGTTTTTCTCAGAAGCCGGGGATTGCCTGCGGGCCGCGCCGCTTTCGCCCTTGAAGCACAGGTCGAATCGTCGTAGAATTCCCGACCCACGCGGTCGTGGCGGAACTGGCAGACGCGCTAGATTCAGGTTCTAGTGGGGTAAAACCCATGGAGGTTCAAGTCCTCTCGACCGCACTTTGCGCGCGGGCCCGACGAACGTCGGGCCCGCGTCGCTTTTGGAGGCGATCGGCGGATGCCCCGGCGTGCACGCGCGAGACTCTTGGATTGGGGCGACCACGACCCCTCGCGCTCCGCGCTCGGGGACGTGCCACCCCCGTCGCCTATGGCGACGGGGAAGTTCGCGCGTCCTTCCGCCGCCCCTTGGGGCGGCGGGTGGCACATCCCTGAGGCCGCGAAGTGGCCGAAGGGTTGTGGTCGCCTCGTGTTTGAGTTCTCGAGGGCTGCCCCGGCGTGCACGCGCGAGACTCTTGGATCAGGCGACCACGACCCCTCGCGCTCCGCGCTCGGGGACGTGCCACCCCCGTCGCCTATGGCGACGGGGAAGTGTGCGCGTCTTTCCGCCGCCCCTTGGGGCGGCGGGTGGCACATCCCTGAGGCCACGAAGTGGCCGAAGGGTTGTGGTCGCCCCAGCCCGAGAGTCTCGCGAGTGAACGCCTCTCGAGTACGAAGGCGGAGTTTGGAACAAGCACCAAAGCTCGCCGCCGCAGCGGCGAGCGCTCAAACTCGTGTTGCACAACCTCCCGCAGAGCAGGAGGTCGTGGCGAGTTCGTTCGTGCAGAACGCGTTTCGGCCTTCAACCTCTCCGAAGACAGCGCCTCTGCGCGCCGTCCGCGGAAAGATGCGCCATTGCTACCCTCCGCACGGAGAACCGAATGCCGCGATCCACATTGACCACCGACGACCTGCTCTTCGTCAGTTTCGGCGACAAGGTGCTCGCCGTCGACCGGCTCGACGGAAGCGTCGTGTGGAAGTGGAAGGCTCCGAAGTCGAGCGGACTTGTGGCGCTGCTTCCGAGCGGCGATCGGCTCTTCGTCAGCATCAATGGATACACCTGGGCTCTCGATCCGACGAATGGCGCCGAACTGTGGTTCCAGCCCTTCAAGGGCGAAGGAATCGGGATCGCGATGCTCGCGACGATGCGCGACGGAGTGTCCGGGGCGCAGACCACCGCCGCTGCGGCTGTCGAGTCGTCGTCGGACGGCGGCGGGGACGGCGGCGGCGACTGAGCGACCGCGCGATCCGACCGATCGCTACACCGCGCTCGCCGTCGACGCGCGCAGCCGCTCGATCGCGGCGATCACGCGCCGCGACGCCTCGTCGATCTCCGCCTCGGTCGTCTCGCGCGAGATGCTGAAGCGGATCGACCCATGCGCGATTTCCGGCGCCACGCCCATCGCAAGGAGCACCGGCGACGGGTCGAGCGACCCAGAGCTGCACGCCGCGCCGGCCGAGGCGAACACCCCGCGTTCGGATAGCAGCAGCAGGATCGCCTCGGCCTCGAGGCGGGCGAAGCCGATGTTCGTCGTGTTCCACAGGCGCCCGCCGCCCGCGCAGTGCGGGACGCCGCCGGTCGCGTCGACGATCGCGCGCTCGAGCCGGTCGCGCAGCGTCGCAGCGCGGACTCGGGCATCGCCGTCTTCGAGCCACGCGCGCGCGAGATCCGCCGCGGCACCCATGCCAGCGATTCCCGGCACGTTCTCCGTCCCGCCGCGGCGGTCGCGTTCCTGCGGACCCCCGAAGGTCTGCGGCACCACCCGGATCGCGCGGCGGATGAAGAGCGCGCCCACGCCCTTCGGCCCATGGAACTTGTGCGCCGCGAAGCTCGCGAGGTCGACGTCGAAGGTGGCGAGATCGGTCGGCATCTTCCCGACCCACTGCGTCGCGTCGGTGTGGAAGCGCACGCCGCGCTCTCGGCAGAGCGCGCCCGCGCGAGCGACATCGGTGACCGCGCCGGTCTCGTTGTTCGCCCACATCAGGCTGACGATCGCGATCTCGTCGGCGCGCGCCGCCAGCAGTTCGCCGAGGGCGTCGAGATCCGGAGCGCCCGGGCTCGTCCTCGACCCGGGCAGCCAGACGACCTCGGTCCCGCGCTTCTCGAGCTGCTGCGCGAGCTCCCGTACCGCGCTGTGCTCGAATCGCGTCGTCACGAGCACCCGTCGCTTCGGATCGTGCGCCGCGGCGTGCTCGATCGACCCGCGGATCGCGAGGCTCGCGCCCTCGGTTCCGCCCGCGGTGAACACCAGCTCGCGCTCCTGGCAGCCGACGAGCCGCGCGACGCTCTCGCGCGCGAGCTCGACGACACGCTTCGCCTCGCCGCCCGCGCGATGAACGCTCGACGGATTCGCCCAGTCCTCGCGGAGCGCGCGCTCGACCGCCGCGACCGCTTCGGGCGCTGGCCGCGTTGTCGCGTTCGAGTCGAGGTAGATCCGCTCCATCGCGCGCTCAGCGTCCGGACGTTTCCGCGTCCTGCGACGGCCTCTCGGCGTTCGCCCGCTGGCGCGCATCGAGAAGCGCGCGCTGCCGCGCCGCCATCCGCTGCATCTCCATGAGCTCGCGCTTCCGCTCCTCGGGGGTCAGGGTGCGGTCGCTGTCCTGCAGCCGCCGGAGGGTCTCGAACTGCTCGGCGTGGTAGCGGTTGAGCTGCGCGTGCTGGTAGGTGTAGGCCTCGTACGGGGTCAGCGGTGCGGCCGGAGTCGCGGCCGGCGTCGGAAGCGCGGGCTGCGCGGGGTTCGCGGGCTCCGCACGCGGCGCGGCCGGAGCACCGCCCGCCGGAGTCGCGCGCGACGCGCCCGTCGCGCGCATGGCCTGCTGCGCGCGCTCGACGCGCGGGGCGGGCGGATGCACGAGGAAGTCGCCACCCGGCGCCGGCGCCTCGCCGGTGACGACCGGTGCGTACACCTGGAACGATGTGCCGCGCTCGCTCGCATCGAGGCGGCTCGGAACGAAGCGGATGCTCGGACCCTTCGTCGTGCCGCCGCGCGCGCGCACCGCCATGCCGAACGCGTCCTTCGCCTCGGCCGCACCGAGGCATCGCGACGCCTCGACGAGCCGCGCGTTGCTCGGCTCGGGCAGCCGGTGCGCCGACGCGCCGTCGGCGGCGTGCGCCCAGTCGCCCCAGGTGCCGTGGGCGTCGCGGGAAAGGAGTTCCTTCTCGGCGGCCGCGAAGTTGCTCGTCGTCATGAGGCGCTCGGCGGAGACGAAGATCCACGCCATCGCCGGCTGCGCGCACTCGGTCGCGGCCACGCCGCCGCGCGCGGCGATCGCCGGAGCCCAGCCGACGACGCCGTTCGGCGTCGCATCGATCGCGCGCCACGAGACCGGCGCGGCGCTCCACTCGGTGCCCGGCACCCAGAGCCAGCCCATGTTCCCATCGAAGGTCCACGAGCCGTAGTGCTCGGTCGCCCAGCCGAACGGGTAGCCGCTGCGCCAGTAGGGCGAGCCGTCCGCGGTGACGACCCATTCGCCGACCGAGAAGGGCTGCCACCACGGCTGCACGTCGTGCGGCTGCCAGACCCAGCCGAATTCGGCGTGGGTCGACCAGACGCCGTAGGGGACGAGCGCCTGCATGAACTGCTGGGCCGTGATCGTGCCGCGCGAACCCGTCTCCTCCTGCGCGAGGGCGGGTGCTGCGATCGGTGCGAGCGCGAGGGGAAGCGCGGTCAGGAAGGCGAGGGCGCGGTGCATTCTCGCATCGTATCAGCGCCGCGCGCGG
>Ga0315906_10007270_pt1 | contig 13502 bp, 16 predicted proteins | sample LakEriMetagenome_4_FD_203526 | JGI IMG/M metagenome (GOLD analysis project Ga0315906, IMG submission 203526) | Freshwater fungal communities from buoy surface, Lake Erie, Ohio, United States - Buoy 2 MA122 | ecosystem: Environmental > Aquatic > Freshwater > Lake > Lake biofilm | place: USA...
TGGGCAGGCACAGGGACCAGCCCCCGCGGCGAACGACGCCGCCGCGCCAGCGCCCGAGTCGCAGCCGCCGGGCTGAACCGCCGACCCGCGTTTTCCGGGGTTTTAGTCGCCGCAGGGTATTTTCCTTGCGGCGTCGCGGAGCGTTTGGCACCCTACTCGATATAGCGTGTGGCTCGCGAATCGCCCGCAAGATGCTGATGCTGCATCGCATCGAGACGGGGGATCACGCGGGTCGCCGCCAGCCAGCGCCCTCCCCCCTGGTCTTCCCTCCGAGGCATCTCGCACGCGATGTACGGCCGCACCGACGAAGCCCGCTCGAACACCTCCAACCCCCTGGATCTCCTGGAGGAAATGGCCTCCGCCCAGGACTGGACCTTCGACAGGCCGGGTGACGGAGAGTTCGTGGCCCGGATCGCGGGCCGCTGGAGCGACTACCAGCTGCATTTTTCCTGGAACCACGACCACAGCGTCCTGCAGCTGTTCTGCGGGGTCGATCTGCGGGTGCCGCGCCATCGCCGCGCGGCCGTGAGCGAATTGCTCATGCTCGCCAATGGCCGCATGTGGATGGGGCATTTCGATTTGCCGCGCGACGACGACATGCCGCTGTTCCGTCACGCCGTGCCCCTGCGCGGGATCCGCGGCGCCTCCGTCGAACTGCTCGAGGACCTGATCGAAGGCGCCGTCAACGAATGCGAGCGCTACCATCCGGCGCTGCAATTCGTCGTCTGGGGCGGCAAGGCGCCGGACGAGGCGATGGCGGCGTCGCTGCTGGATATCCGGGGCGAGGCCTGACGCCCAGCCACGGGGCGCGTGACATCGAAGCAAGGGGGAGAAGCGCCATGGACACGGCGGGATTGCTGTTGGTCGGCTGCGGCAAGATGGGCGGCGCCATGCTCGCGGGATGGCTCGCCGCGGACAGCACGCCGCATCCGGTGGTCGTCGTTGAACCCAACCCGGCGCCGGGCAGCGTGCCGACCGGCCAGGACGGGCTCCTCCACATCGCCACGGCGGCCGGCATCCCCGCGGGCTTCCGGCCCGAGGTCGTGGTCTTCGCCACCAAGCCGCAGGTGATGGACGACGTCGTTCCCGCCTATGCACGTTTCGCAGGCCCTGGGACGGTCTTCGTATCGGTCGCGGCCGGCCGCACCCTCGGCTATTTCGGACGCCATCTCGGCGCCACCGCCGCGATCGTGCGCACCATGCCGAACACCCCGGCCCAGGTCGGGCGGGGCATCACGGTGTGCTGCGCCAATGCCGCGACGACCACGGCGCAGCGCGCCCTCGCCGACCGGCTGATGGCGGCCGTCGGCGATGTCGGCTGGGTCGAGGACGAGGCGCTGATCGACGCGGTGACCGCGGTTTCCGGCAGCGGCCCCGCCTATGCGTTCCTGCTCGCGGAATGCATGGCCGAGGCCGGACGCGAGGCCGGCCTGCCGGAGGATCTCGCGATGCGGCTCGCGCGCGCCACCGTCGCCGGGGCGGGCGAATTGCTGCACCGTGCGGCCGAGAGCGCGGGTCAACTGCGCCGCAACGTGACCTCGCCCAATGGAACGACCGCGGCCGCGCTGGAGGTTCTGATGGCGCCGGACGGGCTGCAGCCGCTGATGTCGCGCGCCGTCGCGGCCGCGGCGCGGCGGTCGCGCGAACTGGCGGGCTGAGCGCGCGCGATGGCGCAATCGCCGTCCGTGGCCCGCGTCGCCCATGCCTTGCGCGACGCGGGTCTCGACAACGCGATCGTCGAACTCGCGGACACGACGCGCAGCGCCGCCGAGGCGGCGCAGGCGATCGGTTGCGACGTCGCCCAGATCGCGAAGTCGGTCGTGTTCCGCAGCGGCGGCGGGCGCCCGGTCCTCGTCGTGGCCTCGGGCGTGAACCGCGTCGACGAGGTCAAGCTCGCCGCCCTGCTCGGCGATCGCATCCTCAAGGCCGACGCCGCGTATGTGCGCGAGCGGACCGGCTTCGCGATCGGTGGCGTGGCGCCGATCGCGCATGCGACGCCGCCGCATGTCTTCCTCGACCAGGATCTTTTCGCGTTCGCGCGCATCTATGCCGCGGCCGGGTCGCCATTCGCCGTCTTCGCGCTGGCGCCGGACGAGTTGGAGCGCATGACCGGCGGCCGCCGCGCCGATATCAGGCGGACCTGACCGAGCCCGATCGGCGCTTGCCGTCGGCGCCGGTGCGACTACTCTGAAGCCGGTATTCCACGGAGGACAGCATGGCCGAGCGCCGATCGGGATCTGGCGGACGCAAGGGCAAGGCGGCTGCGGGCGAGCGCCCCGCGACGGGCGACGCGGTCATCGCCGCAGCGATGCGCCTGTTCGCCGAGCGCGGCTGGAAGGACACGTCGCTTGCGGGTATCGGCGAAGCGGCCGGCATCGGCTTTCCCGAACTCCATGCCCTCTTCCCGTCCAAGGCGGCGGTGTTGCGCGCGTTCCTGTCCGGCATCGACCGGACGGTCCTGGCGACCGCGCCGGAGGCTGGCGCCTCGGTGCGCGAGGCGCTGTTCGAACTCATGATGCGGCGCTTCGACGCGCTGCAGCCCCATCGCGCCGCGATGCAGTGCCTCGCGCGCGACCTGCCGCGCGATCCGGCCGCCGCGGCCTGCGTCGCCATGCGGGTCTGCCGCTCGATCGGCGCGATCGCCGAGCGCGCCGGGGTCGCGACGACGGGGCCGCTGGGCGCCATGCGCATCAAGGCGCTGGTGGGTCTCCATGCCTGGGTCGTCCGGGCCTGGCTCGCCGATGACAGCGCCGACATGGCGCGCACGATGAAGGCGCTCGACAAGGGCCTCGAACGCCTGGAGGCGATCGCCCAGAGCTTTCCCGGAGCACGGCCGCTCCCCAACGCCGCCTGACCCGCCGACCAATCCCGAAACCTGAAAGGATCCCCAGCATGGCGAACCCCGGCAATCCCTTCGGCAATTTCGATCCGCGCGCCTTCATGGACATGGGAAAGCTCGGCGCGACCCCGCCGGCCTTAGACATGGGCGCCCTCGTCGAGGCGCAGCGGCGCAATGTCGAGGCACTGACGCGCGCCAACCAGGTCGCCGCCGAAGGCATGCAGGCGCTCGCGCAGCGCCACGCGGAGATGCTTCGCCAGGGCCTCGACCAGGCAGGCCAGGCGCTGCGCGCGCTGATGGCGGCCGGCAGCCCTGAGGACAAGGCCGCGCAGCAGGCGGACATCGCGCGCGACGGCTTCGCGCAGGTCATGGCGAACGCGCGCGAGTTGGTGGAGATCGCGACCCGCGCCCAGAGCGAGGCTGGCGACGTTCTCGCCCAGCGTGTCGCCTCGAGCCTCACCGAACTCAAGGGCGCGATCGCATCCGGCCAGAAGGCCGCCCCGAAGCGTTGAACCGGCGCGCGAGGCCCCGCTCCCCATGACCATCAGCTACGACGATTTCGCACGCGTCGACATCCGCGTCGGCACGATCATCGAGGTCGAGCCCTTTCCTCAGGCGCGCAAGCCCGCCTACAAACTCAAGGTCGATCTCGGGCCGGAGATCGGGATCAAGCGCAGCTCCGCGCAGCTCACCGTCCACTACACGCCGGAGACGCTCATCGGACGCCAGGTCGCCGCGGTGGTGAATTTCCCGCCACGGCAGATCGGGCCGTTCATGTCCGAGGTTCTGGTCCTGGGCTTCCCCGATCCGGACGGCGCCGTCGTGCTGATCGGGCCGGAGCGCGCCGTGCCGAACGGCGGCAAGCTGTTCTGAGGCCCGGCCAGGGCCAGGGGAACCGGAGCGGGTCGGCGCGGATCAGACCGGCAGCTTGATCCGCACCCGCAGACCGCCGAGCGGCGCGTCCTCGAGCCAGATGTCGCCGCCATGCGCGCGCACGACGTCGCGCGCGATGGTCAGGCCGAGCCCGACGCCGCCGGTCGACGAGTTGCGCGACGCGTCGAGCCGGAAGAAGGGCTTGAACACATCCTCGCGCAATCCGGACGGGATCCCCGGACCGTCGTCGTCGATCAGGATCTTCACCGAACGCTCCCGCCGCTTGGCGCGGAGTTCGATCCGCGCGCCATGACGCGTCGCGTTGGCGAGCAGGTTGCGGATCGAGCGGCGCACCGCCTGGGGGCGCAGGGAGATCACGAGATCGCCCTCGGTGATCAGTCGCACGGGATGGCCCTCGCGCTGCTCGCCGGCGACCAGATCGGCCAGCAGGCGGGCGAGATCGGTCGGCTCCGGCTGCTCCTCGCCGTCGCCGCGCACGAAGGCGAGATAGCTCTCGACCATCCGTTCCATGTCGGCGATGTCCGCGCGCAGCCCGCCGACCGACGGGCTGTCGTCGAGCAGCGCCAGTTCCAGCTTCATGCGCGTCAACGGCGTGCGCAGGTCGTGGCTGATCCCGGCGAGCATTTCCGTGCGCTGCAGCAGGAAACGGCGCAGCCGCTCGCGCATCACGACGAAGGCGGCGCCGGCCTGGCGCACTTCCGACGCGCCGGAGGGCCGGTAGCCTTCGATATCGCCGCCCTTGCCGAAGGCCTCCGAGACCGCGGCCAGTTCGCGGATGGGACGGACCTGGTTGCGCATGAAGACCGAGGCGATCGCGAAAAGCAGGATCGACGACCCGACCATCCAGAGAATCATGACGTAGGCGTTGGTGGTGAAGACGCGCTCGCGGCTGACGACGATCCGCATCACGCCGGTGTCGAGCTGGACCAGCAGGATGACGTCGCGCGGCTGGCCCCAGACATCGAGGTCGAAGGGCCGGCCGACCCGCTCGCGCAGCGCCTGCACCATGCGCCGCTCCAGGATGCCCGAGCCCTCGCCCGCCATGGGCGCGGCGAGCCGCGCGCCGTCGCTGACCGCGATGCTCATGCCGAGCTGGCGTTCCACCATCGCCAGCGTCGCCGCGCGGTCCTCCGGACCCGACGCGCGCTGCCAATGCTCGATCGTCATCGCGACCTCGCCAGCGATGGCATGGGTAAGGCGCCGCGTCACCGTCTCCCAGACGCGGTCGTAGAAGACGAAGATGCCCACCGCCTGGACCAGGATCAGCGGCAGCACGGTGATGATCACCGCGCGCCCGAAGAGCGTGCGCGGCAGCAGCGATTTGAGCAGGCCGGTCATGGTCAGTCTGTCCGCAAGATGTAGCCGGCGCCGCGCACGGTCTGCAGCCAGCGGGGATTGCGCGGGTCGTCCTCGAGCTTGCGGCGCAGCCGCGTGACCTGCACGTCGATCGTCCGCTCGCCGCCATCGACATGCGCGCGCGCGACCAGATCCTCGCGCGACACCGCGCTGTCGGCGCGCGCGGCCAGGACGCGCAGCAGGGCCGCCTCCGCGGTCGTGAGCCGGACCGGAACCCCGTCGCGGGTCAACTCGTCGCGGGCGGGCGAGAAACGGAAGGGGCCGAACGCGATCTGGGACGGCGCCGCGGATGGCGGCGGCGCGCGGCGCAGGATCGCGCGGATGCGCAGCAGCAACTCGTCCGGCTCGAAGGGCTTGACCAGATAGTCGTCGGCGCCGGCGCTGAGCCCGGCGATGCGGTCGGCGGCCTCGGCCCGCGCCGTGAGCAGCATCACCGGTAGCGGCATCGACGCCCGGATATGGCGGGCGAGGTCGAGGCCCGATTCCCCGGGCATCATCACATCGACCACCGCGAGGTCGAAGGCGAGCACCGACAGCCGCGCGCGCGCCTCGGCCGCGTCTGCGGCCGTGGTCACCGTGAAGCCGTTGCGCCCCAGGAACTGACGCAGAAGGTCGCGCAGCCGCGCATCGTCGTCGACGACCAGGACATGGGGGGACGCGCCGGTCACGACCGCGTCTCCGGTCCCTGCCAGCGCGCCGCGGCCGCGTCGTCGCTGGCGCGCGCCTCGACCCAGCGCTCGCCGCCATCGGTCGCCTCGAGCTTCCAGAAGGGCGCGCGGGTCTTGAGGAAATCGATCAGGAAGGCGCAGGCGTCGAAGGCCGCCTGGCGATGGGCGGAGGCGGCGGCGCAGAGCACGATCCGGTCGCCCGGCTCGAGCCGGCCAACGCGGTGCACGATCAAGGTCGCCTCCAGCGGCCAGCGCGCATGCGCCTCGTCCGAGATGCGCGCGAGCTCGCGCTCGGTCATCCCGGGAAAATGCTCGAGCGTCATCGCGCCGACACGCGCGTCGCCATGGATGTCGCGCACGAGGCCGAGAAAGCTGGTGACGCCGCCGATTGCCGGGCGCCCCTGCGTAAGCGCCGCGATCTCGGCACCGACGTCGAAATCCTCGTGCTGGACGCGGACCACCACGAGCTTTCCCGCATCGACGGACGGACCGGACATCGCCTCAGCCTCCCGTCACCGGCGGGAACAGCGCGACCTCGTCGCCATCGGTCACCGGATGGTCGAATTTGACATAGGTCTGGTTCACCGCCACCCGGATCGCGGCATCGTCGGCAAGCGCCGCCGCATGGCCGGGCGAGCGCGTCCGCAGCCAGTCGACAAGCCCGCGGACGTCACGGATCTCCGCCGGAAGGGTCACCGCCTCCTCCGCCGCGCCGACGCGGGTACGGAACCAGGCGAACCACAGGATCCTCATGTCATGCCGCCAATTCGCTGAAGGGAAGGAAATCGACCAAGGCACCGGCGTCGATGTCGGTCGTCTCCTCGGCGAGCTCAAGCAGACCGTCGCTCTCCACCAGCGAAGTCAGGATCCCGGCGCCATCGCGCGGAAAGCGATGCGCGATCGACTGGCCGTCGGGACCGGTCTCGAGCCGGACGCGCAACCATTCGCGGCGACCGTGTTTCTTGCGGAGCGGCTGGGCGCTGCGCACCTTGAAGGCCAGCGGCGGGCGCGGCGTCGCACCCGCGAGGCCGAGCAGCAGGGGCCGCGCGAAACGCATGCAGGTGACCATCATCGCGACCGGGTTGCCCGGCAGCCCGACGAAGGCCTTGCCGCCGATGCTGCCAAGCGCCACGGGGCGTCCGGGGCGGATCGCGAGCCGCCAGAAATGCAGCGTGCCGATACCATCGAGCGCGGCGCGCAGGTGGTCTTCCTCGCCCGTGGACATGCCGCCGGAGGTCACGACCGCATCGGCCAGCCCGGCCGCCTCGACCAGGGCCGCGCGCACCGCGTCGCGCCGGTCGGCGACGATGCCGAGATCCACGACCTCGCAACCGAACTGCTCCAGCAGCGCGACGAGGGCGAAGCGATTTGCGTCGTAGACCTTGCCCGGCGGAGCCGGCAAGCCGGGCTCGACGAGTTCGTCGCCGGTCGACAGCACCGCGACGCGCAGCCGGCGCCGGACCGCGAGATCCGTGCGCCCGATCGAGGCGGCGAGGCCGATGTCCTGGGCTCGCAGACGCTGGCCGGCGCGCAGGATCACCGCGCCCGCCGCGATGTCCTCGCCGCGGCGGCGCCGGTTCGCGCCCTGCTTGATGCCGGGCGGCAGGACGACGGCACCGTCGCCGGCCATGCGCGCATCTTCCTGCATGAAGACCGTGTCGACGCCCAAGGGCATCGGCGCACCGGTGAAGATGCGCACGGCCGTTTCCGGTTGAACCGTTCCGTCGAGCGCGTGACCGGCCGCGATCCGCGCCACGACGCGCAGCCGCGTGTCGCGCCCCTCCGCAAGATCGGCGAAGGCGACGGCATAGCCATCGACGGCGGCGTTGTCGTGCGGCGGCACATCGCGCGGCGCGACGACATCCTCGGCGAGGATGCGGCCACGGCAGGCACGCAGCCCTGCCCGCTCGACACCGGCGACGCAGACGATCCGCCCGGCGAGGATGGACAGCGCCTCGTCGGCGCGCATCAACTCGCCGCCGAACGCGAAGCAATCGTCGGAGAGCTGGGCCATGGCGCCCTGCCCCGTCAGCCGCGCGCCGCCGGCCCGAGATCGCAATGCGCGATCACGAACGCGGCGATGGCCGGGATGTCGTCGATGGGCAGGACCGGAACGCCCAGGCCCGCAAGCTGCACGTCGGAGGCCACGGCGACCACCCGCTCGTCGGACGGCACCAGCAACGGCTTGCCCACCGACGGCCGGTGCACCTCGAGCTTGTCGTGCGCATGATGCTTGAAGCCCTCGACGAGCAGCAGATCGACCGGCGACATGCGCGCCACCAGATCCTCCAGCGCCGGCTCCGGCGCGCCGCGCAGCTCGTGCATGAGCGCGAAGCGGCGGCCGGACGACACCATGACCTCGCGCGCGCCCGCCATGCGGTGGGCATGGGAATCCTTGCCCGGCTGGTCGATGTCGAAGCCGTGATGCGCGTGCTTGATGGTCGAGACCGAGATGCCGCGGGCGACGAATTCGGGTATCAACCGGATAAGCAATGTGGTCTTGCCGCTGCCGCTCCAGCCAGCGAGGCCGAACACCTTCATGTCGTGGTCGGCCGGCGCGCGACGTTCGGCTCGGGCGCCGACGCCTCGGCGGGGGCCGGCGTCTCGTCGATATGGCGCAGCCCCTCGGCGAGATAGTCGTAGCCGGTGATCAGGGTGAGGACGGCGGCGATCCAGAGCAGCACCTCGCCGATCAGCACCACGGGCAGCCACGCGGTCAGCGCCGCGTCGCCGACGATCAGGAAGCCGAGCGCGGTCATCTGAATGCCGGTCTTCCACTTCGCCAGCCGGCTCACCGGCAGCTTGGCGCGCAGCTCGGCCAGGAATTCGCGCAAGCCCGACACCAGGACCTCGCGGCACAGGATCACGAGCGCGGCCAGGACGTCGAACCCGGCGACGCGCTGGAACGCGACCAGCAGCAGGATGGTCGAGGCCACGAGCAGCTTGTCCGCGATCGGATCGAAGATCCGGCCGAGCTTCGATTGCTGCTTCCACGCGCGCGCGAAATAGCCGTCGAGATAATCCGTGACCGCGGCGGCGGTGTAGAGCGCGCAGGCGATGTAGCGCCAGCCCTCGCCCTCGGCGTGGAACAACGCGACCAGCAGCGGGATCGCCCCGATGCGCGCGAAGGTGAGGACCATGGGCAGCGAGCCGAACATGACGATCGACGGGACCATCCCGGAGTGAAGAACAAGCTCCTCAGTTTAGCCGCCGCCGTTGAAGTGATCATAGATCTTTCGCGCCGTCGCCTTGTCGACCCCCGCGACCCCTTCGAGATCGGGGAGCCCGGCCCGCGCCACCGCGCGCGCGGACCCGAAATGGAGCAGCAGGGCGCGCTTGCGCTTCGGCCCGATGCCCGGGATCTCGTCCAGCGCCGACCCCTGGATCAGCGCCGAACGCCGCGCACGATGCGTCCCGATGGCGAAACGATGGGCCTCGTCGCGCAGCCGCTGCAGGAAGAACAGGACCGGATCGCCCGGCGGCATCTGGAACGGCGCGCGGCCACGCAGGAAGAAACGCTCCCGGCCGGCATCTCGGTCCGGGCCCTTCGCGACCCCCACGAGCGCAATGTCGTCGATCCCGAGTTCCGCCAGCGCGGCGGCGGCGGCTTCGAGTTGCCCGACACCGCCATCGACGAGCACCAGATCCGGCCAGTTCCCGCTCTCGCGGTCCGGGTCCTCCTTGAGGGCGCGCGCGAAGCGGCGGCCCAGCACCTCGCGCATCATGCCGTAATCGTCGCCCGGCGCGATGCCGTCGGGCGCGTCCGGTCCGCGCAGGCCGCGGATGTTGAACTTGCGATAGTCGGATTTGCGGAACCCCTCGGGCCCCGCGACGATCATCGCGCCGACCGCCTCGCGCCCCATGATATGGCTGTTGTCGTAGACCTCGATGCGGCGCGGCGGCGCCGGCAGGTCGAAGACCCGCGCGACGCCATCCAGCAACTCGCCCTGGCGCGCGTCGTCGACCTTGCGGCGCATCAGCGCCTCGCGCGCGTTGGCGAGCGCGTGCTCGATGGCCTTGCGCTTCTCGCCGCGCTCGGGAACCGCCAGTTCGACGCGATGACCCGCCCGGCCGGCGAGCGCCTCGGCCAGCAACGCATGCTCCGGCACGTCGTGCGACAGCAGAACCAGCGGCGGCGGCGGCTTGTCGTCATAGAACTGGCCCAGGAAGGGGCCAAGGATCTCGCCGGCCTCGAGGCCGCGATCGTGGCGCGGAAAATAGGGCCGGTTCCCGCAATTGCGCCCACCGCGGAAGAAGAACACCTGGATCGATGCCACACCGCCCTCGAGATGGAGCGCGATCACGTCGGCGTCGCCAAGCGCCTCGAGGTTGATGTCCTGGCGGCTCTGGATCTGGGTGAGCGCGCGGATGCGGTCGCGGTAGAGGGCCGCGGTCTCGAAATCGAGCGCGGCGGAGGCGGTCTGCATCGCCGCCACGAACCCCGCCTGGGCCTCGCGCGACTTGCCGCCCAGGAAGGCGCGGGCATCGGCGACCGCGCGCGCGTACTCCGCCTCCGTGATCCGCCCGACGCAGGGCGCCGAGCAGCGCTTGATCTGGAACAGCAGGCAGGGACGCGTGCGGTTGGCGAAGACGGCGTCCGAACAGGAGCGCAGCAGGAAGGCGCGCTGCAGCGCCGTCAGGGTCTGGTTGACCGCCCCGGCCGAGGCGAAGGGGCCGAAATACGCCCCCTTGCGCTCGCGCGCCCCGCGATGCTTGGCGAGCTGCGGGAAGGGATGGTCGTCCAGAAGGGCGATATGCGGGAAGGATTTGTCGTCGCGGAGCAGGACGTTGAACCGCGGCATCAGCCGCTTGATCAGGTTGCTCTCGAGCAGCAGCGCCTCGACCTCCGTATGCGTGACGACGATCTCGAGGCGGCGCGTCTCCGCGACCATGCGCTGCAGCCGGATGGGCAGCCGGGCCCATTGCAGATACTGGGCGACGCGCCGCTTCAGGCTCCGCGCCTTGCCGACATAGAGGGCCTCGCCCGCATCGTCGAGCATCCGATAGACCCCCGGTCCGATCGGCATGTCGGCCAGCGCCGCGCGCAGCACGGTCGCCCCGGCCCGGAAGCTCGGCGGGCTCCCGTCTTCATCCGGAATCTGAGGGTCGACGTCTGACTCCATGCTCATGCTGTAAGGATCCGGAAGGGTTCGAATGGCTCCAGAACCGGACCGCGCGGCTATCCACCGATTCTGTGGATAAGTCTGTTGGCAGCTTGCTCCGCGAGGGACCCAGTCCCTGATTCCGTAGGGCTTTCACCCGAGTTGCCCAGAAAACGGGCAGTTTCATAAGTCATTGATTTAAAAGGAAACTGACCAAGAGCCCTGTAAAATCAATGTCAAGAAATACATTTGCGCGCAAAATCCTCGGGTTATGCGGCCGTGACGGACCCGGGTGTGGGCAGTTTGCGCGGCAAGACCCGGATTCATCGTGTTCTTTCGATCTCCACGCCCACCGATTCCGCATCGGGATAGACGTCGAGCTTCTCGACCCGCACGCGGATGCTGCGGATGCGCGGATCCCCCAGCGCCGTCTGCGCGATACGTTCGGCAAGCGTCTCGATGAGCTGGACATGCTCGCCCGCGGCAAGCGCGCGCACGGCGCGCGTGATGCGGTCATAGCAGACGACGGCGTCGAGCTGGTCCGGCCCCGGCGTCTGCGGCTCCGCGACGCCGAGATCGAGATTCACCCGCACGCGCTGGGTACGGCCCTTCTCGTGGGTCCAGACGCCGACCGAGGCGGGCACCACGAGGTCGCGCACGAAGACATGGCGGATGCCCGCCGCGGCGCTGGCCAGGACGGGATGCGGCGGGAAGGCGGCGGCGGCGGAGCGCGTCATGCGGGTGGCCTATTCTATTCCTCGGGCTCGGCGCCGGGCGGGCTCGGCGACCAATTGAGGTGCTGCCCGCCATCGAGCGCCAGCATCTGCCCGGTATAGGACCGCGCCGCGATCAGGAAGCGCAGCGCGGCGGCGAATTCCTCCAGCGCCGGGCCGCGGCCAAGCGGCACCTCCGCCGCCTGACGGGCGAATTGTTCGGCGCTCTGTCGGATATTGGCGAGCGCCGGGCCGGGACCGATCCCGCAGACCCGGATGCGCGGCGCGAGACCCAGCGCGAGCGTCTGGGTCAGCGTCCACAGCCCGGCCTTGCTGAGGGTGTAGGACATGAAATGCGGGGTCAGGCTCCAGACGCGCTGGTCGAGCAGATTGACCACCAGCCCTTCGGCGGGCTCCGCGAGGTGCTGCGCGAAGGCCTGCGCCAGGACGAAGGGCGCGCGCAGATTGGCCTCGATATGGCGGTCCCAGCTCGCGCGCGTCGCCCCCAGCGCGTCGTCGCGCTCGAACACCGAGGCGTTGTTCACCAGCACGCCGAGCGTACCGAGCCGCGCCTGCGCGTCCGGAACCAGCCGCGCGACCTCGTCCTCGCGGCCAAGATCGGCACGCAGAACGCAGGCCCGGCCGCCGCGCGCCACGATCCCGGCGGCGAGCGTCTCGGCCTCGTCGACCGAGGATTGGCAATGGATCGCGACGGCGAAGCCGTCGGCGGCCAGGGTCTCGACCAGGGCACGCCCGATGCGACGGGCGCCGCCGGTGACGAGGGCTGCGCGGGGAATGGCTGGGCTCATGGGACGCGCACCATGGTTCGCCGACGCGCGGCGATCAAGGATCAACCGCGCCGGGCGAGCATCTCCGCGAAAAGCGCCTCCTGGCCGCGGGTCGTCGCGTCCCAGGAGAATGCCTCCGCATGGCGCCGCGTCGCCGCCCGTGCTGGCGGCGACGCGGCCAGCGCCCGGATACCGCGCAGGATATCGTCATCCGTGCGCGCCACGAGGATGCCCGCCTCGGGACCGGTGACGATCTCCGGCGTGCCCCAGATGCGCGTCGCCACCACCGGCGTACCGCAGGCCATCGCCTCGAGCAGCACATTGGCCCAGCCCTCGCGGTCGGAGGCGAGGACCAGCATGTCGATGCCGCTATAGAGCCGTGCCAGGGCGGGTTGCGAGAGCCGCCCCAGGAAGGTGACACGGTCGGCCGTTCCCGTCCGCGCGCTCAGCGCCTCCAGCGCCGCACGCTCCGGACCTTCACCGACGACGAAGAGCCGCCATCCCGGCAACTCGGCCAGCGCACGGATCGCGAAATCATGTCCCTTGCGCGGCACCAGATGGCCGACCGACGCGATGGCCGGTCCGTCGATGCCGAATTCGCGCCGCGCCGCGACACGGTCCATCGGCCTGAACAGCGCGAGATCGACCCCGTTGCGCAGGACGCGCACCCGGGCGGGCGGTATGCCCAGCTCGACGAGCGGCGCCTTGAGCGCCTCGCAGACCGTCACCAGACCATCGGCCCGCCGCGCCGCCCAGGCGATCCAGCGCCGGGCCCAGGGATCGCGCGGATAGAGATTGAGGTCGGAGCCGCGTCCGGTGATGGCGAAGGGCACGCCCAGCAATGGCGCGATCAGCGCCGCGGCCACGCCGTCGGGATAGAAGAAATGCGCGTCGACGAGGTCGAAGGCGAAACCCGCGCGTCGCCACGCCGCGGCGGCGCGCAAGGCGGAGGCGGCGAGCGCGAAGGGCTGCATCGCCATGCCGACCTGCGGCAGCATCGCGTAGCGCGGATGCCGGATCTCGATCCCGTGGCGCAGCTCGCGCGGCGCGACCCGGGCCCAATCCGCCCACGCGCCCCAGCGCGGATGGTCCGACGGGAACCAGGGCACCGGCGCAAGGACCTTGGCCGAGACGTTGCCGGC